>Ga0074193_1002193_pt1 | contig 18812 bp, 12 predicted proteins | sample EPASupsiteHSE605_FD_64523 | JGI IMG/M metagenome (GOLD analysis project Ga0074193, IMG submission 64523) | Bioremediated contaminated groundwater from EPA Superfund site, New Mexico - Sample HSE6-05 | ecosystem: Environmental > Aquatic > Deep subsurface > Groundwater > Contaminated ... | reverse complement strand
CAACCCCGATTGTGTATCCTCTTCTTGAATTGAACCGACTCGTTGTACGAAATGGAAGCAAGCTTTATTTTCGGGTAAAGGGTTGTGTCTTATATAATAAGTCAGGCCGTTTGGGAGCTTTCCATAACGGACACACGTATCTAACGGCAAAATGCTTGAAGTCGGCTGGGCCATGACCGATCCAACCGACAACAAGCAAGTAAGGAAAAAAAAGACACTCTTAATCATTATACTTAACCAAACCTAATTATTACGCCTCTTTATCCATACAAAAACAGCTAGAAACAACAATATACTTGGCAACACCCATTTCAATGCAACCTTTATTGCATAACAGCTTTTAGGTGTTATTTTAATCTCTGTATCCTTAGATGCCGGTCTGCTTATATCAATTGGGTATTCATTATTTGACAACCATTTGAAAGACTTCACAATAAAAGCCCAGTTTGCTGACATTTTGTCTCTGTTCATACTTAATTCTGCGTTACTTATGCAATCAGCATCTCCCATTACAATTATATTCTGCTCTTTGTTTGCTGTTTTTTTATGTAATGCCAGTACAGTAGGTATCGAGGTCTCAATTTCTCCAAATGAGGTATCAAGCGAAGGAACCTCTTCTGTGAAATTTTTAGTGTTTATTTCATTCCAGTAACCGGAAGGCGCTGTTGCAGCTATTGGAATAATTTTATACCCTTTATCTGCAACAATTCCTAAACCACCCGCAGAAGGCATAGCTATTTGTCCTCCAAGGCTTGCGATACGTCCAAGCTCTGGTGATATTGTATCGCTCTGAGGGAGAATCGAAACGAAAGAGAGATCCGGCTTTTCAGATTCTGAAATATGTACCAGTGTTCCAGGAATCATGGCGATTCCATATTGGTTGATAATGCTATTCATAATATCTGAACGACGCGGTTCTCCGGCTATTATCATATTTCCACCTCTTTCGATATATTTATTTATTGATGTCAACTCTTCCGGAGTATAGAATGTCTGAGGATCAGCAATAAATAAAATATCAACATAATCTGGGATACCCTCTTTGGTAATTTCAATGGATACCGGATCGAATCCTTGATTAATCAGAGACTCTCTTTTTATCAATATACTTGTGAACATTCTGTAATTCAGATCTCCATTCTGGTCAAAGGCTCTCTCTTTGTGACCGGTAACAAATGCAACTATCGGTCGTTTGTTTATCAGAGACTTAAATGCAACAGATATCTCACTTTCACTCGGGTAACGGTTGCTATCATCATACATCCGGAGAAAAGCTTTTTTCCCGTCTTCAGTTTCAATTACCCTGACAAATCTGTTCTCTTCTGGTTTAAGATCTATGATCTTGTGTATCTCTTCTGGTTTAAGAATTTTTTCAGGATTCAGATTATATACAACCGTCATCTTTTCTACCTGCTTAAGCATATCCTCTTGCGTCACCCTGGAACCTTTAATAGAATCATAGAAAAGGACATACTTTAGCTTCATCTCCGGTTTGAATCGTATATATTTTTCAAAGTGTCTTTTTTCATTATTTCTATTATTAGGAAGGCCAAAATATGCATTTTCATCCATCAAATTTACATAAGAGGTCATTTTCAGATCTCCTTTAATCTGAGACAAAATCTTTTGGCTGTTTGGAGTCAGAGTATGTTGCTTGTTTTCTGTAGCATCATAATAACACTTAAAAACAGGACGGGAAGTTACATAGCCAATTAACAGACATCCAATAATAAATCCTCCATACTTAGCCCCCTGTACAAATTTGGTATTGTTCTGCCTTCCTGACTCTAATTTGAAAATTGACAAACCAATAAACATGAAGGTAACAATTACAAAATAGATAAGATCTTCACTGCAGATAAGTCCCCAAAGGAATTTATCTGCCCGTCCGGAAATTGAGAGCCAGTATGATATATCCCGGACAAAATCTATATTCTGCCCTAACTTACCTATAAAATTCAGTACACTTAAGGCTGTCAGGGTTCCCAAGGCTGCAATAATTTGGTACGAAGTCAACGTGGACATAAACAAACCAATGGCAGCATATGTACAAAATAGTAAATATACACCGAGAATACCGACAAGCACAGTCGGAGTAAATAAATTTGGAACAAGGATCTCTGAAACTGCCAAAGGAACCCCCAGCAATACACCAGTTAGCAAAAGGCCATACATCATCATAGATAAAAATTTCCCTAGTATGATTTGAGACCCGGTTATCGGTGAAGAAAGCAGTAATTTAACAGAACCGTTATTATATTCCTGACTTATAAGCCCCATTGTAAGTAAAGGGACATACAAAAAAAGATATGATGTAACCGTTTGAAATGGCACTCCCGCTCCACGAATAAACAAATCCAATGTAAGATTTGTAAAATCATTTCGCCCTAACGATATTGAATTAGCATAAAAGCTTAACATTTGAGCGAACCCTGAAAAGACCTGAAAAGAAAATACAATAAGTATCAGCCACGCTACAGGGGAATAAAATAGTGTGCAGAGCTCATTTCTTGCTATTCGAAATACCGTCTTCATTCTTCAAATTTGTTTATTGTTCTTTTTCCAGATAGTTGAGCAAAAATTTCATCTAATGATATTTTTTCCATTACTATCTCCTTTAGTCCCCATCCATTATTCACACATGATTCTGCTATTTTAGGTAAATCATCCTCCGATGTTATCTCTCCTTTAAATATATTGCCATCTACCGATTTAATTCTGACAATGTTTTCAATTCTAGATATTTCTCCTTCGGTTGGTGGGTTTGTCAACTTCAATAAAAAAGTGTTTGGTTTTACCGAATGGTTGAAATCGTCCATTGTCCCGCTAAATACCAGATGACCATGTTCAATCATTTTAACATAATCACAAATTGCATCTACCTCAGATAGTATGTGAGTAGAAAGTAATACAGAATGATCTGCCGAAATCTCTTTTATAAGAGCTCTTATTTCCAGAATCTGATTAGGATCCAGGCCGTTTGTAGGTTCATCCATTACAATGAACTTAGGGTTATGTACTATTGCCTGGGCAATTCCAACTCTTTGTTGATAGCCTCCGGAAAGATTTTTTATCAAGCGTTTACTGAAATGGGAAATACCTGTTCTCTCCTTTGCTCTTTCTACAGCTGATTTTATTTGTTTTTTATCCATTAAATGAAGATTTGCACAGTATGTCAGATATTCATCAACATTGTGGTCACTATACAAAGGTGGCTTCTGCGGTAAAAAACCAATATTCTTTTTTGCCTCAACAGGATTCTTCCTGATATCAATTCCATTAATCAATACCTGTCCGGATGTTTGATTCAGAACTCCGCATATAATATTCATTGTAGTGGATTTCCCTGCTCCGTTGGATCCAAGCAAGCCTAAAATGCCCCGCTGGTTAATCTCAAAATTTATATTCTGGATTGCCCATTGTACACTATAGCGATGTGAGAGGTTCTTGACCTCGACGATTGGACTCATAATTTTATATTTATTTTATTAATTATCGTTTGTTTGAAATATTTTAATGAATGTCTATTTAAGTCTTCGTCTATACCACACAATACTTCCCCATACTAACCAAAAACACGGGAACAAAAAGAGGAAAAATAAGTTTGATATTCCTTTGTGCTGAAACTTAAAATTAAGTTCATTATCGGGCAGGGAAGGCCTGTCGAAAGACATAGGATATTTATCATATGACATCCACTTAAACATATTGGTTATCATTGAATTATTTGCAACAGCAAAGGTCCAGCCTGCATTTAATTCTCCTTTGCTAAACCAGTCAGAATCCCCAAAAATAAGTATGCGCTGCTCTTTATTCTCTCTGCTTTTTGTCAGGGATAGTGCAGTACTATATACTGCTATTGTTTCTACGGCTGTTGAATCTTCAACAATTTCATCAGGGTTGGATGTAGCTGTTACGTTCCATGTACCTTGTCTTGCTTCCAACAGAGATTCCACCTCATATCCCTTATCTGTTGTTTTAACAAGGCCTACACAACCTTTCATCACGATTGGCACTCTTCTGTCTCTTGAATTCGGAAGATATGTGTTCACCATCTTGCTCTTTTCAGTAAAATAGGTAAATACAGAGGTCGGAGGGTATCCTTGGTTACATTGAGCTAAAATACCAGGAACAATTTCCACACCTAACAGCTGAAGTAATGGCTCCATCTGTTTTTTCCGGTTTATATCGGTATTTATAACAAGATTCCCTCCTCTTTCAATATAATTTTCAATGTTTTCAAGTTCATCTGTTGAAAACGAGACTTGCATATCAGCAATGACTAAGGTATTGACATCTGAAGGAATTGGTTCGTCCGCCTTTAATTTAAAAGGATAAAATCCTTGGTTGATCAAAGTATTACGGGAACTCCTTGCATTTGGGAAACCGCTATAATCCTGATCCGCTATCCCATCCAGATCCCGCTCTCCATGACCTGCTATGAATCCAATCTTTTCTACACCGTAAAGCATTGTAAACATAGCTGTCGATATCTCTTTTTCACCAGGATATGGGCTTAGGTCATTGCCAAACATTCTTATATATGTTTTTGACAAGCTATCAACTTCAAATGTCCGGACAAAGCTTTCGTCTGCCTCCTTAGCATCAATAATCTGTTTTACATCATCACCTGTCGATGATTTTTTAAAATTGATTGAATTTATTCTGGCTGTTTTTTTAGCCAAAGTAATAAACTCGTCCTGATTTTGTATTTCACATCCATTGCTATGACATGTCTGAACATTGTCATAATAATAGACGTAATTCATCTTCATATTAGGTTTGAAACGAACATATTGACCAAAAGCTAGTTTATCACCGTTGATATTTGCCGGATATCCTTTTTCCACAAGGTGCGGATTACCCATAAAATTGATATATGTAGTTAATACCGGCCTCCCTGTGAAATGTGATAAAATCTCCTGACTTTTAGGTGTCAATGTAGCTTGATTGTATCTTGTTACATCCCAGTAAAAAGTTGCTTGTGGTCTGGACGTTATATATCCCGCAACAACCATCACAAGGAAAACGCCTGCATATTGCATCCCTTTTTTCACATATGAGATATTCTGCCGTTGAAATCTTATATTCAGTATTGAGAATATAACGAACATTGCAGACATCAATAAGAAATATATCACATTATCACTGCGGAGAAGCCCATTAATGAGACCATGTGGACCAGTGCCTAACCAGAATGTAATATCACGAATAAAGGGAATTGTTTGAAAAAACCCGCTTACCAGTTGAAAAAAGATTATAACTAACAAGGTGCCTAATACTGCAACAATTTGATAAGATGTAACACAAGAGAGGAATAGACCGATTGCCGAATAAAAACAAAAAAGTAAATATATTCCAACCAGCCCGGAAATGAGAACAGGTAAATCTATGTCTTTAATGGCAAAAGCCCCGAAAATGATGTAAATCACCACTATCGAAATCATAAGCAATCCATAGATCAGCATTGAAAAATATTTGCCTAAAGCAATCTGTGTCTCTGTTATTGGAGCAGAGAGCAGCAGTTTTATGGAGCCGCTGCTATACTCTCTGCTCATTAATCCCATTGTAAGCAATGGAATATACAGAAATAGCGATGAAATGACCGTTTTAAACAATGGAGACCCGAATCCCGAAATAAATACATCAAATGTCAGATTGTTCAGTTGCTGACCCATAACTGCATTCATCAACTTCCCATTTAACATTTCCGTAAATCCGTAACTCAACTGAAAAGTGTAAATAACCAGTACAAACCATGCAATCGGTGAACAGAATAGTGATTTCAGCTCAGACTTGGCTATTTGAAATATAGTGCTCATATATACTTTTTTACTCTATTTCTGACTATTAAAATTGCTGTATTTACCATATTTAAATTGTAAGTCTACAACTTTCCCTAAATTGGTCGCTTTAGCAATGATTTTTGCTGTTCCACTAGCCAAAACCTCATTGGACACATCTAATACATAAAACTCACCATTATCCATGCCTACACCTATTTGATTTTTTTCTGAATTTGACTCTATTGCAGTGACATTCCCTGTGAAAGTGGTATATCTCTTTACTGTATTCAGATCAAAATCAAAATAGTAAAGACTATTCCCTTCGCCAAAGAAGAGATACTGACTGCCAGTGAGAAAATAGTGTGTGTTATCGGAGACTATACCATTCCCTGTAAAATCAGACTCTGTTCCATTAATCACATAAAGAGTCTGAATAGCAGTTTCAAGGCGAAACTCGAATTTTTGTATTCTGTATACACCACCCTTCTTTAATATCTGGACAAAATAGCGGTTTGAACCTGAAACATAACTGCCGGTATAGATAAGCTTTGAGTCTGCGCCAATATTTGAGAGATCTGTAAATGCAACAGCATTTCCACCAAGTGGATCCATTTTTACAGAAAGAATCTTTCCTGTATATAACTGAGGAGTATCCTGAATGCCAATAATGCGGTTATTCTGAACATCATACATCAAGATATAACCTTGCCAATATTTATAATAGGTCTTAGTTATCTTAGCATTACTGATAGGGGTAGTGCTATATCGTGCCCCTTGGAAAACGCTGCTTGAAGTACGAATACGCGTAAATGCACGCCCGTCTTCTCCTACTACCATTTCAATTCTTTCGCCATATTCTGCTTTTATAGGTTTGAACCCAGTTGGATATACTCCACCAACAAACTCTTTATCTGTCGTTATGACTTTTTTAAAATTGGTTCCATCCAGTTCAACAGAACCACCTTCTCCATTCTGAACCACCAATATCTGGTCAGCTTGATCAGAGTAGTGTCTTCCAAGGCTTAGTGGGCTTTTCCCCAATGTATTTGCACCATAAAGAGAGCCGTATATATCGACAAATGTGGTGTCTATTTTACCTGAATTCAAACGTGAATAGCTCAATACTGAATTCCCATTTTTTTCAGAGAGTATAAGCCATCCCATTTGATATTTTGATACAACATTAAAATCAAATATTTTAGAAGTAATACCTCCGGTCTTTTTATTTTTGATCTGGTATACTCCAATATACCAGCCCGCTTTGGTAAAGACAAAACTTAAGTCCTTCTTATGTGAAAGTGTATCAGCTGTTGAATAGTCAGACATATCTGCAAACCAGAAATACTCAAAATCATCTTCCGATAGTCCCTTGAAATCAATTACAGGTGTTATAATATATGCTTCACCAATTACAGCATTACCCTTTGAGAATGTTGTAATCGTAGGAGTACCTAAATCTTTTAAATCATAGCTACCCTGATCTTTTAAGCAAGATGTCAAAATGAAAAGAGCAAAAAGGCTCAATGATAATATTTTTATTTTCATAGGTTCAAATTATTATAATACAGGTACTTCAATATATTGATTATTATCATCCAATGTTGGATGTTCACTTAGGTATTGCTTCAGTTGAAGAGCATACGAACGCCTCAGGTTTGCATCCAAACCTGTCAAGTCAAATATTCCAGTGACCTTGATAAACAGCTCATATTTTTTATCACTATATGTTCCTAAATAATATGAGTCAATATCGCTGTTCCACCATGCCGGCTTGGAAAGTGCATTGGTTATCCATATCACGGCTGCAGATTGTTCTATTTTACCCATTTTCAAGTCAGAAGACGATTCAACTCTTAATAAAAGGCGAATCTTTTTTGTCTTTAAATCGGCTGTATTGTTCAATCTTACAAACAGTGTGTCAGAATACCTTCCGGCATGGAATAATTGTTCAGCAGGCAATGAGTAATGTGTTCCTGAAGCGGTAGTATATGAATTATCAACCACTACCTTATATTTCATATCCTTATTTGAAGCAACTCCCACAAGCTCAAGGATAACAGGAAATTCTATGTAATCTTTTCCCGGATAAAACATAAAAGATACATTTGTAGAGTCTGAGATTGTCTTTTTAAATTGGACAAAATTATCTCCGTTATATGTTTCCAATTTCTGTTCTTCACATCCTGTTACGGCTACAAGTGTGAATAATATTATTGTCAGAAAAATTATATTATATTTCATTTTATTGTGTATTAAATCATTAATAATATGCCCTTTCGCTATCAGGAAGTGGAATAACATATTTTCCTGTCATATCAATAGGAGTAGTACCGTTATACATCATTCTGTTCAGACGTTTATACATATAGAAGGTCTGACCCTCAGCAATAAACTCCCGGGTTGCGTCATTATAAACGGCTTCAAGGAATTTATCCTTTGGCATTGCTGGGTCAAGAGTGGTTTTAGCACCTCTTGCAACGCGAAGTTCCTGTAATAATTGAATTCCCTTGCTAAGGTCCTTGTCAGCCAGATATTCACACAAAATATAATATACTTCGCTTAGCCTAATTACAGGCAGAAGTCTGTCCTCAATTGTAACTATATATGAGCTGCCTGTTTTAGGCTCCCATTTAAGAGAGTAGTTAGAGTAAATAAGTTTTGTGAGACGGAAATCATCAGCATCAGAATTAAATAGTTCTGCAGTATTTTTTATTTTCAAGCGACTAGAAAAATAATTACTAGAATTCCAATCAGTAAACAATGTATAAATCTTACTATTATTAAATGCAAAAAGAATATCATCATATAAACGTGTATGACGATTATTTTTTTCTTCAATAATGATATTACTTGATGAAGTGAAAGTGAACCATGTTTTTGCAGTATGATACCTGTAAACAGCCATTGCATTTTTATATGCGTTCTCCTTGTCACCAATATATTGGTAAGCTCGGGCCAAGAGGGCACAAGCTGCAAAATAGTTAAAACGAGTCCCCCTATAGCCATAAAACGAGCCACCTTTGGCATCACCTGCATTACCTGGTGCAAAACGATAGCTGGTATTAGTCAACATTTTGGAGTTATACAATGTATCATTATCTGCTAAATTGTTTTTTGCATATTCAAGGTCCTCTATGACATTCTTCATAACCTCTGTGGTTTTTAGCCTTTGAGGTTGGGTTGTAGGATATTTAGTTACATAAGGAACGTATGGATTATTGTCGTTTATGACAGGTGCTGGAGCAAAAAGACGAAGTATATCAAAATGCATCAGGCCTCTTAAACCTCTTGCTTCAGCAAGCATAAGCATTTTCTCTCTTTCGCCCTCCACGAAAAAAGAACCTTCATGTAATTCGGTTTCCTGAATTAAACTATTACAATTTGCAATTGCATTGAATCCTTTTCCCCATATAGCATCAGACACCTTTTTAAGATATTGATTTTCATAATCATATTTTGTGGCGGGTATATATGAAGAAAGTGTGTTCCAAGAATAAGGAGAGATGTCGTAGTTCTGACCAAGAAATGATGTAAATGACCATGTAAGCTCCTGACCGTACAAAGCCTTCTGCGACATATCTATGTATATTCCATTCAAAGCAATGCGAAACCCTTCGTTTGTTGAAAACAGATCATCTTTAGCTACTAAGTTGTCAGGACTCACATCAAACCAATCTGAGCATGAACTTGTACCCAGAATTAGTGATGCTATCAATATTGTATAAATATATTTTCTCATTTTACAGGATTAAAAATTAAGGTTTATAGAAAAATTGAATGTTCTTGCAAAAGGATATGATAATCCTCGCTCTTGTCCGACGGTTGAGAGAACCATTAAATCATTTGTGCTCAATTGCAAGCGCATCATTGATATATTCAAAGGTTTAAGATATTTTTGATTAACCTCATAGCCAAGAGATAATGAGTTAAATTTCAACTGATTCAGATTCTGGACAAATCTGGACGAAGGAAGTGTCACCTTCTTCTGGTCTGCTATATTTTTCAAAGGGGTTACATCCCCTGCCTTCTTCCATCTTGCTGTCAAAACCCTTTTATCCACATTATATGAGGCTATATCTGCATTTTCCACACCTACCAATGTCGAATTATATGTTTGTCCTCCTATCTGGTATAAAAAAGAGGTATATATAGAAAACTGCTTCCAACGCAGGTTCAATCCAAATGCCCCTTGTACGTTAGGCTCTGTGTCACCAATCTTAACCTGCTGAGAAGATTCCCAAGTACTAGTTAGCTCACCTGCCCTGTTCAGAAATACCTCTTTACCATCCATCGGGTTGATTCCCATAGATTTCATACCATAAATTGCAGTCAGGGAACTACCCTCTTCATATTTCATATAAGGGACAGAATATTTCTTGCTATTGTCGTAGCTTGCTTTTGAATTGTAGAATGAATCTATTTTTTCATTATACTCCTTTAAAGATTCGGCTAATTTCATCAACTTACTTTTATTGTGCGCCATAGATCCAAAAAGGCTAATTCCGAAATCTTTTGAGTTAAGAACCATATAATTAGCTGTAAACTCCCATCCACGGTTCTGTATCTCACCCATGTTTCCTGTATAGGTTGTAAATCCTGATGACGATGGTATTGCAACATCGGCAATCATATCTTTTGTCTGTCTGTTATAATATGAAGCAGACACTGTAATCTTCTTCAATAATGAGATATCAAAACCGATATTGGATGAATAGGTACGCTCCCATTTCAGCTCTTCATTTCCAAGATAATTGAGAGTTGTTCCCATTCCTGTTGTGTACCATTCGTCAAGAATAATATTGTATGTATGACGTGCCACATATGGAGGGTAGTTAACTTTTCCGGTAAGGCCGTATGTCCCTCTTACTTTTAACTGATTGATAACTTCAGAATCCTTCAGAAAATTATAGTTATGAATATTTACACCAAGACCTAAAACCCAGAAAGGAGCATATTTTGAATCCGAACCAAATTCTGAAGAACCATCTACTCTTATCGAAGCATCAGCAAGGTAAATATTGTCATAAGTATAGTTACCAGAAATGAACAGACCTCCAAGACGAGTTTTGTTGTCAGAACCACTTGGCTTGGTTACAATTGTATTTGCAAACCCTATCGTGTGTTGGGAAGCTGACGGAAATCCCTTATATTTTGAGTAAATTTGAGACGCATTGGTTTCCTGTACATTAATACCTCCAGACATGTTTATGTTATGCTTTCTGATTGTCTTGTTATACAGCAAGAAAGCATTCAGGTTCCAGTTATTATTCTTTATGTCCGAAATTGTAAGGTCACCTCTTTCGAACGGTGTAAGGGAATAAGAATATGTTGAAGATAAAGGATCTTTAAAAATATTTTGATTGGATATATTTTGACTGATTGAAAACTGAGATTTAAATTGAAGGTTATCCGTTATACGCCAGTCAAAACTGAAATTATTGGTAATTGTATTATTCTTTGTGCGGTTGAAGCTTCCAAGAGATGCCTCATACAAAGGATTTGCCCGATAAGATGTTTCTAATTGTTTTAATAGCACTCCATTATCATTATAAATGCGCTCGTATGGCAATTGGCTGGTATAATCCGAAAAAGATCCGTAAGTGGATGCCTGAGAATTGGTGCCGTCATAAGAAACCTGGTTCCTGAACTGAACCTTTCCTACTCTGTATTCAACATACATTGCACCACCCAAACGTCTACGGTATGACTCCTTCATGACTCCATTCTCGTTATCATAACTTAAGTCAATCCCGAAGCGGAAACCTTCAGTACCTCCGCCAATGGAAACACTGTGCATTTGATTTATTCCATTTTGTAATGGTTGTGCCAACCAGTCTGTATTTATTCCTTTTGCAATCAGATTGCTTTTCTTCGCATAACTATCGTAACTATTTGCATCTCTCCAGTTAAAAATACCAGCTAATACCTCGGTTTGCAACTTTTCAGATGCATTCATAAGATTATAGTCAGAAAGATCAGGTGCTGTAACTGAACCTGTAAAATTGTACGAAACCATTAACTTACCTATTTTAGGTGTAACAGATTCAAGAACAATCACTCCATTTGAGGCCCTTGATCCATAGATAGCTGTTGCTGCAGCATCTTTTAATATCGTAATACTTTTAATCCTGTTTGGATCCATATCATACACTTTCTGGACACTTACCTCGTATCCATCTAAAATAAAAACGGGCAAGTTCGGATTGTTTGTCAATGAGAACTTGGAAAGAGTACCGGATTCAGTGGCGGTTAAGTTATCTAATTGTTTTACAGCGTCAATACTGGTCTTACCCCTTATATAAAATTCAGGCAGAGTATTTGGGTCAGAACCCATTGTGTTGTTTTGTATTATCCTGAATGAAGGATCAAAAACTTGTAACACTTCAATCACGTTTCTTGGAGACACCTTCAAAATATCCTCCTTGGTTACTTTTGTTGAAGTTCCTGTAAAACTTGATTTGTTAATGTTGGCATAACCTGTCACGACAACATCAGTCAAAGCATTCTCTGTTTCTTCAAGCTTTATAACATATTTACCGCTTTCTTTTATTTCAAGGATTTGTTCGGCGTATCCTAAAAAACGAATTGCCAGTTTATTAGTTTTCATTCTTGGAAACGTTAAAGAAAAACTACCATCTATATCCGTCTGCGTACCTATAGATGTGCCCACTACTAAAACGGTGGCCCCAGGCAATGCTTCTCCTGTTTTTTTGTCTTTTACAACTCCGGATACAGATATGTTCCTGGATCTTACAACTACGGTATTTTCCACAAACTCAAACGAAACAGGCTGACCGGAAAATAGTCTTTTTAGCAAATCCGCCACTTTCTCATTCTTAGCCTCAACATTTAACTTCTCAATACCAATAAAATCTTTGTCATTATAAATAAAGTTTAGTCCAGTCAATGTCTGGATTGCTTTAAATACCTGAACAACAGTTTGGTCTTTAAGAGAAAGGGTTACTCTTTTTTCTTCCGGATTAGTTTGTTTTTGGGCAAAAACAGAACTTGACAATCCCAAGAATAGTAAAATTACAAGCACGCAAGCTTTCTTCATAGGTTGTTTTTACAGTTAGGTTAATAAATAGTTTATTTTAGTTTCAACTTTTACACATGACGAAAATGGAGGAAAAAAGGTTTACAAATATTAAAATATAACAGCAAAGGGGGATTAAAATCCCCCTTATATACTTTACTACTACTCCAATATATTATGGATTAGCCGACACTTATTATCCTGTTTTTGACAACTAGTATTTTCCCTTTTAATTCCAGGGTCAGATAATTTGTCCGCTCAATCAATTGAATCAGTTTGTCAATTGAAAGGTTACGAGAAAGACTTCCAGTAAATGTCTCTTTATAAGCTTCCTCCGTTTGATAGTCAATAGAGAGGTCATACCATATAGCCAGTTCATTTAAAATATCTGACAAACTTGTACTCTCGAATAGATAATTCCCTGTTTTCCAACCGATATAGCACTGAATATCCTTATCGTTAATATCTAAAGCCCCTGTTGCAGGGTTCATGATTGCTGTAAAGCCAGGTTTTAATTGTACTTCCTCCATTTTTTCAGATTTCAGGGTTACCTTCCCCGAAACAAGTGTCGTCCTTACAGATTCAGGGTTACGTGAATTGATATTAAATTCGGTACCTAACACCTTTATCTCTGTAACACCAGTACATACAATAAATGGCCTATCTTCATTTCTTGTAACTTCAAAATATGCTTCACCCTGAAGATATACTCGTCTTTCTTTATCGTTGAATACCGTTGGATATTCCAACTTAGAATCAGAATTAAGATGGATTTTTGTACCATCGCTCAAAGTGATTCGGAATTCGGCTCCCCTGTCCACTAATAATTTATTTAATCCGGGACCTTCGTCCGAGTTGACGGCAGAATAGGTCAAAGCCATTTTGTCGTCAGAAAGCTGAAAATCTTGAATTTTTGCCGATTCATCGGGCACCATCTCTAATAACGAAATCTTCTCTCCTTTTGCAGTAATTAACTGAACCTTCTTGTTTGACACCTTGGGCATTTTTGCAAAAGTGTTTGTTTCTTCCTTATCGTTTGTTTTCGTTATTTCCGTAAATAATAAAGAAGCATCATTCCCATTCTGGTTTTGGTCTCTGAATAGTTTAATGAAAATGAATAGCATAATTAGTGCCGCCATACCGGTGGCAAAAAATATTTGCCGTCTTAGCCTTTTTCTCCTGCCTGAAGATTTAATTTTTACAGAAAATTGTTGACGATATCTACTTAGCTTTTCTTCTGACAATTCTGCCTCACTATAATTTGATGCAAGTTCTCGTTGCTCCAATTTCTCAAAATAAGGACGGTGACGGGCATCTGAATTCAGCCAATTCTCAAACAGGATTGTTCCCTCTTCGTCAAGTCTCCCGTGTATTTTGTCTAAAAGAATATTTATATCAATTTTCATGGCCATACAGATTAATAAAAGAACAGGTTAATACATCTCGCCAAGCTTTTAAATAATTCCGGACATTTAAGCAAGTCGTTTCTCAACTTCAATTTTCCACGGTGTATCTGAACCTTGACAGTATTCGGGGACAAGGATAATTGCTTCGAAATTTCGTTTATTTTGTAGCCATCAACAAACCGGAGTTTACATATTTGTTTACATGAATCAGGTAACGAATTAAGCAATTCACGCATATATAGGCTCATGTCGTCAATTTCCTTATCTTCAGTTCCAATTAGTTCAAGTTCCCTTTGATATAACAATTTATGAGCATCTTCTATATCCAATTGGCGCAAATAGCTTATACATCTGTTACGGACAGCTACCCGAAGATAACTCTTGAAGTTTCTTATCTCTTCTAATTTTTCAATACTGTTAAATAAATGGATAAATGTCTCCTGCACCATGTCATTAGCAATATCATAGTTAAGTACATAATTGACAGCTATAGCGTGTAAGTATCTGTAATGTTGATCAAATAGCTCAATATATGCAGTCTCATCCTGACGTTGTAATCGTCTTGAAAAATTATCCTTAATATCAAAATAACTCTCAGTCATCCGAAGAATATAATAATTTACATCTAACCTCTGACAAATGTATAGTTTTTTTTAATTTTGCAATATAGAAGACATTATTAATTATAAAACATGTTGCGATTAGTCCCTGATTTTCCGCATGTCCTTTTTGTAATTTTTTAGAAATTTCCCGAATTCCTTGTCTTTCTGCCGTCTCTCAGTAACTGTAGATTCAAAGTGTGCATTCTCTCTTTCCATCTTCAGGTAATTTTCATATGAAGCCTTGTTAATTTCATCCTTCTCTACAGCTTCAATGACTGCACAACCAATTTCATTTGTGTGAGTGCAGTCTTTGAACCTGCAACTTTTAGAAAGGCTGGCAATCATGTCGAATGTGATTTCCAATCCGCCTGTAGAATCAGTTATACCAACCTCCCTCATACCCGGGGTGTCAACCAAAATTCCTCCGTTTTCAAGAATGATAAGCTCCCTGTGACTTGTAACATGCCTCCCCTTGTTAGTGCTGGTGCTTATCTCATCGGTCCGCATTATTGCCCTGCCGGAAAGGTTGTTCAGGAGCGTTGATTTACCGACTCCCGATGAACCCAGCATGCAGTATGTCTTCCCTTTTTCAATAATCGCTTTTATTGCTTCCAGCCCATCCAGCGATTCGTTGCTGATTGCTATAACCGGAACCCTCTTTATCCTTCTTTTTATATCGTCCAATATGTCCGCTACCCTATTCTCATCTGTTAAGTCTATCTTTGTAAGCACAATTATGGGACTAACCCTCGACGAATTACAGATTGTAAGGTACCTTTCAAGTCTGTTGATGTTAAAATCCCGGTCAATGGCCTGCACCAGAAAAGCATAATCTATATTTGCCGCTATTATCTGAATCTCACCGAACTGTCCCACGGCCTGTCTTTTAATGACAGAGAATCTGGGAATAATTTTATGAATCACAGAAAAATCCGACGCATAAGTTGTCAGGGCAACCCAGTCACCTACAGCAGGGAAATCCTCCCGACCTTTTGCTGTAAATCGCATATTTCCGGTTATCTCAGCCTCAAATTCACCCTTCGCCGTCCTTACTATATACCGCTCCTTGTGCTCCAATACAACCCGTCCTATCTCAAAAGTATCCAGGTTATTGTCTATCCTCAATCGTTCAAGGTTGTCGTCATATCCAAGTTCTTCCAGTCTCATTGTGACATTATATTGTTGCGGAAGTATCAGTTCCTTCATTTGTGTTGTTATTTTGTTCTTCTGCTAAATACGTTTTATTTAAAATTCTTTTCCCGATTTTGCATAAGGCCCATGGGTAGTAGATACCCAGCGTAACAATTACAAGAAGTACCTGCCCCCATAAAAACAGAAAATCTTTTGATCTTTCAATATCATATCCAAAGTTCAATTTCTTTTCATCACTTATGGCAACCGTCCTGTCTGCAAAATATTTATACAACTTTACCACAGCCATAGGAAAGTAAATGCCTATAGTAATGAATGTCAATACCATTTGAAGAGCAATTTTGTTACACGAGTCCCAAAAATTTGTCTTCCATCTGATATTGAAATTCTTATAATCTACATTCGCCATCCATCTATATACCAGATACATATAAGGGATCAGTATTATTGTCATTAATAACTGTGACAAAATAGAATATTTTGAAAGTTCTGTCGGGTTATTCATATAAAAGTAAACTCCCAATATAATAGACATGATAATTATTGGAAGAACAAGGCTAAGGGTTAAAATCACAAATAATTTACCTCCTTTTCCTTTAAATTTAAAGGTTTCCGAATCATACGATGAATTATCGACAAAAAAGCCGGTAATATCTTTAACGAACCATGGTATATAGATTCCAAGAGTTATAATGCTAAGAAAAAAACCAAGTAAAACCTTTACCATATACTCTCCAAAGGTACCATTGAATACAATCGATTTGTCTTTATATCCGATACCTTCAATTAACAATCTTGCCATATAAAATGTCAGTATAAAGGCTACAAAAAACATAGCTACTGGCAATAAGAAAAACGACATATCAGGAATTTCTCCCGGCTGCATATCATTTATTTCAAATAGCAAAAAACCATAAGGAACGATCAGTAATACAATAAATAATATCCATACAGGAAAAAATTTCTTGCCTGTAAGAGTGAAGTCAAAATAGGTTTTCATAATTTAAATATTTTGATGTTAAGTATGTTGTTCGCTATCATTAATTATCAATAAAATATACAGGATTAAACCCAAACGACAATTCGATGTTATTTGCCTTTATTTTTTTTCCATTATCCAGAAATACAATATCTACTGATTTTATATTTTCGTACCCGTTATCGGTCCTACTATTCTTACCCTCTTTTATATAGTAGTAATTTGGGATTAATCCTTCTGATAGGGGTTTCCCATTATTACCATAAGAGTATGACATTCTCCATAATTTTCTGAGAGACTGAAAAGATGGAACTACTTGTGAAGGGACAAATTTTTCCCCATAACTTCTGGCATCTTTACCTACAGTTCCGTTAGAGAAATGAATTTCATATGTGTCTTTGTACGATAGTATTTTGTTTCCCGTTTTTAACCCAGCTTTAGCTCCTGTCCCATTGGGATCGACGCAAGCAACAACCGATGGATCATTACCATCGAAATATACACCAAGGTTTTGGCAAGTACCGGTAAAAACCGGACAAACAAAAACAGGTATTGGTTTGAAAGTAGAAAATGCTTCCGAGAAAAAATTCTGCTGAGCATAACCTATTATTGTTTGTTTATTGTCTGTTTCATTCGAGCAATTTGCCGACCAGATAACCGGTGGTACAGTAGGCTTTTGTTTCAGCTGAGCTACATCCATGACCGATACGCTTACTTTGTATAGATAGCTTACATCGGTATGACCTTCATGTTGCTGCGAGGTAATATACTGTCGCGCTCCCCAGCCGTTGAAAATATCATAACCATACTTGTACTGAGTATTTATTGAGGTTGTAGGTTGTATATATTGTTCTTTCTTACCTGTAAATAGTTCAACAACAAATAGTATTTGAGGGTTTTCAGTATTTCTTTCCAATCCGAAAGAGGATAACTCTTTTATTAAATCATCTGCAAACATTTTTTTATCCATTGCAGAACAACCACTCTCAGCAAATTCAATATCATAGGTTTTGTACTTAAAGAAATCTTCATTTTTATCTCTATACTGGTCATACCCCGAGAAAAACAGTGCCTTGGAATTTTTGTAGAGCACACGTAATTCATCTTCAGATAATACATTTGACGGATGGCAGGAGCTGGGTAATCCGACAAGAGATTTTCTTAACTCATTATTCCAGCGTCTTATGGTAAATGTAGTGGATTGCTTAGACTCAAATAAATCATAAACAGCATCTTCCGAAAGATTCTTTGTACTAACCCCGTCTATGGCTGTAATCACATCAGCTCCCTTGAAATCACGAGAATATGCTACAACAGGATAATTGGCTTTTTCCCCATTTATGGAAACTTCGTGTATTTCGAAACGGAGACGATAATAATAGTAGTCGGTCGCAAAAAGTGTTGTTGATATAAGTATCAACAGAAATGAGAGTAAAAATGTTTTTTTCATCTCTTTTATTTGATTGAATAGTTTAAAAACGTAATGAGTCTGCAGCCATTTTTGTTACAACCTCATTTTCAAAATTATAAAGTTTCACAAAGGTCCAAGAGGAGGCGCTTGCATTCTGAGGGGTAATTACTACAAAACTCATTATTGTAGGGACCACAGAATTATGATCTATCCATGTACCAGTGTTCGCATAAATTGATTTCTGTCCATTATAATTATCTGAAGCAATAATTTTGGGGTCGTGAGTATGCCCGAAGATGACTATTCTTTTATCAGAAGCCGGATTCAGGAAGTACTGATTCTTTGCCTGATCATCCGATTCACTTGCCTTAGCTGCATTTGCAATCGCTTGAGAAGCCGGAATGCTTACAGCAACATGATTGAGTGTTTGTCTTTGGCTC
>Ga0074193_1002190_pt1 | contig 18822 bp, 14 predicted proteins | sample EPASupsiteHSE605_FD_64523 | JGI IMG/M metagenome (GOLD analysis project Ga0074193, IMG submission 64523) | Bioremediated contaminated groundwater from EPA Superfund site, New Mexico - Sample HSE6-05 | ecosystem: Environmental > Aquatic > Deep subsurface > Groundwater > Contaminated ... | reverse complement strand
GAACACTCCACATTCGTCCTTGAACTTATCTTCTATTTCATAAAACATTTTATAGCTCTCCTATAGCGGTTTCTATCCTTTGAACGACTTCTTGATAGGCTTCTTCTTCTTTGCCCAGATCTCTGCGGAAACGGTCTTTATCTAGTTTTTCCAGACTCTCTTTATCCCATAAACGGCAGGTATCCGGAGAGATTTCGTCACCTAATATGACCCGGCCCTCATAAATACCAAATTCCAGTTTAAAATCCACCAGAATGATACCAATACTGTCAAAGAATTTTTTTAAGATATTATTAATCTTATGTGCCTGAGTATGCATGTCTTTTAGCTGTTCATCTGTAGCCCATCCCAGTACCCGTGCGTGATACTCATTAATCATAGGATCATGCAACTCATCGTCTTTGTAATAGAGTTCAATGATGGCTGAATCTAAAGGAAAACCTTCCTCTTTACCTACCCGTTTGGAAAGGCTCCCTGCAATTACGTTTCTTACTACTACTTCTACCGGGATTATCTTAAGGCTTTTAACCAGTACATTTCGGTCATCTATTTGTTTGATTAAATGGGTTTCAATTCCCTCTTTTTCAAGGAGTTTAAAGAGGAGATTCGATACCCGGTTGTTAACTATGCCCTTATTATTAATTACACCCTTTTTTAGCCCATCAAAGGCCGTGGCATCATCCTTGTATTTCATCAGGAATTCTTTGTCATTGTCGGTGGTATAAATCTGTTTGGCCTTTCCTTCATATAACATTTTCTCCAATTGCATTTCCTCATCCTCCTGTGGTATCGATTTTGTATTCTGTTAAATAAACCTAATCTAAACTGCAGCGCTTAAATATATAATCTATATTTGTTGTGTATACTCCAAAGTCAAATATTTTTTCAATTTCATCGGTTGTTATAAATGTCATGATATGTTTATCTGCAAGAACCAGTTCCTTAAATCCTATCTTTTCAGTCCAGCTCTGCATTGCTCTTTCCTGAACCATTTTATAGGCTTCTTCTCTTAACATGCCTTTGCCTACCAGAGCCAGCATGAGCTGCTGGGAAAATACCAAGCCCAGGGTCTTATCTATATTCTTGGCCATGTTATCCTCATATATGACGAGGCCTTCCATAACTCCAATAAATTTCTGAAGCATATAGTCCAGTAACACACAACTATCAGGTATAATGACTCGTTCAACTGAAGAATGAGTTAAATCCCTTTCATGCCAGAGAGCGACATTCTCCAGAGCTGCTAAAGCATTACCCCGTAACACCCGTGAAAGCCCGGCTACTCGTTCGCTCATCATAGGATTGCGTTTATGCGGCATAGCCGAAGATCCCTTCTGCCCTTTTTGGAAAGGTTCTTCCGCTTCTAGAATCTCAGTTCTCTGCAAGTTTCTTATTTCGGTCGCCATTTTTTCCAAAGAGCTTGCAATAACGGCCAGGGTAGTCATAAACTGCGCATGGCGGTCACGCTGAATTACCTGGGTAGAAATCGGACAGGATTTAAGGTCTAACCGGGCACAAACATATTCCTCCACCAGCGGATCAAGATGAGCAAAGTTGCCCACTGCCCCTGAAATAGCTCCACAGGCGATTACTTCGCGGGCCTGGTGAAGACGTTCGATATTTCTCCCCATTTCACTATGCCAAAGTGCCATTTTTAATCCGAAGGTAGTGGGTTCTCCGTGAACCCCGTGGGTACGTCCTATACAAAGGGTATATTTATATTTGGCTGCTTTAGCGGCAATAATAGTCTGCAGTTTTTCTAGTTTGCCCAGTATTAAATCAGCTGAGTCTCTCATCTGCATGGCCAGACCAGTATCTAATATATCAGATGAAGTCATTCCCAGATGAATGTATTTGGAATCATCACCGACATACTCCCCAACATTAGTCAAGAAAGCTATAACATCGTGCCTGACCTCTGCTTCGATCTCCTGAATTCTTTCCACCTTAAAATGTGCTCGTTCTTTAATGACCTTTACGGCATCCTGAGGAATTTTTCCCAGGCTTGCCCAGGCTTCACATGCAGCAATTTCTATTTTCAGCCAGTTTCCCAGCTTGTTCTTCTCTGACCAAATTGCTCCCATGGCGGGCAGGGTATACCTCTCAATCATTACTGTTGTTCCCCCTTCTGTTGAAGATAATTTTTTATCCCTAACTCTTTAAGCTTATTATCTTTTGCAAGGACATCGTCTGCCATCTTCTGTCGGTATTGTATTAGTTTGTCCCTTATGACGGCATCCTTTAATGCCAGCATTTCCAGAGCCAGCAGTGCAGCATTGGCGCTGCCATTTATAGCCACTGTAGCAACGGGAATACCCTTGGGCATCTGAACTATTGAATAAAGAGAGTCTACACCTGAAAGTGTACTGGTCTTGATCGGGACTCCGATAACCGGAAGAATGGTATAAGCAGCAATGACTCCAGGCAGGTGAGCAGCCCCTCCCGCTCCAGCAATAATAACCTCTACCCCTCGTTCTGCAGCGTCCAGAGCATACTCAGCGGTTTCCCTGGGTAAACGATGAGCTGAACAAACGGTTAGATCATAATCAACCCCAAAATTATCTAATACATCGCTGGCTTCCTTCATGATCGGAAGATCTGAATCGCTGCCCATAATAATTCCAACAGCGGGCATTCTATCTCAACCCCTCTTAATAATTTGGGAATCCTATCAGACAAATATATAAGCCCAGATGAACAGGTTCGTAAACGAAACCTATCCGCCTGGGCTTTTATCCCTATACGGTGTAGCGCCGCAGCGCCTGTGTCACTCGGACCTGTCCATGTCGAAACATGCGGAACCCTAGACACACTTTCGCGTTTCTCGCATATTTATATCTTTTATATTCTGATATTAGCAAAGCTTTTCCTCGGTGTCAACTTAAGTTAAGGCAGAATAGCCATCTACGTAAGCACATCCCCATAACGAACAAACCCGTTCGGATTATATGCCCCCCAGGGAAGACTTTAAATGGTTTATCTCATTAAACAAACGTGCAGCCTCTTCCCTTAGGTCCGGCTCACTACAATTCAGCAGCTTGACAAACTCTGACCCGTTTTGCAGCTCATCCAGTTGTGAAACCATACCATTTACAAGTACCTTTACTGTATTATCCATGCAAACATCCTCCTGCGAAAATATTATCTAATATTCTGCCAAAAACAACATTATTTAAACCTAATTTCAAATTACTGTGCAAGATTACGCCAGCAATGAGCTATTATTATATAAATAACATATAAAGGATGGTAAACTTAAAAGATAATTCCTGGTGGACTAGTAAGGTTACTAATTCGGTATGTCTTTAATTTGAGGATATGGAAAGGATGTTGGCTTATGAAGAAAAAAGCTCAGATTATAACCTCAATTTTATGCCTCTTAAGCATTGTTGTCCTAATTGGTGGTTGTAACAAAGCGCCGCAGACTCCTGCACCATCGGATAAAACTCCCCAGACTTCAGATACTCTTATCACTAAAAATATTACCCTTTATTTCAGTGATGATCAGGCTATGTATCTTGTACCTGAAACCAGGGAGGTTAAAATCCCGAAAGATAGTGACGCAGCTAAAATTGGTGAAGCCATTGTGAAAGAACTAATAGTTGGTCCTGCCGATAATAAACTAGGAGCAACTTTCCCTAAAGAAGCTAAACTGCTTTCCCTAAAAATTACGGACCAGACCGCTTATGTGGATTTCAGCGAAGAATTAAGAAGCAAGCATCCGGGCGGAAGCACCGGTGAAGCAATGACTCTAAATTCCCTGGTAAATTCCCTGACAGAACTAAAGGAAATTCAAAAGGTAAAAATCCTTATTAACGGTAAAGAGGTAGATACTCTGGTTGGGCATGCAGATTTAACCCAGCCTTTAACCCGAAATGAGAGTATTATTAAGAAATAACTTACTATTCTAAGCCTGTTTGCCGGGGAGGATAATTAATGCGCTTTTCGCGTCTATTGGCAATAATTTTGTTAATCGCTATGCTAGTAACTGGCAGCGGCTGTTCAAAGATTTTCAATTCTAACGCGGATATATTCCAAACTGATGATAAGATCAAGCTGGTCAGCCAAGTGGATGGAGAAAACATTGCTTATTATTCTAACGGGACCTGGAATAAGACCTTCTGGTATGGAATCAACCTTGGTTCCAGCACCCCCGGTCATTCTGCAGGTGAGTTAAGGTCTACTTATGATGATTATCGGCGCTGGTTTAATGACATTGAAGAGCTTGGTGTACAGGTAGTACGTATTTATACTATCTTGCCCCCGGATTTTTATAAGGCTCTGGTAGACCATAACGAATCCGCTAAGAAAAAGCTATGGTTTGTTCAGGGAATATGGCCTCCCGAGGAACAGCTCATTACGGAAAAAAATGCCTACTTGCCCGGCATCACCCGAGACTTTAATCAGGAAATATCTCTGGCGATGAAGGCAGTCTATGGACGGGGAAAGATTGATCCCCAGCCTGGCAAAGCCAGCGGTGATTATAAAGCAGACGCGGGGGCCTATTTACAGGCCTGGATGGTTGGTGCAGAATGGGAGCCCACCGTAGTTTATGAAACAAACCAGAAAAACCCGGATAAAAAACAGTTCAGTGGTGAATATTTCCGCACCACCTCATTGGCCAGCCCCTTTGAAGCGTGGCTGGCCCAAATACTCGAAGGTCTGGCTCAGGAAGAAATGAAAATGGAATGGCAGCATCCGGTTTCCTTTGTTAACTGGGTTACTACCGATCCTCTTACACACCCGGATGAACCTGTTGCGATGGAAGATAGAGTCAGCGTAGATCCGGTTCATGTTGCTCCTACCGATGCCTGGAAAGCAGGTTACTTCGCCGCCTACCACGTTTACCCTTACTACCCCGACAGTTTGCGTTACCAGAAGGATTATCAGGATTTTATCACCTCAGAAGGGCATAAAGATCCTTATGAGGCATATCTCACCCAATTACGTGCACATCATACCGGGATGCCCCTGGTGATTGCCGAATTTGGTGTTCCTTCATCACGGGGAATGGCTCACCTTGGTCCTCTCGAACGCAATCTGGGAATGCATACCGAGAATGAACAAGGTCAGATGGAAGTATCCATGTTTCAGGCTGTCAAAAGGGCGGGCGCTGCAGGAGGTATTCTTTTTGAATGGCAGGATGAATGGTCAAGGCTTTCCTGGAATACCATGGATCTGGAGCTGCCTGCCAGCAGAAGACCTATATGGTTTAATCGGCTTTCTAACGAAGAGAATTTTGGTCTTCTGGCAATTGAGCCGGGATCAGAACCTAAAATTCTGCTAGATGGGAAAAAAGATGATTGGAACAAAATTGGCAACCTCACTAAAAGCAGGCTTAGTAATGACAGTATGTTGATGATCACAAGTGACGAGGGCTACGTATATCTAGCCATAGAAAAGCCTGGAAACTGGGACTGGAACCAGGATCAATTAATCATCGGTTTTGATAACCAGTCAGGCGGGAATAATACTGCCATTAATCCAGGAATTACTTTCAGTCAGGGTATCGAATTTTTACTTACTATTAGTAATGATAAGGCTGCCAACCTCAGCGTTGCCAGCGCCTATGACCAGCATACTTATTTATTTGGGTTTCAAAAGAAGATGATTCCCTGGGATCCGACATGGGAACGCGAAAACAATGGCATCTTCCTACCCTGGAAGCTGTGTTTGAATCAACCCCTGATCCTTCCCGAAACTCAACAGAACATTCCTTTCAATGAGGTAAATATAGGCTTGTTAAAAGCAGGTCGGACCGACCCTGCTTCACCCTATTACAATAGTCTGGCCGATTTCTACGTTGAGAATAATCTATTGGAAGTTCGTATTCCGTGGATGATGCTGGGCTATACAGATCCCAGCACTCACAAAGTATGGCTTTATCCTTATAGGTTTAAAGTGCCTGAGATTAACAATATCACTTCACCAGGTTTGAATGTGTATGTTGCAGCTGCCAATAAAAACAATCCTGGTTTAGTTTCCGTCCAATCCCCTCTTGCTTATAAATGGAGCAACTGGGATGAACCTAATTATCACGAACGCAAGAAACAGAGCTACTATATTCTAAAGTCCTATTTAAATAAGGCACAATAACTTATTCCTGTTTAGGACGGTAAAAAAGTTTGGCCGCATCAATGTCTTGAGCAATTTCCATTCTAATACGGCTGTCAGCTACGAGATAGCAGGGATTGTAGTCGCGGATAACAGAATCCAGAATGCCATTAACATTACCCGCATCATATCCTACTACTTTAAAATTCAAGCCCTGAGCTTCTACTATACTCTGTGTATCACGTAAGTTTTGATCTGGTTTGGCATCCTTATTCTGAGGATAAAGAACAGTGGTGATTCCCCGTGAAGCCAGCGCATTCAACTCCTCCGGCGCAGGCTTAAGTCCGATGAACAAGAATCGCCCAATAGTGGTGACAATCTGTCCGGATACCTTCACTTCTATACCATCAATACCATAAAACCTTCCCAATAGTACCTGCTGTGTTAACTCCAGGTCTTTTCCCGAGGTAAACCCATATACATAACAGGCTCCTTTTGTATTCTTGATATAAGAGATGACTGAATTAGCTGCATTGACAGGAGTTAAACTGCCTTCCTTGGCTATATTTAAAAAATTAAATCCTTGAGATTGCAGCATAGCAGTCTCAACATTATTGGGAACCGGTCCTAAAATTAGGTTCTGGTTAATGGGGTAAATTTTTCCGCCGCTCAGTTGCTGAGGAATTATGGGGACAATTCCGCTTGCTGTCCCGCTGCGTAAACTGGCATCAATTATTTGATATCTAGCATCAGGTTTGGTGCCGTGAATGTAGACCTTATTATTAGTTGCTGATACTTGGGACAATAGCTCTGAAAGGCCGGTTACCTGAGTGCCCTGAATTCGCACCGGCAATAACTTAAACTCCAGACCGTTCTCTATACATAGCTGCTTTTCTTTTTCAATAAGGGGAGCTTCATCAGCATCTGCAGGATCAAGATAAGATATTACCTCTTTTAGCTGTCCGCGCCGTACCAGGTGAAACCATTCCTCATCGTTAGGGTAAGGGCCTAAAACTACCCTGCCGTCATGATAATAGTTGAGCCGGCCTCTTTCAAGTTGATCCGGGTAAAGAAAACTCTTGGCTGTACCGGTAAGTGTATATTCGACCAGATCAGCCCGGTGTTTGCCAAGATAACAATGTATATAGAAAGGGCCTTTTTCCTTTTCTACCAGTTCTTTTATGCCGTTTAGTGAAGTCTGATTACCGCTGATCCACGGCAGCATGGGAAAAGAGTACACCTGTATTCCTATTTTTGCTCCTGCCTGCATTTCTCGATCCAGCAGTAATTTCTCGAATGGAATGGTAGGACTGAGAAGAGATATAACCCCTTGATATCCTTCCTTTTTCAGCTCTGTAAGGCGTTCCTCCTCTGGATAGGGTCCAATCATAAACTTACTATTTCTTTGTTGGCTTGTTCCCTGAAAGACTGCTACCAGATTACTATCCGTAGTGAGTAAAAGGGTAAATATCCCCCCGGAAATTACCGTCAACAATAATAGTATCGCAGCAGCTAGTCTGCTTCTTTCGGGAATAACTGCTGCCTTGCGGTGAAATACCACGGTTGCGGCTATTACAATTAACGCATAGACAAGAATTATTGCACACATCGCAATATTAATAAGAGTCTGGGATGCCTTCTGCTCTTTTAACATTGCCTCAACCGGGACATTGACTAAAAATAAACAGGCTACCCCAAGTGTGAACCCAGTTAAGCCCAAGAAAATTAACGTTAACAGCCAGGATTTACGCCCCAATTCAATTCCCTCCTAGTTTACCCAGTGGTTTAGACTATGCCCCTACTCCCTCAACCATTCTCTTAATCTGCGTATTCATGAAAGCAAAAAAGCGATCAAAATCTTCAAACCTGCGATAAATAAATATTACGATTAACAGGGAAAATACCGATAGTACTATCCCCAGCCGTCCCACCCAGGTCATGCCATAATGAAATGATACAGTGTGCGATCCAGCGGGCAAATCCACTAGAATGAGGTTTTCCAGTTGACTTACTTCAAGATTCTCTCCATCCACCTTGGCTTTCCAGCGAGGAGTATAAGTGACTGAGACCAGAACAGAACTAGGTTCCGGGTTGTTATAACTGAAACTAAAACCATCATGCCCCCATACTGCATTAGTCACCGGGAATGCTGCCGGAACAAAATTTTTATTAGGATGTGCAATATCCATCAGTTGTTCCATTAACTTTTTAATTTCCGTACCGTGATAAGAGTTTAACTGCTGACCTAATGACAACCCAACATAATATATCCGGTTGTTCCCAATTTTCTTATAACCTACTGCAGGTACACGCTTATCTCCCTCATGAAGTTCCATCCAAACCTCGTCCAGATTGCCCATAGCAGGGGCCCGGCCATTTGGATCAGGATCAAGGGCAACATTAAAGTTAATAGGGCTGCCTGGTGTAGGTACAAGTACGGCTCCACTTTGGATTGTCTCCCAATACGGAATTATATCGTTCAAGGGCCAGGTTATTGAACGGCCCATCGATACAATAATCGTTTTGTTCTCTTCAGCCAATTCATTTACTATCTTTTGAAATTTCTTAAAGTCCTTTACATCAGGCTCAATTAAGTAAATTAACTTAAACTTAGCTAATTCCTTCGGATTGTAATCCTCTAATGATACCGATCTTCCCTGAACCATCCACGGGAAATTCATAACCATACCTGGAGCCGCAAGCCCAATGGCAATCGCATCCCTTTCCTGTTTCATGAAGTAGGATGAAGGGGCGGGGTTATAAAAGAGAGATACTCCTGTACCTTGATTCAAGACTTTAAATCCCTGATTTTTCAAGCCATTCTGTAACTCATCAAATTTATTGGCTACCAATAAGGAGCGCACATTCCATTCCAAGAGGTTCTTAACCACATAATCATTACAATGAGCAGAGATAGCAATATTATGCAGCCAAATAGCACGATTGTGAGGCGTTCCTTCTATAGTCCATCCATCTGCCATATTGAGGCCCTGAATCATGGGAAAATAGGCTATTTGCGATGCATCTGGATAGACCCATGTGAAGCGTCCTTGTTCAAATGGATTACTAGTAACCGATATTTGTTTTAACTCTTGCTGGTATTCTTTAAAATAATCAGTCTGAATTATCATCGTTCGAGGATTAATATCTATAGCTAATAATATCATCATGCTACTTAATAATATTAAATAGAACGTCTTATAAATATAGTTACCCAGTTGATATCTAGCAATTATATCCTTTAATAAATATACATTAAGAATTACAGCTGCAAGAACAGAAAAGCTTAGAAACCTTCGGGGTACAAAGCTTTGATGCATCGGAATTAATTTATAAAGGGGCAATGCTTCGCCAAATGATAAATAAATTCCAATTAACATGGTTATCAGTAGGGGTAGAATTAGTTTATTTCTCTTAATTTGTATTATTGAACAAAAAGATAATAACAACATGCTAATAGAAACATAAAAACCACCGCTGCTCCTGGAAGCTGGATCAAAAAAAGATAGAACAGCAGCATACACAGCACTTGCTTCTGGTAACATATATGGAATGCTTATATTTTCTAGATGGGTAACGCCTGGCATAGACCAAAATGCCCCGAGTCCAGCACCCAACCCAATTGCCGCGACCCATAATAAGCCATCAGAAATAGAAATATTTCGTTCTACAAGTAATACAAGAACAATAATACCTATGCAAATACTCACAAGAAAAGCGTGCATGGGCTGAGAAAGAATGAGCAAGGCACCAGTTATACATACTAATAACCATCTAAAGGATGTCGGTTCTTTAAACAATAACAAGGAAAAACATAGTAACCAAGGTGTGATTGCAAATATTGGTATTTGGGCAATTTCCCCTCCACATAATAGAGATCTCAACAGAAACGGGTGTACGGCGTAAAGAATACCGCCGATAATCCCTATCCGGGACCCTATAAAACGATAACAGAAATACCATACGCCCATAGAACCAATTAATTGAGCCATAAATACCGTAAACTTGAAGGTAATCATTATATTATCTGTTACGGCTTGCACTATAGCTAGTAAGACAAACGACAATGGGGGGTAGTATTGCATTACCGTACTACCGTTATACCAGTAGGGGAACCAGGATGGCCATTTCAATTCCTTAAAGCACTCTGTAATATACTTTACTCTAGTTAAATGACCAAGCCCATCAGTTGTATATGGATAACTTGCATTAGAAACACTTAAAAATGGCCATAATGCCCAAATTATAACTATGGTTGAAATAAACGCTGCAAATCCAAGCTCATATCGAAATGCCAAGGGATTATGAATTTTCAAACCATCATGTTGCATATTATCTTTTTCCATAATGATTTTTGATTTCACAGATACCACTCCTATTTATATACAGGTATACTTACATATTAATAAAGAGCTGGTAATTTATTTAGTGCATTCCATTACCATGAGTGAATACGGCATACGAAGCAGACCGGAACGTATGATACCTTTTACATTCGTAAAATAATCAGGTACAAGTTGTCGGTAATCATCGTCTAAACGTACGTATTCGCCCCGATCCCTGGAAACCAGATAACGTTCTAAGTGAGACTGCCCTTTAAAAAATACCGGGTCAATGGTAATCAGTCTGCCTCCCGGCTTAAGAGCTAACTTAGCTACCTTAAACAATTGCAGAGCATCTTTATCCTCCAGATGATGGAGAACACCGATCGCTATCACTTTATCAAATAAAGGCATTTCACCGACAACCTTCTCATCTAATCTTTGACAAATAAAGTTTCCCCGTCGTCCAAATTTTTTTCTAGCTGCATCTATATATTCCTGGCTCATATCTATGCCAAGATACGTAACACTATCGGAAAGATATTCAAGTATATCTCCAGGCCCGCACCCGATATCCAGAATTCTATCTCCTTCATCTGGCCGAATATAGTCATTTATATATACGTGACGAGCACTCGGTTGTCCTACGATGTTTGAAAATAATCTATATACAAAAGGTACAGCTAGAATAAATCGAATATCCTTAATGTCCTTAATTCTCATTATTTCCTCCTTTTATCCGATAGGGTTTAGCCTGTTTGTTTAATCCTTATTGTTCGGAGTTAATCCGAAACACCTTCTGACTAAATATAGCGGGCGCCGTTTAGTCTCAGTATAGATCCGACCTATGTACTCCCCAATTATACCTATGGTGAATAGTTGAACTCCCCCCATGAACAGCATGACAACTATGAGAGAGGGATAACCAGGTACTGGGTTCCCTAATAGGAGGGTTCTAACCAAGTAAATACTGCCTAAAACAAATGCAAGAAGCGCTACAATAAACCCAAAATACATCGACCACTGTAAAGGCAGATAACTAAAGGAGGTTATCCCTTCAATGGCAAAGTTCCACAGTTTACCGTAATTCCATTTGGTTTTACCTGCAAATCTGGGTTCTCTTTTGTAAGTGATTCCGGTCTGCCGATAACCAACCCATGTAAAAAGCCCTTTCATAAAACGGTGAGTTTCCCGCAGCTCTCTTAAAGAATCAACCGTCTGCCTGGACATTAGGCGAAAATCCCCTGTATTTCTTGGTATATCGATTGGACTTATTTTATGTATAGTTCTATAGAACATAAAGGCAGTAAGTTTTTTTAGCCAGCTCTCACCATCTCGTTCCATCCGAACTGCATAGACAACATCATATCCTTCAGACCATTTTTCTAAGAGGTCGGCAATTAGTTCCGGAGGATCCTGTAAATCTGCGTCTATAGGTACGACAACTTCACCGCTGGTAAAATCCAAACCAGCCGAAAGAGCTATTTCTTTACCAAAATTCCTGGATAAATCAAGAACTTTAAATCGAGAATCATTCTGATTTAATTTAATTAGTTTCTCTAGAGTATCATCCTTACTTCCATCATTAACACAAATAACTTCAAAAGGCTTGGCCAAGCCTTCTAGAACAGTGGTTATTCGAGTGACAAAGGTCTCAATATTATCTGATTCATTGAACATAGGTACAACTACGCTAATAAATACCTTTTGAGCATTCTCTGGCATTACATCACTTCCCCTCGTCATACCCGCATTTTCAGCCCTCTCCCCCATCAAATCCTTCTGTTTGGGACAAAGAGCAATGTTCAGCAGCTACATGTTCAAAAAATAAACCCCCGCCGAAACTAGAACAAGTCCTATTACCTTATCCATACTGACTGACTCATGAAATAATACCACTGAAAATATAAATACTATGATGTAGGACAGGCTTACAGTGGGATAGGCCTTGTTCAACTCCATTGTTGATATCACTTTTATCCATAGAACCATACTGGTGACAAAGCAGATAATACCCACATCTATCCATAGGTTCGTAAAAATACGAAAGAGCGTTTGTATTATCTCTGCTTTGGCCAAATTAATAGAGCCCAGCTGGTTCACCCCGAACTTCAGCAATATTTGGCCGCATGCTCCCAGGAAAACTGATACGAATAACCATATAAGATCCACTCTCATTTAAAAAAATACCTCCGCATACTGTAATAATAATCTCTGACTTTTTGGCTATAGTAAATTATACCGTCAACAGTCTGTTGTACAGGATTATTAACCTTCCAACTCTGAGGTTCAGTCAATGCCAAAATCATTCCTGCTAAACGGAACCAGTAGGTAAGATACCTATAAAACGGCATAAAGAAGATTATCCACCATACTTTCTTCAATTCATTACGGTAAAACTTTTCCGAACTCCTGTAAGCAACCAGAAAAGTACAGGCTTCTAATATGAGATACATTACCACCATACCCGTTAGAGCTATCATTATGGTCGGAAGAGGGTATCCCAAAAAATATAGGAAAGGTAATAGGAATGTCCAAGTAAGTTTTATAAATGAGAGGGTATGATCAGATATTAAGATACGTGCCAGGAAGTCCTTCAACGCCCCCAGGATTCCTGGAATATCATCATAATAGATGCCCATGACTTCAACTTCTCCGCGCTGCCAGCGTACTCTTTGCGAATAGAGACGTGCCAAAGACTCAATCGGTTCTACATAAGCAATAGATTTTGACATGAAACCAATCCTGCCATGGCTGGCTTGGACTGCTCTGCGCATGTTGAAAGTTAAGTCAGTATCTTCAGAAACCGTTCGTTCCTGGTAAAGAAAAGACTTGAGCAAAACGTCGCGCCGGAACATTGAGAAAGCTCCTGACAGAGTGAATATAGAATTTTTCATATTCTGATAACGTCTGCCTACATCAAAAGCAACCAGATACTCAATTACTTCACAATAATTAATTATGTCAATAAAATACGAACCTTCACCCAGTATTTTATCAACTCTTATTGAACCTGTGGCGGCCACAAGTGAAGGGTCACTTTCAAATTCACGTGCTACATTGAGTAATGCATCAGAATCTAACCACACATCTGAATCTACATTTACCAAATATATACCTTTTCCTGAATAAATGCCTGCATTAAGAGCTATCGATTTACCGGCCCGGTCTACAAAGCTCCATCTAATCTGCATTTCTGGATAATGGTATTGGAAATGCTGAAATATCTCAAAACTATTATCCTCGCTGCCATTATTAATACAAAGAACTTCATAAGAATCCATAGGATAGTTCTGTTCAGCAATAGATTCAAGACATTGATACAGAGTATCAGCTGAATTGTGCACCGGTATTACCATAGTTATAAACGGGTAATATTCTAATTCAGCCAGATCTTGCTGGGGTTTTCGGCTCTCTGTAGCAAAAGCAATAAAGTAAGTTACTGTAGTTGACACATCAACCAAAATTGGTATTAAAAGCCACACACCCCAAAACAGCGCAAAACTAAGAGCCCTCTCAAAAAATACTTCAATCATTTTTTACATACTCCGAAATTTTTCTAAGTGACGGCCGGGTTAAAAGCTCCCAATAAAGAGCCACAACCAGTGCAAAAAATATCGTTCTGCCCACCAGGGTATGAGCAATAAAACTCATATTCCGCCCTCCGGCATGAATGGTGAGTATTACCAGGACAATTCTAAACAGATTAATTACATAAATAGTCACTATTCCAACGAAGGCAACCATTGATCTCTTAACCCAGCCATATAAGGGATAAAAAATGATCAATCCCATACATATGCACATTTCTAAAAATCCTGAGTTCTCCATGTCAATATCAATGGTTGTCCAATTGTTATCCAGTTTAATTAGCACCAGCAATGTACCTGGAGCTTTGTCAAAAATGTAGGTTACGACCCCAAAATAACTCAATATATAATGCAAGATATAACTGGTTCTTTGTTCCAGCCAATACTCAACTAGTGAACCGCGCGAAAACAATATTATCAAACAGCAAAGCCCGACAGCGCCCCAAATGTAATAAAATACCCAAATACGCTGCCGATAGAAAAACACTGTAATTAGCAGCCATATTAAACCAGCAATTAATATATTTGTCTTACTCTGCACATTAACTGGAAAAGGCGCCCATTGGATATCTCCATTATCGGGTAGACGATCAAGGTTATCGCCCCCTATTCCGGTGAGATAAAACCTAAGAGTCTGGGCTGGATAAACCTGAAGCACATCCATGGGTATAGCAAATTCAAATTGCCTGCTTCCATCTGGCAAGGTTCGCCCCCAATTTCCTCCATAGGTACTCAGGGTCTTACTAGTTACCGAACATAAACGGACATCAACCCGGTTGTCGCTGTCAGGTTTATAGGTTAATTCAACATATTTATCAAGCACATCTTTATAACTGCCGTTATTATTGATATCAAAATATAGACGATAATTCTCTATTTTCTCCTCTGCAGAACCAGGGTACATTTCGATCATATAATAAAGCTTATGTTCATTCAGATTAGTGTTCCAATATATTGCTTTATAATCTTGCCCAGGAGGGCCATCTACTTCCGGATCAGAAAGGTAGGCTCTCCCTCGCCAATCATCAAACTGACCATCTATTTCACAGTTTTGCAGCAGCCGTGAACCGGGTGCCCCTATTATCCAGATGAACAAAACCATTAAAACACATCCGCCCAGGATCAGCAGCCGTTTCATTGCTCATCCTCGCTCTTTTTCCAGAAATATATCAAGACCAGAACTGATATTAGTATAAATGTGAATAAGCCAGACATGCCTGCGCCCCATTTATAAACAGGTGTCTTCTCAAATAAGATATCTATTTTATGATCTCCAGCAGGTAATTTGAGTTCTAACAAATTCTCGTATCTACCGGCATTGCAGGGAACTCCATCAAGCTGAACCTGAATCCCATCCAATGCAGCAATAGGTAAGATGGCATTTATATCTCTATCCAGATGATACGTCATTGAATAACCCCGATTACTAGCCTGGTAATCTTTTAATGGGATTAAACGTTCAGGTGTATAGCCTGGCTGTAAACCAAATATCTCTTTAATTAAATTCAATGCATTAGGATCATAGGTTAAAAAGCTATGATAGGGAATATTGAACCCCAGGAAAGCCACTTTCTTTCCATTTATTAATTTATATCCATAAACCGGTGCCTTATTGCCATAATACGAAAATGATATATCTATCTCATCGAGCCCCATAGGAACATACGCCTTCCACTCCGGCGTTTTATCAGAAAACGGCTGCAAAAATATGTCCTGGCCCTGGCGGTTAAGAGCAATTTGGGCTCTCATTGTTACTGGCTCCCCGTAAACGCCCAAAAATTCAGGTTGTTTTGCCAATACATTTTCCGGCATTCCAGCCAGCTCGATAACTACCTTGCCTCCAGAATTAACGTAGTCGGTAATCAGCTTTTCTGCATTAGTTTTTGATGTCCAACTGGTACCACTGAGTATAACGAGAGGATATTGCTTTAATTGTTCAATTGTATATTTATCAATATTGTAAGAAGAACCCATTTCGGCATTAGGAAACTGCAGTGTAATGGTACCAGCATTTCTGCCAATTACGAGAGCAATAGGCCTCTTTTCTACAAGATATGGGTAATCTACGCTATGCCAGATACTTATCCCATCAAGAGTTTCCTGGTGTTTGTACCCTGCTGCAATTGCGGCCTGGTAGAATGAAACCCGATCTTTTAATACATCATTTTTTACTACCAGGTCTGTAGCCCCCATATCAACACAGGAGCGAAATAAAAATGGATAGTATTTAAACTCAAGTCCGGTGTTCAAAAGCATTATGTTTCGAGATGTCACTGCCCCCTGCCACGCCCAGCCGAAAATCTGCTCCATACCAGCCGCCTGGGAAAAAGCATAAGAAGGAGCAGAACCTAGCTGGCTTAAGTCTATAGCTGCAACACGCCACCCGGGGTTCTTTTTCAAAATGTTAATACTCTGAAGTACCGAATAACGATTTGTAGAGGTATGAACAAGCAAATTTACTGAGAATAAACAATCAACCATGAAAACAGCAAATAGCCCAAATATGATAAGACCGGTGGTATATGTCGACTTCATCCAGTTTTGTCGAAACTCAGGCAGATTGAAAGTAAATGCAGCAACCATCAGAGCAAAAGCAGCAAATCCTGTGAAACGTAATGGCCAAAGCAGATGGCAGAGGGGCATGACAGTATAGATTGGTTTCATAAAAGGGAATGTGAATATAACAAGCATTATTCCGCAGATCGTAAGACTTTTTGCCCAAGCCGGTTTGGAACGCCATGTAATAATCGAGACAACAATAGCAAAAATAATACTTATACCCCAGTAAAAATTCTCCGGATAGGAAAAACGATATAGAGGATTAAACGATATAGAAGCCGGAACAAACTGAATAGCTTCTTTAACCGCATCAACATCCAATCCGCTGATACCTCCGGTCAAACTCGGCAAAAGCCACCATGCTGATGTTCCCACTCCGACCAGCAGTATGAATACGCCCAGAATACCCTCCTTCAAGCTGCAGCCGCCAAAAATCCATAGGAAAAATAAAAACCAGGAAAAACATAAAAAATATACCGCCCCAATCATGGCATGACTTAGAACTGCAATATGAATCAGAATAACAGTAGCAATAATTGCCAGATACGACTTTTTGGTGCCCATAACCTTCAAGAACGATATAAACAGTGATGGCAAAAACGCGGTGGCGAGGACCCAGGAAACATTTCCTTCAGAAAATGCTACACGTACATTGTCCTGCCACACTAACCACAGCAAGGCAACCATTATTGCAGGCCAAATTCCCATGTACCTGGAAAGCATAAGGCAGGACATACTCCCCAAAAAAGCACATGTAACCAAGTATATATTACCGGCCGTAAATATGTCCCCGGTAACAGCCTCGAAAAATGCTAAGACATAGTACGGAAGTGGTGCCCAATACCGGAAAGGTTGGACACCGTTATACCAATATTCAGTAAATTGGGGGTAATAGTTACCCTGTAATATCTGATTATAAAGGTAATCAGCCTTAAACAGATGGCCCCAGGTATCTGAACCCCATGGGTAACGCTGATCAAATGGAGCAAACAAGATATTGTGATAGATTAGGAAAGTAGCCACACTTAAGATGCATATAGCAACAGCATACTGCTGCCACGAGTTTACTGGATGATCGGGATTAGGACGCCGCGGGATAAGTTTAGCGGCTGGATTTAACTGCATTCGCCCAAACCATGATTCCCTCTTTGATACGGTATCCTTTGTAGGTGCCGCCTGTTGCTGAGCAATCCAATTTTCTTGGGCTTCGCCCGAAGTTTCAGTCAAATCATCAAAAAGAGTATTACGGGTAGTTACCTGAATTCCGCGTGTGGGTGTCTCCCAAAGGGTCATTTTGTCCAAGTCAAGTCCTATCAGATGTAATGCATCCTCAAGACAATTGAAAAAGTACATAGCAAGGTTCTCTGTAGTTGGCTGAATTTTGTTGAAAGGATGTGAATAGTTGAAGATAATATTTTCGTAAGGAGCCAAGGCTTCCTTTATAGCAGATGATATTTTGGCAAAGCCCATAACTTCACCTTTATCGGTGGGAACTTGTACTTCAATCTGAGCTTGCCATGAATGAGCATGAATCGGGCCGTCTTTCCCGCCGAACGTCACAAAGTGCCGGGCATTTACAAAGGCGACTAATTGCATGCTGTACTTATTGCTATCTTCATCGATTGTTTCCGGTTTATAACCAGGAATATCAACTTGTACAGTCTTGGGGGGAGCTGGCTCCGTATGTATTTCTTCAGGAAATGAAGCACTAGTTTCTATTTCAGTTACTTGAGGAATGGAACCCTCTGTAAGAGGAACAGAACTCAATAAAGGAACAGGATTCAGTAAAGAAGCAGAACCCTGTAATGGAGCAGAACCCTCGACCACAACATATCCCGGGTTCAATTCTTTGTTCAGGTAGGTGATCTCTTTATCAATAAGCAACAGCTTTTCTTGCTGCTTTTCAACCACACGCTGGGCATCAGCCATTATAGCCCGTACTCTAATATCAGCCTCAGTCTCCATTTGCTCAGCTATTCTTTGGCTTTCTATTAGAGAACGTTCTATGGTTTCACTATTGGCTTCCCGTGCATTTAACTGTTCGGTTAGTTCATCTACTTGTTGAAGGGTCAGCTTATGTTTGAGGAGAACTTCATCTAGTTCAGCATTTAATTGTATGATTATATTATTTTTAATTTCAATTCCTTTTGAACCATCGTCGCCCCTCTTAAAAATTGTCATCTACCCCTTCTAACCCGATACAGCAGTCATAGAATAGGCTTTGATTATTACATCCTTAAAGCAAATGCTTATATCAGGATTTGGAAGAAATCTCCTGCAGTATGGTTCTTGGTTGT
>Ga0074193_1002189_pt1 | contig 18823 bp, 12 predicted proteins | sample EPASupsiteHSE605_FD_64523 | JGI IMG/M metagenome (GOLD analysis project Ga0074193, IMG submission 64523) | Bioremediated contaminated groundwater from EPA Superfund site, New Mexico - Sample HSE6-05 | ecosystem: Environmental > Aquatic > Deep subsurface > Groundwater > Contaminated ... | reverse complement strand
TCGATCGCCTCTTTGCCATTGTTTGCGATTTCAACGTTTGCACCCGCACTGCTTAAAATCTCCGTTGCAACCTCCTGATTGATCACATTATCTTCAACCAATAGGATGCACGCTCCATCGATTCGAATCTCGTTTGATACATCGTCCGGTTTTGTGCCGCTTTGGATCGTCATCCCGCTCTTATCCATGTCGAACATGTTTACAATCGTATCGAACAACAGCGATTGATTGATCGGCTTCATCAGGAAATTCTGAATGCCGATCTTCTCCGCTTTTCTCGCAACCTCTTCTCTTCCAAACGCGGAAACCATGATTGCCATTGGCATATGGCTGATATTTTGGTCGTTGAGAATCGTTTTTGCCGCCTCAATCCCATCCATCTCCGGCATTCTCCAGTCCATGATCACCAGATCGAACGGTTTTTGCTCGGACTGATTCTTTACCTCTTCTATCGCCGCCCTACCCGATGCAACCGTAACCGCATCGACACCAAACGCTCCGATCTGTTCTTTGAGAATTTCTCTTGAAACCTTGTTGTCGTCTACGATCAGCACCTTCAGATTCTGCAAGCTTTTTTTGAAACCAGGCAGGTTCGCTTTTTCGTCACTCTGGATCTGGAACTCGATTTCAAAGGAGAATGTGCTCCCTACCCCGAATTCACTCTCGACAGAAATGGTTCCTTTCATCATCTCAACCAGCCGTTTTGAGATTGACAGCCCCAATCCGGTTCCGCCGAATCTTCTTGTCACAGAAGTATCCGCCTGCGAAAACGCAGAGAACAGTTTATCCTTTTGTTCCTTTGTTAATCCGATTCCCGTGTCCGAAACAGAAAACTTGATCCGGCATGTTTGATTCGCTTTTTCAACAAGCGAGACCTCAACGAGTACATGGCCTTCATTTGTGAATTTGACCGCGTTATTGACAAGATTGAGGAGCACTTGTCCGACCCTCAATGGATCACCGATCAAGCAATACGGAACATCCCTTTCAATGTTGTTGATTAACTCAAAGTTCTTATCCGCTGCCTTATTGGAGTTCATGCTGATGACGTTGTTGATCACATCGTCCAGTCGGAAATCAACAGTCTCAAGCTCCAGCTTACCTGCTTCCATTTTCGAGAAATCAAGAATGTCATTGATGATTCCAAGCAAAGATTTCGCGGAGGCATCGATTTTATTGATGTAATCCCGTTGCTTCACTGTCATATCTGTCTTTTTCAGCAACTCAGAAAATCCGATGACGGCATTCATCGGCGTACGGATTTCATGGCTCATATTCGCCAGAAACTCACTCTTGGCGCTCGTGGCTTCTTCGGCGACCGTTTTTGCGTTGATCAGTTCTTCTTCGTTTCTCTTTTGCTGCGTGATGTCCCGTAAGATGCAGATCGAATACCAGCCATTGCTCATTTCAACAGCGGATAAGGAGAGTTGCACGGGGACAATTGTCTGATCCTTTCTTGTCATGTCCAGCTCAAACGTCTCCCCGAGGACACTTCCTTTCTCGCCGAAGTGTGGCTTTGGAAATTCGGCAAGCGGTAACTCTTGGTGGAATCGGGGAACGAGCAGATCCTTGGGGTTCTTCCCGATTGCTTCCTCGCTTGTATACCCAAAGATGCGCGCTGCGGCAAGGTTCCAATAGGAGATCGTGCCGGACGTATCCAACATCATAATGGCATCGTAAGCGGAGTCCGTAATGGAGCGCATCTGGATCTCCCGGTCTTTCAGCGCTTCCTCCGTTTGCTTGCGTTTTGTGATGTCGCGGATGGCGGCCATCCTTAGCTTTGAACCGTCAGTCCCCATGGACTTGCCCTCGACTTCCGTGAGGAACATTGTTCCGTCACGCTTGATCAATTTGATCTCAAGCAATCGATCCGAATCTTTGGCGATGCTTTCCGCAACCGCTGCCCTGTCATTCGGACAGATAAATTCGATGATATTTTTACCGATCATCTCAAGCTGCTCATATCCGAACATCGCCGCAAGAGACGGATTTACATCCTTTATGATGCCATCCTCATGGATCACAATTCCTTCGATTGTGATCTCCGCAAGAAGGTGGAATCTGGCCTCCCGCTCTTTCGTTTCCAGCTCCGCCTTTTTTTGGTTCGTAATATCGGTGGAAATACCCCAAGTGCCAACAATGTTTCTTTCGCGATCGTACAGCGGATACCGAGACACCTTAGACCAGAGCAGCTCTCCGTTTGCAAACGCAGAGTGTTCCTCTTCGCCAATGATCGCAGTTCCGGTTTTCATGATCTCCTGCTCATTGTGAAACGATTTGGTTGCGTGCTCTTCGGAGAAAAAATCAAAATCCGACTTGCCAATCACGTCCTGCATATCCGTTTTGTTGAGCCTTCTCAACTGCGCATTGCTCACAAAGAGAAAGCGTGACTCGGAGTCTTTAAAATAGATCGAGTCGCTTGTACTTTTCATCATCATCTCAAACGCGTCTTTATAGCTTAGGGATACGCATTCGAAGAAGTCATCCGCAATGCTGCTCATATTACACCTCGTTTATTTTCTCATATGGTATCAACACTTCATTTTTGGTTTGAATTCAAGAATGTAGCTGGATATCAATCGACTTAATTCAGTCGAGAGGCAAACATTAATACTCCTCAATGCTAAGTGCTACTCAACCAATGAAGTTTAGAATATCGTCCATCTAACAGTTTAGATGCGACGCGCGCAGTTTTTTCAAAACTATTCTTGATGCGAACAACTGACAAACGCCAACAACTGTCCCTTCAAAAGTCAAAAGCAGCATGTAACGAAACCAATTTCCGTTCATTAATTTCATCATTATTTCATTCATGCGTGTCTTGAAAAGAATATCAGTAAGATTTATTGCACTCCAGAAGAAAAAAGTAACACCCGTGGAAAGAATGGCTGCCGACAGAACAAAGTTGATATTTTTTCGACTCAGGATCAAAAGTATGAGTGCAATGATGCAATAGAAAACTATAAACACCAGCTGCAGGTTAAAGAAAAGCGCGCACATTGCGATTGCCGCTGCAAATACGGCCACCAATTCTATCGCTTTTCTATTGATCAAAAAAGAGAACAGTATCATCGGTACAAAGAACGCATTCAAGATATTTGTTACGCCTTTAAAAATCGAGAAAAACACAACGATCAGTGCAATCGTCAATGCCCCAAACGTAATAGATCTTACCGGTATAGTCTGAACTTTAGTATCAGTTTTCATCTTCTATTCCTTATAGCGTATGAATTGGGATTTGTCAAATACTTGCAATCCGTTTTTGCCAGCTTTTTTTGCATTATACATAGCAAAATCCGCATACTCAATGAGTTCATAAATATCGCTAGTGTCTCTGCCATATATGGCCACACCTGCGCTAATCGATAAAGGGACACGCCCGCTCCTTGTCTCAATCGGACCAAAAAGAACATATGTGTTTATCTGATCCCACATTTCTTGAATGTTACTCTCGTCCACATTAGCCAAACCGTAAGCAAATAGCCCGAATTCATCACCGGATATTCTCATTCTTATTGTTCGCTCAATTGGAAGCCGTTTCAATCTTTCTGCAAATTCGATCAAATATTGGTCGCCTATCGCATGTCCATACGTATCGTTCACCGACTTGAAATTATCGATATCTATAAATATAAAAAACCCAACTTTCCGGGATCACTGGAGATTAGTAGATCAATTTCCATTCGATATTGGTACCGGCTGATAAGGCCAGTTAATGCATCCTTCACTAGCCGATTGTTTAGCTCTTCATTTAAAACGCGCGCTTGAGCGTTCGCTTTTTCCAGTTATCTCCTTGTATTAATGAGTTCATTGTTTAATGCCTGTATTTTGTTGAATTCAGTGTTGACAGATTTCTGGTTGTGAAACTTGTCGTTCTCAATGAAGTCCTTTATCACATACATAAACTTATGTACGATTTCTGGAATTACGGCTGCGTCTCTCAAGGATTTGATCAACTTCGTATCGCTTGCGAATAGTAAAACTGAATCTTGTGCTTTTAACATGCAGAGCGATATTTTCGAACCATCCGAAGCTAAGTGAAATTCATTCTCGCATGAAAATATTCGATTCTCTTTCAAGCACTTTCCAATCATAGAAATCAAAAGTGCCTGATCTTCAAACGAAAAAAGCTCCGTTAAAAGGAGTTGATTGCGCGACATAATGTATACTGGTTCGCTCCAGATAATCTCGAGAATTTTTGCTTTGCTGTCCAGCGTAACCAAAAAAGTGATCAATTTATTACAACCTCATGTGGAAATATTTTTCGTAGCCCAGTCTACCAGAAGCTCTGCGTTTTCTTTATAAACGTCAATATCCCACTTTTCCCACAGCCGATCAGTAGTTTCGAAGGCTCTGCCGCCAACAGCAATCTTGACGTCTTTGAAGATCGCTCTGATTGAAGTAACATATTCCAAACAAAGCGGGAGATGCTGTGGCATCGTAACTGACAGCCCTACCATATTCGGCCTGTGCTCTTTGATCGCATGAAGAAGCGCTTCCTTTGGAACCCCTGCCCCAAGATATATGCTATCCCATCCATTATATTCGAATAAATCCGATACCATTCGAATTCCCATCTCATGAAGCTCGCTCCCTACACTACATGTGATTATTTTTAGCCCCTTTCGCGGTTTGCTGAAAATGGTTGAATAGAATTGCGCCAGAGCCATTTGAGTGGTCGACGTGCAGTAGTGCTCCTTATCGATCGTGATAATTTGCTTATGCCACAAATCCCCCACTTCATACATAACCTTCTGAAGAATCTCAATATAAATATCTTCCAGCCTTATGCCGGTTTTTGCTGCTTCCGTAATAATCCGGATTGCGTCTCTCGTATTGCCATCCATTAGATGTCGGATGTAATTCTCCTTGATATCTAGATAGTTGCCTGTAAGAATGCGTTCTGGCAAATCCGCGCTGTTAGACTCTTTTTTTATGACAGTAATAGCATTTTGGATGTGCATGCTCGCCGCGATAGCCTGATTTTCAGGCAGTTTTTCCACCAACACATCATTCAAAATATCGAAATGCAGAATCATTTGATCTCTAATCGTCTCCTTATTTATATCTTTCATAAGATAATAGAGTAAACGATAAATCCATCTCGCATATTCAGGAAAAATATGGTCATCGCTCAAGCTCATTGCCGTATCAAGATATCCCAGATTATACAGGATATCCTCATACATCAACATTTTTCTCCGTTCATCGTATAAATCATTCAACTTAGGATCCAAATCTAAATGTCTAGTAAAAACTTCTTTCGCGATATTAATCATCTTAGCATTGGCGTTTTGAAATAAAAGGCTCATCAATGTTCCCTCCTGACAATCAATTCGCAAAGATATTGTATGTTGCTTCTCCTAGCAATCCCGGCCAAATAATACATAGATTGCGTCAATGATCTGCTTTTACTTTCGTCACAAATGAATCGTATCATGGCAATACTATTCTTATAAAAGCATCCACAACTTTTTGATCAAATTGACTGCCCGCGCATCGTTTCAATTCCTCGAGGGCACATTCTTTGCTGATCGCACCCCTGTAAGGCCTGCTTACGGTCATTGCATCAAAAGAATCGGCCACGGCAATGATTTTTGCTTCGATGGGGATCTGCTTATCGCTGAGCCCTGCAGGATAACCACTTCCGTCGATTCGTTCATGATGCGCTTTGACAATCGGTACGATATCAAGGTATTCATCAACACTCGCTAGTATTCGTGCACTACGAATTGGATGTTGCTTTATCAGTTCCCATTCTTGCTCGCTTAATTGTTCGGCTTTGTTGAGGATACTCTCATCAATCCCAATTTTGCCAATATCATGCAGCGATCCTGCAACTCTGACTTTTGCGACAGTAGTGTCGTCAAGCCCCATTGCTGTTGCGATTGCCGTGGCAACACTGCTCACGCGAAGAGAATGTTGCTGTTCCCTCTCGCTTTTCTCGAACAAAGTGCTCATGATGGCTTCGATGACGTTGCTGCGCTTGCTCGTGCTCTCCAAGAACTTGCGGCGGTACATAAATGTTTCTGCTTCTTTTGAGAGATCATCTAACCCCTGACCTTGGAATGATTGGCAGCTGTAACCAAAGGTAGCGGTTAGTTCCGCGGCAACATCGTTTCCTTTGTTATCTTTGATACTAAATCGAATATTTGACTGCAGCTCGCCAGTAAGCAACCTTGCTTCTTCTTCCGAACTCCGGGTAAGAATTATGGAGAATTCATCTCCGCCGACACGTGCGAGAATCGCATTCCCAGGTATGCGCTTTTGAATTTCAACTGCAAACTGCTGGATTGCATAATCTCCAGAATAGTGGCCAAAAGAATCATTGATCAACTTTAATCCGTTCAAATCGCCTGTTACAATCGCTAACGGAAAATACTCGCCGGTGTTTTTTGATTCGTATTCGTTTTCAAAAAACCTTCTGTTATACGTGTCCGTTAAATAGTCGTGGTACGCAAGATGCTGAATTCCTTCTTCAGCTTGTTTCTTATCCGTGATATCCAGAAAAACTATAACGCCTGCGCTGATAACGCCCATTGAATTCCTTATTGGCGCAGCATGAGCAAGCACATACCGATTTTCGAGGTCGTCACGTTGAATGATGAATTCATCACTTCTAGTCTCTCCGAATAAAAAAGCTCTGGCTAAAATAAACTCTTCCTCTGCATATGGTGTTCCATCAAGATGAAGAAGGTTCCACCTCTTGATGTAACTGAGCTTGTCATTATCCTTTTGAATTTCTTCTTCCGTTTTATTTCGAATTAGAAGACCGACCTTGTTAACATATCGCAACTTCCCACTTGGCGCATCAACAATAACGATGCCCGCTTGGCTAGTTTCGAAAGCCGCCTTCAACAAAGCTTGAGATTCAGAGAAGGCTTCTTCTGCTTGCTTTCTCTCAGTAATATCCAACGATGCAATCTGAACGCCAATAATCTCCCCAGTCGCGTTCGTTACCCTTGTGAAGGTGCTGGAAAACCACTTAGTCTGTGAATTTATAACCAGATAATCCTCATAGACCTGCGGAATATCGCTTGAAATTGCATGTTTAATTCTTGAGTAGTAAATTTCGGCTTGCTCGCCTTGGAACAGTTCAAAGAAGGATTTCCCAACATAATCTTCAAGTTTCCCGCCAATGTTTTCCAGCGCTTTCTGATTGAAAGATATGACAACTCCGTCTGTGGAGTAATACCCAACCCCAACACCGGAGTATTCAAATAAGAACTTGTAGCGTTCTTCACTTTCCCGCAAGGATAATTCAACAATTTTTTGGTTGGTGATATCCTGTAGAATACAGTGTGTTTGTACGAAATTTCCGCCGAAATCATAACCAATTTTGCCTTCAAACGCTATAAACAACCGATTGCCATTTCTCGCCAGCATTTCGAACTCGCTGTGAATAAATCCCTGCGCCTTGAATATGGGAAATCGCTCACGAAATCCTTCCACATATTCAGGGCAGAGAAAGTCGCCAAACCACTTTCCGATAACCTCATCTCTTGTATACCCGAGTGTATCAAGCCATTGCTGATTGACCTCAATAAAGCGACCGTCATAATCGAGAGACTGGTACCCAAGCGGCGCTTTATTAAATAAAAGTTGAAACCGTTCTTCACTTTGCTTGAGCTCGATTTCGATTCGCTTGCGTTCCGTAATGTCCTGGGCCGCACCCCAAAGAGCAACAATACTACCGCTTGAATCGGTTCTTGCCTCCCCGCGCACCCACATCCAGCCATTCGATCCGTCAATCGTTACCGTCTTTAGTTCCAACTCATATGGAATTCCAAGCGTCTTTGTGCGCTCAATCGCTGTTGTTAATTCGATCCAACTTTCCGGAGTAAATAATTTCATGTGTTCTGGGTATGGTGGCGGTGGAAATTCCGGGTCAAACCCATACATTCTATATAACTCTTCTGACCAAACAACTTGACCTGTGACTAAATCAAGATTCCACGTACCTAGATGCGCAATGCGCTGGGATTCCAGTAGTGCATTTTCCAATCGTTTTTTTTCCGTAATATCTATGCCAATCCCAGTGAAGTACTTCTGCCCATTCATCAAGAGGGGAACCCCGCTTGAACGCGTCAACATTCTCCCGCCGTTTTTAAGTTTCAACCATGCTTCTACTTCGCCATATCCTTTTTCGAAAACCTCGCGAACAGAGGCGTTCACCTTTATTATATCCTTTTGGTCAAACCATTGATCAAGGCTCATATGGGCCAATTCCTCAGTGGAATACCCCGTCATCGTTTCATGCTTATTGTTCCATTTGATCAGCTTTCCGCTCTCATCATAAACATATAAGTAACCCGGTATGCTATCAAAGATCGCTTCTATAAGTGCTTGCTCTTTCTTCACAGCCTCAACTGTTTTCAAAAGTTCCATATTGGCGGCTTGCAATTCTCTCGTTTTGTCTTCGATGAGCGCCTCAAGCAACTGCTTCTCGTCACGCTTTTGGATGTTTGCAGCGCGAATTTTGAGCATCGCCCGAATTTGAGCGGTCAGCTCGATGTCATCGATCGGTTTTGTTAAAAACGCCTCAGCGCCGCACTCGAGCGCTCTGATTCGGCTATCTTTATTGCTTCTGATCGCCGTGACAAAAACCACAGGGATATCACATAGTTTCTCGTCAGCTTTCAGCCTACGGCACACCTCGTATCCATCCATCCCGGGCATGATGATATCCAGAAGAATGATGTCCGGTTCTTCGCTGGCCGCTAACTCCAGCCCTTTTTGTCCATTCAGCGCGGAAAGAACCCTTGTATCTGGAAACGCCTCCAGAATCAGTGTTTTCAATATCGTCAGATTATCCTGATTATCATCAATCATCAGGATTTTGACCGTACTACTTTCCATACAGCACCTCCTGAATCTTCACGAAGAATTCCGCCTCGATGATGGGCTTTGCAATAAATCCATCAAACCCATATGCAAGAATTGCTTCGCGATCCTGGCGCATTGCGCTTGCTGTCAAGGCAATGACAGGAACGCTCACCAATCTCGGAATGGTTCTAATCTGTCTGAATGCGTCAATTCCGCTAGCGTCCGGCAAAGCGATATCCATTAAAATAAGATCGGGAACGTGTTCGGATGCCATTTCAATGCTTTCTTTTGCGTTAACAGCTTCTATGACGATATAACCATCCCGCAACAGTGCTTTGATGGTGATCATGTTATCTGCGTTATCTTCTACCACGAGGACGACCGGTTTCCCATGTATCGGTTTGGCATTTGGTGCAGGCGTCTCTTTTGCCGCAGTCGTAAAATTTAGCATACCTAAAATCGCTTTTTCAAGTTCTTTGGCGTTCACATCGCCCTTTTGAATGAGCTGATGGATATTATTGCGCTTCAGAAACTTCAGCTCATCTTTGGTTACTTGTTTTGCAGTCAGAATCAATACGGGTACATGTGCCGTTATTTCAGCATTCCGCAAGATTTCGAGCACACGGAAGCCATCCACATTCGGCATCATCAGATCAAGAATCATTGCGTCTGGAATCGCTTGCTCGATGATTTCGAATGCTTCTCCAGCATTATGCGCAACGAAGACTTGACAGCCAATTAATTCTACCAAGTCTTTTATTTGGATGATTGCTGATTCATTATCTTCGACCAATAAGATGCTGCGTTCGTTTAATCGTGGCTCGTTTCGAGTCGCAAACTGAGCGGTTTCCGCCTTAGGCCCGAATGTTGGATACTGCACTATGGCTGAATCGCACTGAATTGGCAGCGTCAGCGTAAACTCTGATCCCACATTCAGCACACTCGTAACTGAAATCGTTCCTCCCAGCATATCTGCATACTTCTTAGAGATCGCCAATCCAAGCCCCGCGCCTCCAAACCGGCGGGACGTGCTCCCGTCGGCTTGCCGAAACTCATCAAAGATGTACGGTAGTTGCTCTTGCGGGATTCCAATCCCGGTATCGATGATCTTGATACAGATCTGTGTATCGCGGAGTTCAGAAGCAACTCTGACGCTTCCCTTTTCGGTGAACTTGACGGCGTTTCCAATCAAGTTTTGCAGGATATGGCGAAACTTATCAACATCAGTACTGATCTGAACTGGATTGCCAGATTCATACAGCAGTTCAATCGATTTTTGTTCGGCCTGCGGATGTATCATTTCTACGAGATCGCTTAGGACGCTATTTGCGTTAAATTGCTCGATCTCGATCTCTTCACGTCCCGCCTCGATACGAGATATATCAAGAATATCATTAATCAGCACCAGCAGGTTCTTCCCGTTGCGTTCAATGATTTCTAAAAAGCTGAGTTCTTCATCCGGTATCTTGCTCGCAAGTCTGCGACCTAAAACACCCGTGAGTGCAATGACTGAATTGAGCGGTGTGCGCAGCTCGTGACTCATATTAGACAAGAAATTCGTCTTTAGTCGGCTGGCTTCATCCAGCTGCTTTTTCTGGAACTCCAGCTCCGTATTTTGCTCGGATAATTCCGCGGTTTGCATCTCGAGCTCTTTTGCTTGTTGCTGCAGTTCTGCATTTTTGTCTTGTAGCTTTTGTGAGAACTCTTGTATTTTTTCGGACGCCATTATCGAACTCAACCGCGCTGAGATTTCGTTGAGCAAACTGTTTATTAACCGGACGGAAGCCGACGAGTAGTGTTTGATACTTGCGATCGAGATGATCGAAATTACATCTTTTTCACTGACAATCGGTATCGTAATGATTTCTCTGGCGCGGAATTCTCCGCTGACTGTCGAGAATACAACCTGCGAATCCACAGGAATTTCAGTTACATGCTGCACCGCTTTTGATGCCAGTGCCGTCCCAAACTCACCTTCCTTTCCCGAAGTTGAGAATGAGGGCAAGCGCTCTAGGCTCGCGCCGATCGATTCGTAGGGTTCAAATCTGTCTTTCTGCTCGTTTGGAAAATAGATTGCAGCTATTTGGGAATCGGTCAACTGCAATAGGTGTCTTAATAATTCCTGGCAAAAACGGCGTAACGAATCCTCCTGAAACATAATCAAAGACATCTGTGTAATCTTATCTTTATGTGCTGTCTCGTTCTCTATGGTTTCAGCCATAGCATTAAACGCCTTTGATAACGTACCGATTTCGCTTTTCGCTTCATACTGCACGCGTGTGTTCAGCTCGCCCTTGTGCATCGATTCAGCCGCACCAGTGATCTCTCTCAGTGGAGGAACCATGCTCTTTCTCATGAAATAACCGATGCCAAGCAGTGCAAGCGCTGCCGCCGTACTAAAAAGCGCCGTTCGTAAAATAGTTTGACTTCTTTGCGTCCGGGCGGCCTGGTAAAACTCATCGCCTTTGATTTTTGCAAAATCACTGATGCTTATAACCGCACTCAAAACCTTGTCGGCTTGCAATCCCCCGGCGCCGTCGGCCTCTACTCTGATTCGCGCTTCATCTACTTGCCCTGCTTGCAACAGGCGGATTGTTTCGGCTCGTATGATACTCCACAGCGACAATTCGTTGAGCGTCAAATTGATATCACTTTGTGGTCCGAGATAGCTCTTGTATAGAACATCTACTTGGTGGTATGCGTCCGCTTCATAGGCATCAATATCCTGAATTAGCTTATCGGCATGTTGCTGATTCTCTTCGATTACGAGTTGCGCCATGTTTCGATGGATCAGAAGAACGTCTGCCTCGATTGCTGCTACCGCTCTGCGAGTCGTGAGAGGATGCTCGTAAAGCCCAGCGGTATTGACCCATATTCCCTCAATCGAACTCAACGCGCTAGCAGAAAGCAACACGATCAAAAGCAATATCATTGCCAACCAGATGTATATTTGTTTCGATATTGTAAGGTTTTTCATTTTCATTTAAACCTCCGCTTTCTTTTGGAAAATCGGCGATGGCGGAGCGACAGCGCGCAGAACACCATATTTCAAAACATTTGATTTCTCAGCTTCTCCGGTTACTAAATAACCGTTTACTTTTAGCGAGTCTACAAGCTTTTTCAAAATGAAACCCTGGCATTTGGGTTTATAATAAAACAGAACATTGCTACAGATCACAAGATCAAAATTTCCAAATATACTCTCCTGCGGATTGGCGGAGAGCGGATCTAGTAGATCATAACGGGAAAAACTTACATGCTGTTTCAATCTTTCGCAAACGGTGTAGGTGTTGCCAGATCTTTCAAAGAACTGATTGATGTCTCTTGTCCGAATCGCTTGAATGGCCTCTTCACTGTATTCTCCTTTGAGTGCGAATTCCAATGCAGATTCCGAAATATCCGTTGCAATGATTCGATATCGAAATGGTTCTCTCCGCTTATCCGCTGCATTTTCCAGCAACATTGCGATCGAGTATGCTTCCTGCCCTGACGCACATCCGGCCGACCAAACACGAAGTTCACTACCTACTTGTTTACTATTGATGAGATTCGGAAGAAGCCATTGTTCTAAATTCGCAAAAGTGAGTGCGTTTCTAAAGAATTCGGTATATGTAATATTCAAAGACCGAACAAGTAAATCGGCTTCTGCTTTATTGTTGGATATGGTTTCAAGATAACCCTGAAGATCACTGACCCCAAGAGCTACACACCTGCGATCGACCGTTTGCTCTAAAAAAGCATTATCAAACTGTGCGAGTTCAATCCCGTACAGTGCCTTTGACGTTTCTATAATTAACTGCAACTCGTTTTGCATATGGGCTCCAGTTGGATTTATTTGAATTGCGCGGACTAAGATGATCTGTTTGAAAGTTTCAACTGTAGACTCTTTTTGTGCACTTCAAATGCTGCAAAGCAATCAAAAAAACGATGGGATGGTTCACGCAAATCGTTAGTCACGCGAGCATGTCAATTTTGTATTAAAATTCACAAGATATTGCAGATCCATTGTGATTTGTAAAACAGCTGACATGCAGCAAGCACACACATACTCTGGTTTCATTGTAGTATCCAACACAATCCATCGTCAATGTTTATCTGCTTTTTCAGATTGTAGACACCAAGAATACCAACGACCTCTAGTCTGCTTTGGTGAAGTGCATGATTCATCATAACCCCGTGTTTGTGCTGTAATTGCGCGCCAATTCACCCCCAACCCCAATCTCCGTCCCATTGTAGAACACAAACCGTACACTCCCACTCCTCTCCACGATGCTTTTCTCCACCATCACCGTCCAAATGGTGTCATCCCAGGTTTCAAGCACCAGCGGATTCTTCTTCAGCGCGCGGATAAAACGTATGATGACTTTGTGCTGCTGCTGGCGCTTGATTCGTTTTGCTTTCATCTTATTAAGCTCGCCAGCACATCCTCATAGCGCTTATTCAAGTTGTCGTTTTTTTGTGTACCATTCCTTGACTTGATCATTTTCAGATGATAGAGTCTAAAAGGGGTTAATATATCATATACAATCACAAAAGATCATTCTGAGTACTTGTTATAACATTTCCGATTGCCACAAAAAATTTAAAAGACGGGGTACTTGCATGCATTTACATAATTCGTATATGAATGAATTAATGGAGCGCGTAGTTAAACGTAATCAAGCTGAACCTGAGTTTCATCAGGCTGTTTTGGAAGTCCTACATCGCTGGATCCAGTCGTCGCGTTGCATCCAAAATATATAAAAGAAGGCATTCTGGAATGTCTTGTAGAACCGGAACGTACTATTAAATTTCGTGTGCCCTGGGAGGACGACAAGGGGAATGTCCATGTTAATCGCGGTTTTCGCGTTCAGTTTAGCAGCGCAATTGGCCCATATAAGGGTGGATTGCGATTCCATCCTTCGGTGAACGAAGGAATCGTCAAGTTTCTGGGTTTTGAACAGATATTCAAAAACAGTCTGACCGGCCTGCCTATCGGTGGGGCAAGGGCGGCAGTGATTTCGACCCCAAGGGGAGATCCAATGCAGAGGTAAAGCGTTTCTGCCAGAGTTTCATGTCCGAGTTGTTCAAGTATATCGGGCCCGACACGGATGTGCCAGCTGGCGATATTGGCGTGGGTGCCCGTGAGATCGGATATATGTTTGGCCAGTATAAACGCCTGCGAAATGAATTTACCGGCGTACTTACCGGCAAGGGGCTGTCTTACGGTGGTAGTTTAGTAAGAACCGAGGCCACTGGCTACGGACTGTGTTATTTCACAGACAATATGCTCCAAGGCGACGGCAAAAGCTTTGACGGCACGATAGTCTCGATATCCGGCTCCGGTAACGTGGCAATCTATGCCTGCGAAAAGGCCACCCAGCTTGGCGCGAAGGTTATAACCATGTCTGATTCGAATGGTTTTATCTATGACCAGAACGGAATCGATTTGGCTTGTGTGAAGCAGCTAAAGGAAGTAGAGCGAAAGCGTATACGCGAATATCTAATAAGCCATCCTGAGGCCGAATACCACGAGGGCTGCGAAGGTGTGTGGCAGATTCCCTGCGATATTGCTCTTCCCAGCGCTACGCAAAACGAGATCAACGAAGCGTCTGCAAAAGCGCTTATCAAGAACGGCTGCATCGCCGTTGCCGAAGGTTCCAATATGTCTTCAAGCCGGAGGCGGTGGATGCATTCCAGGCAGCCGGTGTTCTGTTTGCGCCAGGCAAGGCGGCAAATGCGGGTGGTGTTGCCACGTCGGCATTGGAGATGAGCCAGAACTCCATGCGTTACTTCTGGAGCTTTGAAGAAGTGGACGGCAAGCTGAAGGCCATCATGACGGATCTTTACAAAAACGTCTCCAAAGCTGCTTCGGAATATGGTATGCCCGGCAATTTTGTGGCAGGAGCAAATATTGCGGGATTTTTAAAGGTTGCTGATTCCATGTTAGCTTATGGATTGGTATAAGGAGGATTCCCAATGAACGAATATGTGCAAAGGGTTTCTACCAATCTGCATCAGCTGTACGGGAATGAGACGGAATATCTGCAGTCTGTACAGGCATGGTTGGAAATGATCTCTCCTGTAATTGACAGCAACCCTGAATATGAAAAGCTGGACCTTCTCACGCGCATGGTAGAACCGGAACGAGTCGTCAGCTTTCTGGTTCCCTGGCAGGATGATGCCGGTGATTATCATACCAATCACGGCTACCGTGTACAGTTCAACAGCGCCATCGGGCCTTATAAAGGTGGTCTCCGGTTCCATCCGGCGCTCAATGCAGGCGTGGTAAAGTTTCTTGCCTTTGAACAGACATATAAAAACGCACTATCGGGGTTGCCTATCGGCGGGGCGGCCGGAGGCGCCGATTTTGATCCCCACTGTAAAAGCGATCGCGAGATCATGCGATTCTGCCAATCGTTCATGATGGCGCTGTACCGATATATTGGCTCAGATAGCGACGTGCCCGCAGGTGATATCGGCGTTGGCATCAAAGAAATCGGATACTTATATGGCGAATATAAGCGCTTGACAGGCCGCGCCGAGAGCGGCGCGATTACAGGCAAGGGATTACCCTATGGCGGTTCAAAAGTACGAATAGAAGCCGCAGGCTTCGGCGCAGTCTATTTCCTCGCGAGGATGCTGGAACATCAAGGTGATACCTTGGAAGGAAAGCGTATCGCGGTTTCTGGTTTCGGCAATATGGCCTGGGGCGTATGCCGCAAGGCGGCTCAGCTGGGCGGTAAAGTCGTAACGCTTTCTGGTCCGGATGGCTATGTCTATGATGCCGAAGGTGTAACCACCACCGAAAAATTTGATTTCATGATGCACATGCGAGTAGCCTGTCTGGATAGAGTTCAACACTATGCTGATAAATTTGGTGTGCCTTTTTTCGCCGGTAAAAAACCATGGGAAACGCTTGTGGATATTGTCATACCCTGTGCTATCGAAAATGAGATTGATCTAGATGATGCAGTTCGTATCGTCGAAAACGGTGTAAAATATTATGTGGAAGCGTCAAATATGGCTGCCACAGACAACGCGCTCAAGCTATTACGGCATGATCCGCGGATACACACAGCCGGCGCGAAAGCTGCGGGATCGGGCGGTGTGATTGTTTCGGCGTTAGAGATGGCACAGAACAGCCTGCGCTATAGTTGGAGTCGAGCCGAAATCGATGCGCGTTTGCGCAACGCCATGAACGCAATCTACGACGCGTCTGTTCTAGCTGCCGAAAGATACGGCCTTGGCTATGATTTAATTGCTGGAAACAACATTGCAGCATTTGAGAAGATCTCAAATGCAATGATCGCTCAAGGCATGTAGCGTTGATTGTCTACAAATAAACAACCTGAACATTAAATGGATCTGAACGATGAATCATTGCTGGATATTCGTTTTGGATAGTATAAGGCGATGGCCCGAGCACACTTATACCCTACCAACCTCAATCTCCGCTCCATTGCAAAACACGAACCGCACCCGTCCATTCCTCTGCACGAAACCCTTCTCCACCATCACCGTCCAAACGGTGTCATCCCATGCTTCAAGCACCTGTTGGTTCTTTTTAGCACGCGGATAAAAGCCGACATCGCTTTGTCTTGCTGCTGGCACATGGTTCGTTTCGTCTTCATCCTATCAAGCTCGCAGAGAACGTCCGTATAGCGCTTGTTCAAGCTGTCATATTTCTTCTAATACTCCTCCTGCGATTGAGCAGTCGAGGAGTTTTCTTTGACTAACAACCTGACTAGCTCGGCCACAATCTCGCATTCCTCACTCAGTCGCGCGATTTCGGCATCAATCTCTCTCAAATCCGTCAGCATTCGGCGCATGGGCTTGCAATTCGCAATGACCTGTGTTTTCTTCACCATCAGTCGGGTATACGCCTGTATGAACCTGCTTTCTATCGTTTCGGTGTCAAGGACTGGCGTGCCTTACTTATTCTCGAATTTGTCGTTGCATTGCCAAATATACCTGCGGTAACGGTCCGTGGAATGCCATACTTTGGAGCCATAATACCCGCCACAATCCGCGCAGACCAGCTTCGTAGACAGCACACTTTTACCGCTATATGCTCTTCCAAGCTGTTTCCGCCTAGCAACTTCAGCCTGAACCTGATCCCATTACTCCGGCACAATGATCGCGGGATGGCTACCCTCCAAATAGTGCTGCGGAACCTCGCCTTCATTGGTTTTCTTCTTCTTCCGCAGAAAGTCCACCGTGAACTTCTTCTGTAAAAGAGCATCGCCTTTGTACTTTTCGTTTGTCAGGATGCTGTCCAACGTCGTTTTACTCCACTTACTACTCCCACCCGGCGATGGAATATGCCGCTGTTCAAGATGGTTACAGATTTCTGCTGACGTTTTCCCTTCCAGATAAAGCCTGTTGATGAGCCTGACAACAGTAGCTTCAGTCTCAACGATTACCGGCCGACCGTTCTCTCCCTTTTCGTAACCGAGAAATCGTTTGTATGGCATCTGAACCTTCCCATCGGAGAAGCGCTTTCGCTGACCCCATGTCACGTTTTCAGAAATCAACCGACTCTCTTCCTGCGCCAGCGAGGACATTATCGTTATGAACAGCTCGCCCTTGCCATCAAACGAATAAATGCCCTCTTTTTCGAAATAGCACGCAATGCCATTTTCTTTGAGTTTGTGTTGGAAGTGGTAAGATAATCTGGACACCAAGATAAGAGTAAATGAGAGGTGGTCAGATTAAAATAAAGAGAGCAATCTACGACAAGCAATTCAAAATGGCAGCGGTTAAACACGCTCAAAGTGTTTCTCGGCCTGTCAAAGACGTTGCACGAGAGCTTGGCATCAGTGGGACAACTCTACGTCGCCGGATCAACGAATACGATGAATATGGAGAAAGTGCGTTTCCGGGTCACGGAAACGCACTTTTTAACTCCACCTACGAAATTAAGTAATTACAAAAGCAAGTTGATGAGTTAAAGATGGAGAACGAAATACTAAAAAACTCCAGGTCTTCTTGAAGCGAAAGAGTGCGTGAGATTTCAATTTCTCAAAGAAAACCAGAGGAAATATAACTTCAAGAAGTCCTGCAAGATACTGAAAATTTCACGCTCAGGCTACTACGAATTTCTGCATCGCAAGAAAAGCAAACGAGAGATTGAAAATGAGGCGTTGACTGAAATGATTGAAGACATCTTTCAAGAAAATCACAGTCGATATGGAGCGAGGCGAATTCAACTTGGCCTCGAAAAGCAAGGCATCCGGGTAAACAGCAAAAGAGTTTCCAGATTGATGAGCGAGCATGATTTAGTCGCGAAAGGAACGAGAAAAGCCTGAAGCAAGCCTCGAAAAGGGAAAGCGTAAGAGGAACAAGAAAATGTCTTGAATCGAGTTTTTTCAGCCGATGAGCGCAATAAAATCTGGGTTGGCGATATTACCTATTTTCCTACGAAGCATGGTTTTCTATGCGTTTCAAGCGGATAGTTGGACAATCCTTTACCGGAATTCAAACCGATCAACGTCGATCTCGCCCTGCAGGCAGCGAACTTTTAGCAGCACCTTGCCGGATTGCCGGATTTTGAAACGGTAGGTACCATCGACCATCTGCACGTCGGAGATCGGGGAACCGTTGCAGGACAATTCAATCATACCAGTCCCGTATGCCCACAATGTGGCTAAGACAGGCGCGTGCAGAACCTGCACAACAAAACCAATCTCATCCCCAGCCTTGAGCCGCACCACGATGTTTTCCTCTTCCGGCTGCGGTTCGCCCTTGAGTCGTTTGTAATCCGGCTCGCCAATGTGCCCGTCGCGAAAGATCAGGCTTGCCGTTTCCCGCATGCGCAGTGCTGCGCCGATGGTGTGTTTGTTGTAAATCCGGCTCTCGTCAAATGCTTCGCAGGGTAATACAAACGGCGGGGTTCGCGTCAACGCGCACATGACCGAATGGTTGTAAGTCGGTTGGCTGATGCAGGAGAGTAGCTCGTCGAAGATGCCCTGCGCCTGCTCGTTTGAGAGCATCGCGCGTCCGTGGATGTGCTCCA
>Ga0074193_1002186_pt1 | contig 18872 bp, 21 predicted proteins | sample EPASupsiteHSE605_FD_64523 | JGI IMG/M metagenome (GOLD analysis project Ga0074193, IMG submission 64523) | Bioremediated contaminated groundwater from EPA Superfund site, New Mexico - Sample HSE6-05 | ecosystem: Environmental > Aquatic > Deep subsurface > Groundwater > Contaminated ... | reverse complement strand
GCAGCAACAATCTCTTCAGACGATTGCATGGAATTCATTAAGCTATCCACCATTTCCTTAGCTACACCTATAGGCAGAAGCTGCATAATTTCACTATCAATTAAACCTTCTACTTCCATACGAAAAGCAATAGAAACAACATGCTCATCTGGTACCACAGCACTAGTAATACTTGCTGCAGCAGCAAAATCAATTAAATTAATACCTGGTGGTGAAATATCAATTTTTTTTCTAAACAAAGTGGACAGAGAGGTAGCTACCCCTCCCATCATTTGATTCATCGCCTCACTTACAGCGCTCAAATATAACTCATTTAATTCAGTTGGGGGATTTGTCCCATCCCCTCCCATCATTAAATCCGAAATAATCAAAGCATCCTGTTCACGAATCGCGAGTACATTGGTTCCTAAGATACCATGAGTATAAGAAACTTCAATTACCACATATGGCAACGGATACTGACCTTTTATTTTTTCCATACTAACAACAGACACACGAGGTGTGGTAATAGATACCCGCCGCCCCAGGAGTACCGACAGGGTAGTTGCTGCACTCCCCATAGAAATATTGCCAATTTCACCAAGAGCATCTTTTTCCATATCAGATAGGTCAGCCACTACAGGAGATGAAATAGAATCACCTCTTAGCAATGCATCAATTTCTTCTTGGGAAAGAAAGCCTTCACTCATTATCATCATCTCCTTCGGAAACCAATTGTGTAACTTGTATCGCAACCTTTCGTCCTGAAAGGCCTGGCTTACCTCTAAATTTTTCATTTTTACCGACTATTATATTAAGATCTGAGTCTATTCTGCTATCTAATTGTAATACATCGTCAACTGTCAAACCCAATAATTCCTGAATCGTAACTGTAGCTCTTCCGAGTTCAACGAGCATAGGAATCAGTGTCTTCTCTACCTTGCGTTGTATAGCATGATTATGCTCAGGCAATCCTTGCTTTGCTACTGCGGACGCCACCCAATAAGTAGTTGTCAATTTAGACATAATTGGTTCAACCACCAAATATGGTATACAAAGATTAACCAATCCTTCGGCCTGACCTATCTTAACATGTAATGTTATAATTACTACCATATCATTCGGCGGTACAATTTGGGTAAACTGAGGATTTGTTTCTATTACTTCCAGCTTAGGATCAATCACAACAACTTGTTTCCAAGCATCTTGAAAACATTCTAATGTTTTATTAATAACACGCCTAATAATAGCATCTTCAATATCTGTTAACGCACGAAGCTTCGCCGGTGGCAGACCAGGACCGCCAAACAAGCGATCAATAATCGAAAATACAATATTAGGGTTAATTTCTAATATAGCATTACCCTTCAGTGGGCTCATCTGGAAAATACCAATAACACTAGGGTTGGGCAATGAACGTATGAACTCTTCATATGTTAACTGATCAACAGAAGCAACATCGATATGCACAATTGTCCGAAGAATACCGGAAAGATAGGTATTCATCAGGCGGGCGAAATGTTCATGTAACATATATAAGGTCCGAATCTGATCTTTAGAGAATTTATCGGGACGTTTAAAATCATATACCTTAATTTTCCTTTGTTTCTGTTCGTCCTTAATTTCCTCAGCAGATACCATACCAGTAGACAACGCAGATAACAGATCATCAATCTCAGATTGGGATAATATATCTCCTGCCAATCCTTCCCCCCCCCTTTCCTACCTATTATAATACAATATAGCTAAGTAAAGCTACTGCAATACAAAGTTGGTAATATACACCTCATAAACCTTCTCGTCACCAAAGGCTTTATTAATTTCATTCTTTAACAGTTCTTTCAGCTGTTCCTGCTTAAGTGGGTCAAAATCTTCAATTTTTTGTGACCGCAGCACACTAACCGCAGTATCAAGAATCTTAATTTCATCTGGAGAAGGCATTTTACCCGACGCCGTTACTGGCTTGCTATCAGGTTTTAATTCTAAAATTATACCCACTTTCAAATAGCGGCCACTATTTAAACCGCCAATATTAATAATCAAACCATCCTTCATATCACCTAACTTCATAAAAACGCCAGGCTCATGCTGAACAGCTTTCTTATCAACTGCTTTATCGGAAACAATTTTAGTAGCAATAAAATAAGAAATACCTCCAGCTAACAATAAACCAAATACAATCATCCCGGCAACAATCATCATTGGGAACTTTTTTTCTCCATCGGCCACTGCTACACCTCCATTATTGGCTAATTATAAGAGTCTATACTAAATGATGTAATCCTACCGAAATTTACCTATAATTGCTCTGCGATAATCCATTATGTTGCGTACTACTTGGTCCATAGATTCCTCAACAATCAATTTCCGGCCACTTATCAAGGTAATGACAGTATCCGGAGTTTCTTCAATTGTTTCAATTAATTCAGCATTCAGCACAAACTCTTCCTGAGATTTAAGACGTGTCACTTTTATCATGTGAAATTCTCCCTTAATTTAACAAATTAGAAGGGGGGACTTCCCCCCTTCTTATTAACGCTTGAGGTTTACAAGTTCTTCTAACATTGTATCAGTTGTCGTGATAATTTTTGAATTAGCTTGGAAACCGCGCTGTGTAACAATCATATCACTGAATTGTTGAGCTAAATCAACATTAGACATTTCCAGTGAACCAGCATTTAAGCCACCCCGCCCCCCAGAACTAGCCGCACCGATTTGTGCTTCACCAGAGTTCGTTGTTCTAACATACAAACTTTCCCCACTTTTACCAAGACCTGAAGGATTATTAAAATTAGCTAAGGCAATTTGCGCTAAATTTAATATTTGACCATTATCAAATTGACCAACAATAATCCCGCTGCTGTTAATACTGGTTTTCGTCAGAGATCCTGATGCATATCCATCTTGACCTGTTGCCGCAACCGATGTGGCACCACCATATTGAGTCATCGTTGAAAAATCTGGAGTTATTGAGAATGCCGCAGCACCAGCATTAGGTCCAGTAGGTGTCAAATCAATCGTTGCTGACGTATTGTTACTAAATGAACCATCAGCATTAAATCCAATGATTATTGGCGATACAGAGGCAGCAACAGTGGCAATAGTGACGCCACTATCATCTGTTATGGTATTTGCAGGCGTAAAAGACCATGTATTATCTGCAGTTTTTTCAAAAGTTCCGTTCAATTGATAGGCATTACCTTGAGAATCAAAAACACCTATGGAAGTCAGAGCATCTGAACTTTTGTCATTTGCAGCCTTAACAGCAGCTTTAGCTGCCGTTAAGGCTGCCGCTGTAGCTATTTTTGCGGCAGTAGCTGTAGCTAAGGCTGCCACAGTAGCTGGTGTGCTAGCAGCTTCATCTGCTGCAGTTGCGGTTGCTAGGGTTGCAGCTGCCGTCGTATCTGCAGTCGTAGCTGCCGTTAAAGCAGTATCTGCAGCTGCGATTTCAGCTGCCGTTCCTATAGCTGTCGCACTTTACATTAAATTATTAGCATAAGTAATCTTACCAGATACTCTAGCAGGCATGCTAGTCCCTACAGGAATTTGTATGCTCTCTAAAGCCTGATTTGTATCAATAGTACCGGTCGTATCTGCTGCATAACCCATAACCTTATAGCCGGTTCCAGGTACTAGTAAATTACCTTCCGTATCAAAATCAAAGCCGCCAGCACGTGTATAAACTTGATTAGCCCCATCTGATAGGATGAAAAATCCTTGTCCAGAAATGGCTAAATCTGTTTGTTTACCTGTTGCTTGAAAACTACCATCTGTAAAGACAGTATTAATACTAGCCACTCCCATACCCATACCAATTTGTACAGGATTGGTACCACCCCGATCCCCTGAAGCACCTGATGCACCTTGTATTGTTTGACTCAGCATATCCTGAAAGGTAACATTACTGGACTTAAAACCAGTAGTATTGACATTCGCAATATTATTACCAATAACATCCATACGGGTTTGATGATTTTTCAAACCTGAAATACCAGCATATAATGAACGCATCATAATGATATGACCTCACTTTTCTTTTTTTTTAGTTTTTTTCGATGACTGCATCTGTCAATCAGCAGCCTAAGGCTCCCACAAGAGGTCCAGCCTTATATTATTACCGCACTATCAATATTAGTAAAAACGTTATCTTTAAGACTCTTTCCATCCATAGCTGTTATCACTGTTTTATTTTTCACACTAACAACTAAGGCTAGATTACTATTATTCATAATGACCAAGGACTCCTTAGCACCTTTAAGAGCAGCCTTGCCTACTGCATCATTGAGTTTTGCTAATTCTGCCTGACCAAAATTAATATTACGAGCCTCTAAACGTTCTAAAGCATGTTGAGAAAACTGTACATCATTTATTTTTTTTGCTAGTACTTGATTAAAAGTTGTTTGAATATCCTTTGTATGACTTGTTGAATGATATGTCAAATTATTAACAGGAACAGTGGATCGTTGGGAAGGGTAAATGCGATTATCGATCATAGGACTCCAACCTCCTGTAACACCAATCAGCGTTGTATTGTATTAACTGCCTTAACCTCAACTATTTGCGCAACAGTCAAACTAGTAACTTGTTTAGAGTCAAAAGTACTGCTTGTTACTTTTCCATTGGCGTCTACACTGGATGCGACGATAGAAAGTGATCCATTAACAATTTCGGCTTTTGTAATGACTCCACTATGTGCTACTTTGTTATCATCAACCCAACTAATTTTTTTATTAAGTAAATCCGATGTTTCGGTTGGCATAAAATCTTTATATGTTATACCATCTACCTCAACGATTAATTTCGCCTCGCCAGAAACAATACTTACTCCTTTGACAACGCCTTCAAATGTTTCATTATCATCATTCGTCCATGTTACAGTATCGCCAATCATCCCATTTGCTTGCGTAGCAAGAGTCGAAGAGTTCAAATTTTGCATCTGTTCCAAACTAGAGAATTGTGCCATTTGTGCAACAAATGCTGTATCATCCATCGGCTTTAATGGATCTTGATTTTGCAATTGGGCTACAAGCATTTTTAAAAAATCATCTTTTCCTAAGCTGCTTTTTGCAGTGGTGGTGCTATTATTAGTAGTTACAGCATTAGTTGTTGTTGAAGTATTAATAGTACTCATCCATTCTCCCTCCTTTATTATACACGATAATCCACACCAGACGCATCTAATACCTTGTCCGCAGAATCAGTTGCTTCAAAAACGTCAAGAAAATCTTCTTCGCTTTTTTTATGCTGAGTTCTTATAACAGGTTGTTGATAGCCACCTGATTGCTGATCATTGGAAAAAAATTCCCCCAATCCAGCATATACACCCACATTATCGATCTTTAAGCCTTGATTAGATAACTCTTGTTTCAACTGATATAAAGAAGACTCGATCATATTACGAACTTCCGAATTATTAGAATGGAAGCTAGCGCTTACGATCCCATTTTCAACAGTTACTTTAAAAGTCAGTTCACCCAAATGTTCTGGCTTAAGCTTAATAATCATTTCAGTATTCTTAAGTCCTGAAACGAGACGAGCTTGATCAACAATTTGTCCGGTAATATTATGGGAATCAACTACTGGCAGTAGTGCTTCTGGTTTTACATCTACGCTAGTTAGACTGTCCATTTTAATCCCTTGTTGATTTAATACACTCGCAAAATTATCAGGATTTTTTATTGTTGGGGTAGGTAAACTAGCATCTGCATTTTCCTTAAATTCTGTATGTAAATTATCACCAACGGTTACTGCCATCTGAGATGCGAGCACTGGTTTAACCTCTACATTTTCAACCAGTTCCACATTATTTGCCCCTTCAGTTGCCTGAACATTGACTTGACTAAGGGCTATTTTAGTGTTTTCAGCTTGTTTGCTGCTATTTTTACCTAATATACTGGTATTGCCGCTAGGCATTACGGAGGGCTTAACTTTTGACAACCCAAGATCCTTCAGCAATTGCTCTGGATTTGTTATCGAAAGCTCTGTTTTTTCAACCTGTCCATCAATTGCTTTTTTTTGTATTTGCAGCTGGGTTTGAGTTTGCAGTTCTAGGAATGAACCAAGTTGAGTATTATCCTCTTGCTGCTGAACAGTAGTTTTTTGCGGTACAACTGGTACAACATTAGTTAACTGAGTTTGCGGTACAACCGGTACAACATTAGTTGACTGAGTTTGCGGTACTACTGGTACAACATTAGTTGACTGAGCTTCGGGTGCTATTGGTACTGCATTAGTTAACTGGGTTTCAGGTACTACTGGTACAACATTAGTTAACTGAACTTGAGGTACTATAGACACTGCACTAGCTAACTGAGGCTGCGTCAAACTTACAGTTTCCCCCAAGGCATCAGCTCCACTACCATTAACTTGCTCAGCAGAAACTACATTGACAATCAATGGTATCACTACGCCTGCCAACATTGGCATTAACTGAGAATTATCGCCATTTTTCAGTTTAGAGTCAACATCGGTACCACTTTTTTCAGTCTCAATATTTAATGCCTTGGCAAACCCAGCTTCTGACTTGCGGTTTTTTGTACCTTCTTTGTTATTTGTATTTTGCAATGGCGTATTTTGTTTTTGTTCGATAGGTATCATATTCAATATTGCAGTCATATTTTCACCTCCTTTCACTCTGTTATTACTCTATTAATTGGTGCTTCGGCCACGCAGCATGCTTTGGGAAAGAGTCGCAGCACGACCAGCATCAAATAGGGCCATTATTTTTGATACTTGTTCATCTTCCATCTTATTCAAAATAACCAAAACCGTATCATCATCCATTTTATTCAAAATAGCCACTGCTTCATCTGGCTTCATACCACCATATAATCTGGCTAGCTTTGAAATTCGTTTGGCTTCTTCTTGCTGTTTTAGTTTTGCTTGCTTCTGTAATTCAACATCATCGATTTTCTTTTTTTCAACTAATGGGGACTCAGGTGAAGCCACGGGAGGCACACCTGGATTCGGTGATGCACTTATGGGATTTTCATCATTTAATTCAACAGTTTCAAAATTAGTTTTGGGTGGAGAAAAATATGAACCTATTACTGGATATTGACTGAGCTTCCAATTGTCTGCCAATTGCTGCACATCAATAAACTTTAAATAAATTCCCACCCCGAAGCCTGTAGCAGCAAGTATTAATAGGATAAATACTATTAATACTATTTTAAACATACTGCCTGATTTTTTTTTAGTTTCGAGATTCGCTTTTTTATTTTTTTGATCAGCTTTTACCTTTTCAGCCATATTTCACCACCTACCTTTGCGCACTGGGAAAAGCAATTTTCCTACTTATTTATACTCTGCCATTACTTTCGCCACATACGCCTGGGTTTCTGCATAAGGCGGAGTGCCATTATATTTTTGTACTGCCTGTGGTCCTGCATTATAAGCAGCTACAGACTTCGTTACATCGCCAGCAAAAGTAGTCATTAATTGCTTTAAGTAGCGCACGCCACCGTCAATATTTTCCCGAGGATCTTTAATATTGCGAACCCCTAGCCCCTGTGCTGTCTCAGGCATTAACTGCATCACGCCTACTGCGCCAGCTGAGGAAATTACATCAGGCGCTAAATTTGACTCCACTTTAGCTACAGCCATGGCCAGCCGCTCATCAACTCCGTATTTTTTAGCAGTAAATTGAATTATTCTGCTTATATCATCTGTTGCAAACTGCTTCTCGGCTACAGAACTGCTTTGCTGTGCATCAGCCAAGATCATCGAAAAATTTCCCCCAGCATTAGAGGAGCTTTTAAATCTATGTTCAATTGCATTCATACGCTCTAATACTTTACTAATAACCTGCATATACTCACACCTTACTTATCTCGTGTATAAATTTGCAATCCAATTTCATCTAAAATCTTCTGTTCTTCATTCATGACTTCAAGCTGATAATGCTGCAACTTCTTTTCACGAAATTTTTCTACAATCTTATGTTCTTTTTCAGCTTCCGCGAGGTTTGATAAACACGCTTGATAGTTATTCGTTGCCTGTTTCACACACTGATTTTGTTTGTGTATATCATCACCTATTTTATCGAAATAATATTGATATGACTTAAATACCTCAACAGGTAAAGGCTGTTGCCGGCGCACGTTGAGCAATTCCATACTTTCTGCAAGCATGCCTTCAAGTTTCTTCAATCGTTCTTTTTCAGCCTGAAGCTGATTGGTAGCCTGCATAAACGCAAGCTGTGCTTGTTCCTTTTGCAGTCTCCTAAAATCAAGTAAGGTTTCTAAACGAAAGCGGAAAGGCTTCATAATAAAATCGCCATTAATCTTTCAATCGTTTCATCGATTGAGCTTTTTTCATCAACATCTTGCTGTAAAAAAGCTTTGACAGCATCAATCTTAGCAATAGCCTGATCAATGTGAACATTATTACCTGTCGAATAAGCACCAATATTTATTAAATCTTCTGCTTCACGATAAGTGGCCATTATAGATCGCAACTTTTGAGCAGCAACATTATGTTCTTTTTGGACTATCTCAGACATTACCCTACTGACACTTGCTAATACATCAATAGCTGGATAATGATTTTGCGCAGCCATACTACGTGACAAAACAATATGGCCATCTAGAATACTTCGTACCGCATCAGCAATGGGTTCATTCATATCATCGCCGTCGACTAGCACAGTATAAATCCCAGTAATAGAACCCTTTTCACCTGTACCAGAACGTTCCAAGAGCTTTGGTAACATGGCAAATACCGACGGTGTATAACCACGGGTTGCTGGAGGTTCACCAATTGTCAAACCAACTTCCCGCTGAGCCATAGCAAAGCGCGTTACAGAATCCATCATCAAAACAATATCCATTCCTTGATCTCGAAAATATTCAGCAATTGCAGTAGCTGTCATCGCTCCCTTAATACGTACTAAAGCAGGTTGGTCTGAGGTAGCGACCACAACGACCGATCGTTTTAGCCCCTCTTCACCCAAATCACGTTCAATAAATTCCCGCACTTCCCGTCCCCGTTCGCCAACAAGAGCAATTACATTAATATCTGCCTCTGTATTACGGGCAATCATACCAAGTAAGGTACTTTTACCAACACCACTGCCAGCCATGATACCAATCCGTTGACCTCGTCCTAAGGTAATGAGCCCATCAATCGCCCGTACCCCTACTGATAATTTTTCAGAAATTCTCATACGGGATAAGGGATGAGGCGGACTAGCGTGTAAAGGATATTGCCCCTTCATTACAAGGGGCCCCTTCCCATCAATGGGATTACCCAAGCCATCTAGTATTCGCCCTAATAAATGGTGACCTACATTTACCTTTAATGTTTGATGAGCTGAAACCACCTCACATCCTGGACCAATTCCCTGCATTTCACCAATTGGCATTAAGAGCACCCTATTTTGCCTAAAGCCTACAACTTCAGCTGGAATCGCCATTCCTTCATTCCGCGGACAAATGTAGCATAAATCACCTAAATTGACACTGGGACCTTGGGATTCAATAACAAGTCCTACAATCTGCGTTATTTTACCTGTTATTCTCATGGGCTCAGCATTACTGATTATGTTTAAATATTTATCAGCGCTAAAATTATTCATTATGCTACGCCCTGTAACGCCTTTCTAATTGTTTCTAGTTGTGTATCAACGCGAGCATCAACCGTACCATATGAAGTATCTATTATACAGTTACCCCTTTCAATTGTACGGTCAACAGTGATTGCTAAGGAATTCTCCCCACCAACCATTGTTTGCAATTCCTGCTTAGCTAGGAGCAGTGCTTCAAAATCCTCATGGCTAACTCTGATAACAATTTCTTCTTGATCACTGACTTTTTGCAAAGCGGCTTTAACCAGCGGTAACACCACTGCAGGATTTTCAGTTATCTCATGTGCGAGAATTTTTCTCGCCACCGCTAAGGCAATATCCACAATCTGTTTTTCAGCAGCTAACATCATGGCCTTTGTTTCTTGTTCTGTGGCAAGCAAAATGTTCTGATTTGTTGCAATGGTTTGATTAATCAGTTCCTCCATCTCAGATCGCCCGGCTTGCTGGCCTTGTGTTACACCTTCTTGATAACCTTCTTGATTACCTTGCTGATAGCCTTCATCATAAGCTTGTTTCTTAATTAATGCAGCTTGTTCCTTGGCTTCACTTAAACAATGCTCTGCAGCCAGCTTAGCTTGATTAAGAATACTTTCCCCTTCACAATTTGCCGCATTCATCTTATCATCGGTTGCGGCGATTTCTATAGAAACTTCTTCAGCCTTAAAGGTATTATCAATAACAACAGCTGCTTCTTGCATGCACACATACTTAATGATTTTAGACAATGATCTCGTCCCCTTTACCACGTGCCACAACTATCTCACCCGATTCTTCAAGACGACGGATAACATTAACTATTTTCTGTTGCGCTTCTTCTACATCTCTAATGCGTACCGGACCCATAAATTCAATTTCCTCACGCAGCATATCTGCCGCACGCTTAGACATATTCTTGTAAATTTTATCACCAACTTCAGTTGATGAGGCCTTAAGGGACAATGCCAAATCTTTACTTTCAATTTCACGCAATACCAATTGCAATGACCGATCATCCAAGAGAACAATATCTTCAAAGACAAACATACGGCGCTTAATTTCTTCCGCTAATTCAGGATCATGAAGCTCTAAATTTTCAATTATTGTTCTTTCTGTCGTACGATCAACTCGATTCAACACTTCAACAATAGCGTCCACTCCGCCAGCAGCTGTAAAGTCCTGTGTAACAAGAGATGATAATTTTCGCTCCAGGATGCGTTCAACATCCTTAAGAACATCAGGCGAAGTACGATCCATTGTCGCAATTCGTTTCGCTACATCGACCTGGCGGTCCGGGGGCAGTGAAGATAAAATCACTCCTGATTGTTCTGGTTGCAAATACGACATGATTAAAGCAATGGTTTGTGGATGTTCATTTTGGATAAAATTAAGTAATTGTGATGGATCTGTTTTGCGAGCAAAATCAAAAGGTCTAATCTGCAAACTTGATGTCAATCTATTAATAATAGCTACTGCTTTCTCTGTACCTAATGCCTTTTCTAATAGTTCACGAGCGTAATCCAGTCCGCCTGAGGAAATATAATCTTTTGCCATCAGCATTTGATGAAATTCAGTTAAAATTTTATCCTTCTGTTCTTGGGGGACTTTACGCTGATTAGCAATTTCCAGAGTTAATTTATCTATTTCTTCCTCACGCAAATGTTTAAAAATCTGTGATGAAGCTTCAGGTCCAAGAGCTATCAATAAAATTGCTGCTTTTTGCTTATTTGTTATCTCATTAGATTGATACATATACGCCCCCCTCTACTCCTCAGATAGCCACACTTTAATTAACTGCGCTACATCTTCTGGTTTTGATTTTGCCAACTTTTCAATGTCCTGACGTTGCATATTCCTTGTTTGCTCTTGGGCGGATAATTCCTTATTACTAGTTTGCATAGACCGTAAAGCCTCACTGGCATCGCCCTTATTTATGTTATTTCCTAATTCTTCTTCTGCTTGTCTTCTTTTAGTAAGCATTCGAATTACATATAAGATACCAAGTACTGCCAATACTGCCAGTCCAATTTTTAACCATAATGCTTGTTGCTGTTGGCTTTCATAATTCTGTTCTTCTTTACGCTGTTTATCAAAAAGTTCGGTATTAAATGATATACTTTCTACGGAAACAGTATCGCCTCTGGCTGTGTTAATACCAATAGCAGTTGCTACTGTTTTACCGATACTATCTTGCTGGACCTTATTAATACTAGCATCAACGAGCACCGCTACTGTCAATCGTTTAACAGAACCTGGTGTAGCTATTACTTTTTCTTTAGTTTCATTAATCTCATAATTGCGGGTCACTTCTTTTTTCTCGTAATTAGACTGCCCGGAATTACTATTTGTTACATAACCCGGTATATTGGAAGTAGTTCCTGGGACCCCGCCAGGAGTTGGCGAACTGCCTTTAAAACTTTCATTAAGTTCTTGGGAACTTCTTATAATACCCTTCTCATCAACTACCGGTTCAAAGAATTGCCGATCTACTGTACGCTGATCAAAACTAAGTTCCACATTAACGCGTGCAGCGGCTTTATTCGGTCCTAATACTTGTTCTAGTAAGGATTGCACATTCTTTTGCAAATCTTCTTGCACTTTTTTGGTCATCTCAATTTGCGTTAATGTCACAGCACCAGCAAGGCCAGCCGCATCATTTTGATCATTAAGAACCCGGGCCATTTGATCGACGACTGTTACATTCTCAGGTTTTAAACCTTGAATACTATGGGCTACTAAATTTACAATACCCTTGACTTGCTCCCGAGATAATTGAGCGGAGGGACGTAATTTGAGCATAATCGAAGCAGTCGCTGGTTTTTCATTTTTCTTATATAAACTATCCTCAGACAGCACGATATGCACTCTAGCTTTCTCCACTTCTGTGATTTGCTCAAAAGTCCTCGCTAATTCCCCCTGCAGTGCTTGCACTAAATTCACTTTATTCTGAAATTCTGTAGCACCAAATTTGCTTTGCTCAAAGATTTCAAACCCTTTATTACCTCGCGGCAAGCCTTGACTAGCCAAATCTAATCTGACGCGATAAACATCTTTTGACTGAACCATAATCGCAGTACCATTGCTGCTAATCTCATGGTTAACTTTCATTTCTTTTAATTTGCCTACAATTTCTCCAGCATCTTTAGCCTCCAAGTCCGTAAATAAAGGTACGAAATCTGGATGACCTCCCCACCAGAAGCTCCACGCTAAAATAACAGTAAATATCAGTATGGCTGAACTAAGAATCATGTATCTTTCTTTTTTTCCCAGTTTCTGCCATAAGCGTAGAGACTGTTCTTTCAAATCTGCCATTGTCTCCACCCTTTCACTTTGACAAAAATATCATCCTATTATACCTGCATCCGCATAACTTCTTGATATGCATCTATCATCTTATTACGTACTTGCATCGTTAATTGTAGCGCGATAGTAGCCTTTTCAGTCGCAATTGTCACCTGGGAAATAGCTTGCAGTTTACCTGCCGCTAAATCAAAGGAGGCCTTTGCTGAATCATTCTGGAGTTTGTTAACCTCGCCAAGTGCCTGAGTCAAAAATTCACCAAAATTTTTATTGTCACCCTCACTTGGTGATGCTATTCGCCCAATATCCTGAGAACCGATTGGCATTAATTTAAGCGCTTCCACACGCATCATAAACCACTCCTACTATTTTCCTATTTCTAGGGCTTTGAGTGCCATACTCTTCGCCGCATTTAAGGCTGTAACATTTGCTTCATAAGCCCTAGTCGCGGTAATCATATCCACCATTTCAGTAACAATATTAATATTAGGCATTTCCACATAACCATCTTTATTAGCATCAGGATGAGCAGGATCGTAAAGTTTCCGCATCGGGGAGTCATCTTGACGTATGCCCACTGCTCTTACACCACTACCAGTACCCAGTTCTTCAGATAACACTTGAGCAAAATTTGTTTCATTTGCCCTAGGCGCAAAGACAGCTACCTTCCGTCGATAAGCCCCTCCTTCGGCAGTACGAGTGGTATTGACATTGGCAATATTATTAGAAATAACATCCATTCTAAGTCTTTCAGCTGTTAACCCAGATGCCGCCGCATCAATCGCACCAAACATCCCCATCATGAATTATCTCCCTTCTTTTATCGCCGACTTAATCCCTGAAAAATAACTACTCATTTGTTGCACTACAGCATTATAGTAAATACTATTTTTAGCTAAATTAGCCATCTCAACATCAATATCTATATTGTTACCATCGATTCGACTTGTGGTGTTACCAATAACTTTAATTTGAGCACTAGGAATACCTGTCTGTTGCAACGGCAAATGCCTTGCATTTGTTTGCTTCATCAGCATTTTTTCACCAGATATGGCACTTTGTAACATATCCTCAAATAACACTTCACTTTTCTTGAAACCAGGTGTATTTACATTGGAAATATTATTACTAATTACTTTCTGTCTAAGTGAAGACGCCGACAGCGCTTGCTCTAACACCGTTACGCGTGGTGATGATAAAATTGAATTTAACACCAAAATTCCTCCTGCACATATACATTATAATTTATATACACTTGCATATTACGACATAAAACTAGCATTTTCATAATATTATTTCTACATAAACCTGTAAATTACCTTTATCCAAAACACATTTTATAATTTAATATTACAATGTTCGATAAAACAGGATAAAAGTCCTACCATTTTTCTACAATAGTTATTTATAAACCCTCAAATGCCTATTCTAAATAGAATATCTATATTTACAATAAGACTGCTACGAATTAAGCCTAATTAATCAAAAGTGACAATATCATCATCTACTTCCTCATGTAGCATATATTATCTCACTCTCTATTTGCAATCGTACATAATAATACAAAAAATCAACAAAAAAAAAGAGACCTATAACCGTTTTTGCGGTTTGGTCTCTTTACTGCTTCATCTCTTTATATTACTATTTAAGCTTTTTTAATTCTTCAAACAAGCGGTCATTTAATACTTTAATAAATGTTCCCTTCATACCAAGAGATTTTGATTCAATGACGCCAGCACTTTCGAATTTTCGTAAAGCATTGACAATAACCGAGCGAGTAATACCGACGCGGTCTGCAATTTTGCTCGCCACTAACAAACCTTCATTGCCATCTAATTCATTCAAAATATGTATCACAGCTTCAAGTTCTGAATAAGAAAGAGTGCCAAGTGCTACCTGAACTGTAGCCTTTTTACGAGCTTCTTCCTCAATTTTTCCGCTGCGATCCCTCAAAATTTCCATTCCTACAACAGTGGCTCCATATTCAGCCAAAATAAGATCATCGTCACTAAACTCAGAATGAAACTTAGCAACAATTAGGGTACCAATTCGTTCACCTACACCATGGATAGGTACAATAGTCGTAAACTTATCATTAAATAAGCATTGGGTTCCATCACTAAATGTACACATGCCGCCTTCAAGACACAAATTCGGTGAAGTTTCATTGATTCTCAGCAACCACTCTACATAACGTTCTGGGAAACTTCCTTGCAGCAGTACTTTATCACGCATTAATTCACATTCAAAATTATCTAACAAAGCGTAACCAAATACTCTGCCATCCTTACTAACTATATATGTATTAGCGCCGATGACAGTACTAAGCAATGTGGATATTTCATTATATGCCACTTTTTCAGATTTTTGCAGTAATTTATTAATTTTACGAGTACGTTCTAACAATGATATCATAACAAATTCTCCTACCTTTCATTCTGTTAGAGTCTGTTTTAAAACCCTCATCACGCCTAGCACCTTAACATTTTAAAACAGCTTTTATATAACCTATATTATAAAATAAAATGACTTAAATCCTGATTTACAACAATATGTGTTAATTTAGAATCGACATATTCCCCGTTAATAACAATCACTTCTTCTTTTAGATCAGGAGCATCGAATGCCAAATCTTCTAGCAGTTTTTCCATAACTGTGTGCAAACGCCTAGCTCCAATATTTTCTGTCTGTGCGTTTACCTTAAAAGCAATTTCTGCTAGCTTTTCAATAGCATCAACCGTAAATTCAATTTTTATATTTTCAGTTCCAATTAAACTAACATATTGCTTAATTAACGCATTAGCTGGTTCTGTTAATATTTGCTGAAAATCTTCTTTAGATAGATTGGTAAGTTCAACGCGGATGGGAAAACGCCCCTGGAGTTCAGGAATAAGCTCTGATGGTTTTGCAGTATGAAAAGCACCTGCTGCCATAAATAAAATATGATCTGTTTTGAGAGATCCATATTTAGTAACTACTGTCGATCCTTCCACGATCGGCAGAATATCCCGTTGAACCCCTTCTCTCGATACATCAGGTCCGGCGGAATGACCACGCCCGACAATCTTATCAATTTCATCTAGGAAAATAATACCAGAATTTTCGGCCAACTCAAGACCGATAGCAATAACTTCATCCATATCAATAAGCTTTTGTGCTTCTTCCTGAATGAATACCTTCCTAGCATTGGCGACTGTCACTTTGCGGTGCTTCTGCTTTTTGGGCAGTAAACTACCGAACATATCTTGAATATTTATTCCCATTTCTTCGATACCTGATCCAGAAAAAGCTGCAACCATCGGATTTGAATTATCTTCTACTATTATTTCAATAAATTCATTTTCCAATTCACCATTTGACAAACGTTTTCGCCAATATTCTCGATCATTGCCCATAATCTGTATGTCTTCTGTGGGAACATCTTTTTGTTCCCCTCCGCTTGTCAAGCTTGCTCCACCAAAAAGTATTTCAAAAGGATTGCGTGCCGGTTCTTTTTTTGCTGATGGAATAAAAAAATTTAAAATTCGTTCCTCAGCAAACTGATGTGCCTTATCTGTTACTCCCAGCATTTTTTCCTGTTTTACCATACGAATGGCGGTCTCCACCAAATCGCGGATCATAGACTCAACATCACGCCCCACATATCCAACCTCAGTAAATTTGGTCGCTTCAACTTTTACAAAGGGTGCATGAACCAGTTTAGCCAGGCGACGGGCAATTTCAGTCTTACCGACACCAGTCGGGCCAATCATCAATATATTCTTCGGAATGATTTCATCCTTGAGCTCAGCCGATAGTTGTTTACTACGCCAACGATTACGAAGGGCGACGGCTACTGCTTTTTTTGCGTTTTTTTGTCCAACAATATATCTGTCTAATTCCACCACAATTTGTTTGGGTGTCATCTCTGTCAATATCATCACTCCTTTTTTACGAAATCAGAAAGCATATCACTTTCTCAATTCCAAAAAGCAGGCACACGAGGCTTCAGCAACAATGTGATGCTTTTGCTTTGTTCCATTCGTTGCTATCATTTTGCCTGCGTCTAATGACTTGGCACAAACTTAGTTTTTTCTCAAAGTTCCTCAACTGTAATATGATCATTTGTAAAAACACAAATAGAAGATGCAATTAGAAGTGCTTCTCGAACAATTTCAGGCGCGGATAAACTAGAATATTGTACTAAGGCCCGGGCAGCAGCTAAGGCGTAAGCCCCACCTGATCCAATAGCCGTAACACCATCATCTGGTTCAATGACCTCGCCATTACCAGAGATAATTAACATATGTTCGACATCAGTAACAATGAGTAATGCTTCCAATCTTCTCAAAACTCGATCCATACGCCACTCTTTGGCTAGTTCCACTGCAGCACGCATTAGGTTTCCATTAAATTCTTCTAATTTAGCTTCAAATTTACCGAATAATGTAAACGCATCTGCTACAGACCCTGCAAAGCCGGCTAAAATTTTACCATGATATAAGCGGCGAACTTTTTTAGCATTATGTTTCATCACAGTATTGCCACCAAAAGTGACCTGTCCGTCACCAGCTATTGCTGTTTTACCTTGATGTTTTACAGCAATAATTGTTGTTGCATGAAACACAAACACCACCTCCTGTCCACTTGGGTATACCGATAACACTGTTTTAAACTTACTTAATCAAACAATCAAAAAAGCACCTCTATAACACTCTGTAATTCAGCAAATTCGATAAATGGTTCAACATCTGCCAGATAACTCATTACGGTGTGCTTGGAGGCGCTTTTTTCTTAATCCTACTCATGCAGAAGGCAAATTATACTTTTATGTCGAAATATGTAATTAAACCTATTAATTTAGTTTAACATAATAATCTGAATTATGCAAGATCATTACCTATTTTTTCTCTAAACTTTTCTAATGCCAGTAATGCGCGCTCAGCAATCAGCCCGTTCTTGATTTTTTTGTCTTTTATTCTTTCTTCTAGAGGAGGCAATAATCCAAAATTTATATTCATCGGCTGAAAATGCTTAACTTCTGTATTGGTAATATATTGACACAATGCACCATGTGCTGTCTCTCTTGGGAAAACTAATAATTCCAAACCAGCTACAAGGCGCGCAGCATTAATTCCTGCCACTAATCCTGAAGCAGCAGACTCCACATAACCTTCAACCCCAGTTATTTGTCCTGCAAAAAATACATTCCTATGATCAATTAACTGCAATGTTGAATCCAGTAATTTAGGGGAGTTAATAAAGGTATTACGATGCATAACACCTAGTCGGACAAACTCAGCTTTCTCTAAACCTGGTATTAAACGAAAAACTCGTTCTTGCTCCGGCCATTTTAAATGTGTCTGAAAACCAACAATATTATATAAGGTCGCTGCAAAGTTATCTTGACGCAATTGAACTACTGCATATGGTTTCTCGCCTGTCAGCGGATGCTCCAATCCTACTGGTTTAAGAGGCCCAAACCGTAATGTATCAATGCCTCGACTTGCCATTTCTTCTACTGGCATACAACCCTCAAAGAAAATAGGTTTTTCAAAATCTTTAACAGGTACTGTTTCAGCCCTTGTTAGTTCATTCCAAAAGTTGATGTATTCTTCTTTATTCATCGGACAGTTTATATAATCATCATCACCTTTACCATAGCGGGAGGCTCTGTATACTTTATTGCTATCAAGTGAGTCTCCTACTAAAATAGGCGCGGCTGCATCATAAAAGTACAGATACTTACTACCTGTCATACGCCCAATTGCTTCCGACAAGGCCAATGATGTTAAGGGGCCGCTCGCAATAATAAGGGTGGAAACCTCAGGAATTTCCGTTACCTCTTGATTTATAATTGTTATTCGCGGATGCTGCCGTAAGGTATCTGTGATATATTTGCTAAAAGCCTCACGGTCTACTGCTAGAGCCCCGCCTGCTGGAACTCGTGTAGCATCAGCAGCTTTCATAATTAATGAATTTAAAATCCGCATTTCTTCTTTTAGTAATCCTACGGCATTTTCTACTGCAGCTCCTCGCAAGGAATTACTGC
>Ga0074193_1002185_pt1 | contig 18895 bp, 19 predicted proteins | sample EPASupsiteHSE605_FD_64523 | JGI IMG/M metagenome (GOLD analysis project Ga0074193, IMG submission 64523) | Bioremediated contaminated groundwater from EPA Superfund site, New Mexico - Sample HSE6-05 | ecosystem: Environmental > Aquatic > Deep subsurface > Groundwater > Contaminated ... | reverse complement strand
AAGCCTATAGTGGAAATAGTTATCAACGCATCAACACATTTATTAACATATTATGTTGATAACATCACAAAACCTAAAATAACAAAGAATGATTTCACAGTGTTCGGTGTTTCGAACACTCCTAATTTGCAATCCGTGCGATGGTAGTGCAAATCCGCGCGATGGTAGCTTTCATTTCATTCCAGACTATGGAAGGTCGGTATGCTGATACAGTTTGTTGTTTTTGTTGTTCAATCCTTTTTCAACACATACTCAACCGGCGCCACTTTATACTTCCCATTTGGGCCATACACCTCTGCTGCACATATAATCAGCCAGTCGCCGGTCTGGCATTGCGACAGAAATGTGATCAGATTTTCCGATAGTTTAAACCCGTTGTTTTTTTCTGAAAAAATGCTTGTATCATTCCGGAGGATTATGGTTTGAAAGCTGTTTATATTGTATCGGAGATCAAAGTCAAAACCGCGAAGCGAAGCCACAGCATATGGCGATGCCTGAATTTGATGAATGCTGATGGTATATTTATCATAAGCACCTGATAAAGCAAGCGTAGGAGCAGGCAGCGGTTTCGTCCGGAATTTCATTGATCCGATCATAATAGTGTCGGACTTGTTCTTCTGACGAACGGTAATCTGTGCAGTACCTGCCATTGTTGGGCGGAAGATATAATGGCAATTGCCTGCCGGAGCAATAGTACCATTGTCAGTAGTAACAATCAGACTGTCGCAACCGGCATTGGCCACAACCACCGAAAACGGATTATCAATTCCGATATAAACGCAATTGCTTTTATCATTCGCAATGGCAAACTGTTGCCCCATGGCTGCCGGCGCACAAAACAGCATCCATACGCCAGCAATGAAAGCCCATAAATGATTTGTACGATTGTGTTTCATATTATTTGAATAAGGTCTGGCAAAGAATAAAAACCACATTCATTCATTGATTCTATGCAAATATATCAGGATTATTACGAAAAGCAAAAAGATAAGTTCTATTTGGATTCATTGTATATTTTGAAGTGTCGCGAAGGCTTTCAATGAGACTCCATCTTCAGAACACTGAACAAGGAATGAAGAAGGACGAAGTGAAGTTGGAAGTGAAAGCGAAATTAAAACTGTATATCCGCCGCGGCGGATCCGTGGACAAAAAGACACTAACCTGAATCAGTCCTCACCGTAGGTGAAGGCTGATTCTATTTGCGTTAATAAGCCCTGCTGAGGAAAATTCGCGTAGACCTGTCTGCAACAGGCAGGTTAGTGTAATTCGCGGAAGAAAAAGTGGCCATGCTGCGAAGGCTTTTAATGAGATCCCGGCTGAGTCTCAGAAGCTGAATCGCCATCGGGACCGGGAATTGGTGCGCCATTGATTATTTTCGTGTCTTCACGTAAAACGTGATAAATCGTGTTTTTGTGGCATTATTCGAAGACCTAAATTTTGCGGATAATTTTCAATATCGAAAAGATTTAACAAAAAAAATTTGCACACCGTTAATAAATGTATTTAATTTGCTTCTTTAATAAAGATATTAAACATGACAATTAACAACGAACAGAACATGGAGAAAACCATATTGGATGCGGCCGAGAAGCTGTTTTTAGAGAAAGGTTTTGCCATGGTTTCCACCACTCAGATAGCCAAAGCAGCCGGCTGTAACCAGGCCCTGGTACATTATTATTTCCGGACAAAAGACCGTTTGTTTGAAGCCATTTTTGCCGAAAAACTCAAAACATTTTTCTCCGTCATTTTTCATACGCACGATGAATCATTGCCACTCGAAGAGAAGCTGAAAAAATATATCGGAGCACATTTCGATATGCTTATGGCCAATCCAAAGCTACCCTTTCTTGTCATTAATGAGCTTACCACCAATCCCGACCGGATCGATTCTTTGAAAGATATGCTTGGGAGCAGTATCAGCTATGTGTATGGCCCGTTTCAGAAGGAACTGGATGCCGAAATCGATGCCGGGCGCATCAGACCAACGACTGTACCTGATATTATATACTCAATGGTTTCGCTCAATGTAATGGCTTTCATTGGTGCACCGATTATGAAAAAAATTCTCTACCTCGACAATGAACATTTCAAAGCCATGCTCCTGTACCGCAAAGAAGAAAATATCCGGATTATCATCAACAGTCTGAAGCCGGATGTGGAAATCCAACCTGAAAAGATAACAAAAAAACGAAAATAATCATGTCAACACGACTTTTATTTCTGCTGCTGTTGTGTACGATGCTTTCGTACAACTCGCATGCACAGCTGACTCCGGAGCAGTGCTACGAAAAAGCGCGTGCCCGGTATCCGCTTGTTCAGCAATACGGGCTGATCGAAAAATCCGAATCGTATAATCTTTCAAATGCCGCCAAAGCATGGTTGCCTCAGGTTTCGTTTTCGGCCAAAGCCACCTGGCAATCCGAAGTGACTGAGCTGCCGTTTACCATGCCGGGCATTGGCGAAATGGACAAAGATCAGTATCAGGCTACCATCGAAGTGAGTCAGACATTGTGGGATGGTGGCTCGACAAGCGCACGCAGTGCTATATACAAAGCATCGGCCGATATTGAGAAACAAAAATACGAAGTGGATATGTATGCACTTCAGGAGCGAATCAATCAGTTGTATTTCGGAATTCTTTTGTTGAATGAGCAATTGAATCTGAACGCGTTGTTGCAGAAAGATCTCGAAACAAATTACAATCGTGTTGAAGCTTCGCTGAACAACGGCGTTGCATCGCAGGCCGATCTTGATGCCATTCGTGTGGAGCAGTTGCGGGCCAGACAAATGCAATCGGAATTACAGGCGTCGAAAAAAGCATTTGCAGATATGTTATCGGCTTTTACCGGTGAACAGATTACGGAGGAAACCGTTTTTTCGAAACCTGCTGCAGGCCTGAACACGTCTGGTACCAGCGAAATCCGGCGTCCCGAATTGCAGTTGTTCGAAGCACAGCGTACCTTGTATAATAGTCAGCAGAAACTTGTCCGCTCTGGTACGATGCCAAAAATTGCGCTGTTTGCACAGGGCGGATATGGTAAGCCCGGACTGAATATGCTGAGCAATGAATTCAATCCGTTTTTTCTGGGCGGTGTTCGTCTGAGCTGGAATCTGAGCGGATTTTACACACAAAGCAACGAGCTGCAATTGTTGAAAATAAATCAGTCGGGAGCCGATATACAACAACAGACTTTTTTATTCAACACCAATCTGAAAGTTTCGCAACTCAACACCGAAATCGAAAAATACCGGGAGCTGCTGCAATCGGACGACGAGATCATCAGCTTGCGTCAGGGAATTCAGCGCACCACCGAAGTGAAGGTTGAGAATGGAACGGCATCGGCATCGGATCTGATCCGCGATCTGAATGCAGTGAACCGCTCGATGCTGGACAAAGCCCTGCACGAAATGCAAATGCTGCAGGCCATATACAATTTAAAAAACTCGACAAACCAATAAATCTTTTTCAGATGAAAGCCATTCATTATTTACTTGCATCGGTCATAATTCTTTCTGCCACTTCGTGTGGCAACGGCAACGGCGAAACCGATGCCACCGGTGTTTTCGAAGCCACCGAAATTATTGTTTCTTCCGAAGCCAATGGAAAAATTCTGTTGCTCAACATCAACGAAGGCGATGTGTTGAAAAAAGATCAGACCATTGCGGTGATCGACAGCACTCAATTGTATCTGAAAAAGCTGCAGTTGCAGGCGAATGCAAAAGGCGTCAGGAGCCGCAATCCGAATGTGCGTGTACAAATTGCAGCCACGCAGCAGCAGCTCGAAACAGCACGAAGCGAAAAGAAAAGAATTGAAAATCTGGTCAACGCAGGAGCTGCCAACCGCAAACAACTCGATGACATGAACGCACAGATTCTGGTGCTCGAAAAACAACTGGCGGCACAAAAAGAAACACTCGAAAATACAAGTTCGGGTGTCGGCAGCGAATCGGATGCACTCGACATTCAGATAGCACAGATCGAAGACCAGCTGCGCAAATGCAGCATACTGAGTCCGATGGCCGGAACCGTTTTGGTGAAGTATGCCGAGCAGGGAGAATTTGCATCGACCGGCAAACCCATTTTAAAAATGGCCGACACACAACACATGTTTTTGCGTGCCTACGTAACGGCCGATCAGCTCGAAAAAATCAAAGTCGGACAAAAAATAAAAGTGTTGGCTGAATCGGGAAAAGACGACAGCCGTGAATATGAAGGCATCGTTACATGGATTTCGGACAAATCGGAATTTACGCCCAAGACCATTCAAACGCAGGATGAGCGCGCCAATCTGGTTTATGCCATCAAGGTGGCTGTAAAGAACGATGGCTATCTGAAAATTGGAATGTACGGCGGAATTGTTTTAGGAGAATAATCATGTCGGTTGTTGTAGAAAATATCCATAAAAATTACGGTGCTGTTCATGCATTGAACGATGTGTGTTTTACCGCGCCGAAAGGAGAAATTTCGGGCATCATTGGTCCCGACGGAGCAGGGAAGACCACGTTGTTCCGCATTCTCACCACGCTCATTCTGGCTGACAGCGGAACCGCGCTGGTAGATGGTTTTGATGTCGTAAAAGAGTACAAAAAAATCCGTCATCTCGTCGGTTATATGCCCGGACGTTTTTCGTTGTATCAGGATCTGACGGTAGAAGAAAATCTGAAAGTTTTCGCCAGTGTTTTCAACACTACCATTGAAGAAAATGAGCATCTGATCCGCGACATTTATCAGCAGATTGAACCTTTCAAAAACCGCCGTGCGGGCGCGCTTTCGGGTGGTATGAAGCAAAAACTGGCGCTCAGTTGTGCGCTCATTCATAAACCATCTGTCCTATTTCTTGATGAACCGACCACTGGTGTTGATCCGGTTTCGCGCAAGGAATTCTGGGATATGCTGCAGAGACTGAAAGGCGAAGGAATTACCATGCTGGTGTCGACACCTTATATGAATGAAGCCGCTTTGTGCGACCGCATTTCATTGATACAATCCGGCAAAATTTTTAAAACCGATACGCCTGAAAATATTGTACGTGATTTTTCAGGAATTCTATGGGCTGTCTGCAGCAACCATATGTCAAAACTTTTGACCGACCTGCGCAAACATCCTGCTGTAAACATCTGTTATGCATTTGGCGATTCGCATCATGTAATAGTCAATGACCCGCAATTGCAGCCTGCTATGCTGTATGCATGGCTCGCAGAGCAGGGACATGAGCATATTGATGTACGTCCGATCGAAGCCGGCATCGAAGATTGTTTTATTCATTTAACCTCAGGCAAATCATGAACGACGTCATTATAGCCGATCAGCTTACCAAAAAATTCGGATCGTTTACAGCGGTCGATCACATTTCGTTTCAGGTGAAGCAAGGCGAGATTTTCGGATTTCTCGGAGCCAACGGCGCCGGAAAAACCACAGCCATGCGCATGTTGTGCGGACTCAGTAAGCCTACTTCAGGAACGGGACTGGTAGCTGGTTTCGATATTGCGCATCAGCAGGAGCAGGTGAAAAAAAGCATCGGATACATGAGTCAGAAATTTGCGTTGTACGAAGATTTGAAGGTGTGGGAAAACATTCGTTTGTATGCCGGCATTTATGGAGTTCCTGAAAAAGAAATTGCACCGCGTACCGATGAAATGTTGTCGTCGATTGATTTTTTATCCGAAAAAAACACGCTGGTAAAATCGTTGCCGCTGGGATGGAAACAGAAGCTGGCTTTTTCAATTTCAATTTTTCACCGGCCACAGATTGTTTTTCTCGATGAGCCAACCAGCGGTGTTGATCCTGTTGTGCGGCGTCAGTTCTGGGAATTGATTTATCAGAGTGCCGACCAGGGCATCACCGTTTTTGTCACCACGCATTATCTCGACGAAGCAGAATATTGTCACCGCGTTTCCATTATGGTGGACGGAAAAATTGCCGCGCTCGATACACCGGCCGAATTGAAAAAACAATCCGGCACCGGGTCCATCGAGGATGTATTTCATCAGCTCACACGAGGTGCAACACGTAAAGCAGATTGATATGAGACAGTTCTGGATTTTTACGAAAAAAGAATTTTATCACATCCTGCGCGATCGCTGGACCATGATGATTTTGATTGTTCTGCCCGTGGTGATGCTGATATTATTCGGCTATGCAATCACCACCGAAATACGCAATGCACATTTTGTAGTGTATGATCCGTCGCGCGATGTGGCCACGCAGGGAATTGTAAACAAACTCGAAACGAGCGAATATTTTATTTTCGACGGATATGTAAACAGTCCGCAGGAAGCAGAAAAAATATTTCAGCGTGGCGACATTGGCATGTTCATCATTTTTGGTGAGAACTTTTACAGCAACATGCTGCATACAGGTAATGCACAGGTACGTATTGTCACCGACGGATCGGATCCGAATACAGCGCAAACGCTGACCTTGTATGCGCAGAATCTGATGAGCTCGTATCAGCAGGATGTTTTTAAAACGGAAGGTGTTCCTTTTCAGATTCAGTCCGATATCCGGCTTTTGTATAATCCCACCATGAAAGGTCTCTACAACACTGTTCCGGGTGTGATGGGCATGCTCATCATGCTGGTGTGTGCCATGATGACCTCGGTATCGATTGTACGCGAAAAAGAAAAAGGCAACATGGAAATTTTACTGGTATCGCCCATGAAACCCATCAGCATTATTCTGGCGAAAGTGGTTCCGTTTTTTATGATTTCACTGATGAATTTCGCCACCATTATATTTATTGCAACGGTCATCATGGGTGTTCCGGTCAACGGAAGCTGGTTTCTGATGATTGTTGTTTCACTGCTGTTCATTTTTGTTTCGCTGGCTCTTGGTATTTTAATTTCGACCCTTGTAAAAAAACAGATGGTTGCCATGCTGGCATCGGCTATGGGGTTGATGCTGCCGGCAGTATTATTGTCGGGACTTGTTTTTCCGGTGTCGAGTATGCCGGTAGCGCTGCAATGGATTGCACAGATTTTACCGGTGAAGTGGTACATCGAGGCCATGCGGTCTATCATGATTATGGGTGTTGGTTTTTATGAAATAGCCATGCAGATGGGTGTGTTGTTGCTCATGGCTGTTGTGTTACTTGCACTGAGTTTACGAAACTTTAAAATCAGACTGGATTAGTTATGTTGAAATACCTGCTTGAAAAAGAATTCAAACAATTTTTCCGGAACAAAGCGCTTCCGAAAATGATGATCATTATGCCACTGGTGGCGGTGCTCATTTTTCCGCTGGCAGCCGATTTCGAAATTAAAAACATTAATCTGAGCATTATCGATCACGACAAATCGCCGTATTCGCGTTTACTGATTCAGCATGTACAGGAGTCGAAATATTTCCGGCTGACAGATGTATCGGAAACGTATACCGAATCGCTGCAATCGGTTGAGAAAGGAACGTCGGATATGATACTTGAAATACCGGAAGGATTTGAAAAGGATCTGGTGAAAGAACAGAAAACGCATGTGATGATTGCAGCCAATACGGTGAACGGAATGAAGGGTGGAATCGGCAGTTCGTATATGGCAAACATCATCCGTAATTTCAGTTCCGAAGTGCGTGCAGAATTATTTTCGGAAACCAGCCGATACAATGCACCGCGTTTTGAAGTCATTCCCGACTACCGGTTCAATCCGCAATTGCTGTATCGTGTAACGATGATACCGGCCATTATGATTATGATTCTGGCAATGGTTTCCGGATTTTTGCCGGCACTGAATATTGTCGGTGAAAAAGAAGATGGCAGTATAGAACAGATGAATGTAACGCCGGTAAAAAAATTGTATTTCATATTATCGAAACTGATTCCGTACTGGATACTTGGGTTTGTGGTCATCAGTATTTCATTTCTGGTTGCTTATATTGCGTATGGATTGGTACCAGCCGGAAACCTGCTTGTGATCTATGTTTACGCATCGTTGTTTGTATTGGCATTTTCCGGTTTCGGACTTGTGATTTCCAATTATGCACAAACCATTCAGCAGGCAATTTTCATGATGTTCTTTTTTATCATATCCTTTATTTTTCTGAGTGGTTTATATACGCCGGTTGAAAATATGCCCGGGTGGGCACAAGCCATCAGCACCTTTAGTCCGTTGAAATATATGATCCAGGTGTTGCGTCTGGTTTACCTGAAGGGAAGCGGGTTTGCTGAGTTGACAACGCAGTTGTTTGCCTTGATTTCGTTCGCTGTTTTTTTCAACGGATGGGCTGTTTTAAGTTATCGCAAAAGCAGTTGATTTTTTCGTTGACCGTTTCGAATTTTCCGAACAGGTTATTTTATTCATTTCATTTTCTTAGTTAATTGGGTTGACCGGACACGATGTTGAATTCAGTGTCCGGTTTTTTTATGCATCAGTCAAAAGCCGCTGTTCATGCGTGTTTTCAGATTCCGGCAATTAAAATCAAAGCACATTTATTTGTAAAGGGAATTGGAGCAAGAAATTATTTTCATCAATTTGAATCTATTTTTTTTGGAGTGGCAAAAAAAGCATCCTTTTTTATGCATCATTTTGCAGACACATTTGGAAACATATGTGTTTATGCGGTTTTCAGAATGCAACAACTTTGAATATTTTTCGTAAAAATTCCATGTAACGACGAAAAATAAAATAGCGTGATAAATACTTTTCAAACAGAAATTGTGAATAACTCCGGTGCGTGTTTTTATACAATCAAGTGTTTAAGCCATGTTTCAAGTATTTTTTTATTTCGTGATTTGTTGATAAAAAATAGCTGATAATAAATGAAATATGTTGCATTGAAAAAAAAATGATTATTTTTGCGTCGAATAAAAAAGTTTTGAAACAGAAATATATGGCATCGAAGAAACGCGTTTACATTTTTGGAAACAAAAAAGCAGAAGGAAAAGCAGACATGAAAAATCTGCTTGGCGGCAAAGGAGCAAACCTTGCTGAAATGAATCTCATCGGACTTCCGGTACCTGCCGGCTTCACAATCACCACCGAAGTTTGTAATGAATATTACGCCATTGGTGAGAAAAAAATGAAGGATGTTCTGGGAAAAGAAATTAAAGACGGATTAAATTTTATTGCGAAAGTAATGAACGCCGGATTCGGTGACAAAAAAAATCCGCTGTTGTTATCTGTTCGTTCAGGAGCTCGTGCATCGATGCCCGGAATGATGGAAACCATTTTAAATGTTGGTCTGAATAATGAGACCCGCGAAGCGATGATTGCAAAAACAAACAATCCCCGTTTTGTATACGACAGTCAGCGTCGTCTCATTCAGATGTATTCGGATGTGGTGATGGAAAAAGCTGCCGGCATTGAACCTGCCGAAGGTAAAGGAATCCGTCAGCAACTGGAAAAAGAACTTGAAAAATTAAAAGAAGAACGTCATGTAAAATCAGACACTGATCTTACTGCTGACGATCTGAAAAATCTCATTGAGGTATATAAATATAAGGTAAAGGAAGTTTTAGGTAAGCCTTTCCCGGAAGATCCCATGGAACAACTGTGGGGTGCTATCTTTGCTGTATTCCGCAGCTGGAACGGAAAACGCGCTATCAGCTATCGTGCTATCGAAGGTATTCCCGAAGATTGGGGAACTGCTGTCAACGTTCAGGCGATGGTATTCGGAAACATGGGTGACACTTCAGCAACCGGTGTTGCATTTACCCGCAACCCTGCCACCGGAGATAATTATTTCTATGGCGAATGGTTAGCAAATGCTCAGGGCGAAGATGTTGTTGCCGGAATCCGTACTCCAAACCCCATCAACGAAGTTGGTAAAAATGCACACAACGAACATCAGGTAAGTCTTGAAAAAGGTATGCCTGTTGTGTACAAAGAACTCGACGGTGTTCAGAAAAAACTCGAAAAGCATTATAAAGATATGCTTGATATCGAGTTCACCATTCAGGACGGTCGTTTGTGGATGTTGCAGTGTCGCGTTGGAAAACGCAATGGTACTGCGGCTGTTCGTATGGCTTTGGATATGGCCGACAGCAAACTCATATCTGAAAAAGATGCCATTCTTCGTGTACAACCGTCACAACTTGATGAACTGTTGCACCCGATTCTGGATGCCAATGCCGAGAAAAAAGCAAAGGTCATTACCAAAGGTCTGCCTGCAGGTCCTGGTGGTGCTGTCGGAAAAATTGTCTTCACTTCGAAAGATGCTATTGAATATGCAAAGAAAAATATCAATTGCATTCTGGTACGTGAAGAAACCAATCCCGAAGACATCGATGGTATGCGCGCTGCTGTTGCTATTCTGACTGCACGCGGTGGTATGACCAGTCACGCTGCTCTTGTAGCCCGCGGTTGGGGAAAATGCTGCATCGTTGGTGCCGGTGAAGTGAAAATTGATGTACACAAAAAAGTGATGATTGCTGACGGAAAAACCTATCACGAAGGTGATATGATTTCACTCAACGGCAGCAAAGGTCATGTGTACGAAGGAGCCATCGGAATGGTAAGTGCTGCAGAGAATGAATATTTTGTTCGTTTCATGAAGCTGGTTGATAAATACCGCACCATGAAAGTCCGCACCAATGCTGACACTCCGGATGATGCTATGAAAGCTCGTGAATTCGGCGCCGAAGGTATCGGACTGTTCCGCACCGAGCATATGTTCTACGGACGTGGCAGCGAGAATGCTTTGTTCTCACTTCGCAAAATGATTATTTCAAATACAAAAGAAGAACGTCAGAAAGCCATTGACGAGTTGTATTCGTTTGTAAAGAAAGACATCAAAGGCACACTGGAAGCCATGAACGGATATCCTGTTACTATTCGTACACTGGATCCGCCGCTTCACGAATTTGTTCCGAACAAAAAAGAAGCCCGCGAAGAACTTGCAAAAAGTCTGAACATTTCGATGGATGAATTCTGCAAGCGTGCAGATCTTCTCCACGAAAACAACCCTATGATGGGACACCGCGGAGTACGTTTAGGCATTACCTATCCTGAAGTTACCGAAATGCAGGTACGTGCTATTTTCGATGCAGCAGCAGAACTGATCAAAGCCGGAAAGAAACCTTTCCCGGAAATTATGATCCCTGTTACCTGTGTTGAAACGGAGCTTGCACATCAATATGCGATAATTAATAAGGTATATTCCGAAGCTCTTAAGAAACATAATCTGAAAGAAATTCCTCATCTGGTAGGAACGATGATTGAGATACCGCGTGCTGCGCTGAATGCCGATAAGATGGCCAAATATGCACAGTTCTTCAGTTTCGGTACCAACGATCTTACACAGATGACCTTCGGTTTTTCGCGCGATGATATTGGCGGCTTTTTGCCCGATTATCTGACGCAGAAAATATTACCGGTAGATCCTTTCCAGGTTATTGACCGCAACAGTGTGGGTGAATTAATGAAAATTGCGTGTGAACGTGGTCGTCAAACCAGAAAAGATATTAAGCTGGGAATTTGTGGTGAGCATGGTGGTGAACCTAATTCTGTGGAATTCTGCCACAGTCTGGGTATGGCCTATGTAAGCTGCAGTCCGTTCCGTGTTCCGATCGCCCGCCTGGCTGCTGCACAGGCTGCAATAAAGACAGAGAAAGCAGCAAAAGAGAAAAAAGGAAACCCAATTAAAAACGCAAATAAAATGGAAAAAGCAACCCCGAAAAAAAAGGTCGTAGCTAAGAAAGCTGCTGCCCCGAAAAAAGCAACTGCTAAAAAAGCAACTGCAAAGAAAACCACTGTAACAAAAGCTAAAGCTGCTCCGAAAAAAGCCGTAGCTAAGAAAGTTGTAGCTAAAAAAGCTGCTGCTCCAAAAAAAGCTGTTGCTAAAAAAGTTGTAGCTAAGAAAGTTGTAGCTAAAAAAGCTGCTGCTCCAAAAAAAGCCGCTGCTAAGAAAGTTGTAGCTAAGAAAGTTGTAGCTAAAAAAGCTGCTGCTCCAAAAAAAGCTGCTGCTAAAAAAGTTGTAGCAAAGAAAACTGTAGCTAAAAAAGCTGTTGCTAAAAAAGTTGTAGCAAAAAAAGCTGTAGCTAAGAAAGCCGTTGCCAAGAAAGTTGTAGCTAAAAAAGCTGCTGCTCCTAAAAAAGCCGTTGCTAAGAAAGTTGTAGCTAAAAAAGCTGCTGCTCCGAAGAAAAAAGTAGCTAAAAAAGTTGCTGCTCCTAAAGTAGCTCCTGTTGTAGCAAGCAAAAAGTAAATCGAAGATTATTCTGCTTAAAGCCCGCTGTGAAGCGGGCTTTTTTTTTTAGCTTTTTTTAGCTGGTGCGCGATTCAATCGCGCACCAGCTAAAACTATTTTATACCAAAGAACAGTCCGTCGCCAACAGGCACAATGGTGCGGCTTTGCCACGGCAGGGCAGCTGCATCGCTGAGAAATGTTTTTACGCCCAGCAGTTCTTTTCCCGGCTTCGGATTTTCCTCAAGCATTTTTCCGCCCCAGAAAACATTGTCGGCCAATATTACGCCACCCGGCTTCAGAAGCGGGAAAGCATACTTCAAATAGACCGGATAATTCTCCTTGTCAGCATCAATATAAATTATATCGAATAATGGTTTTTGATCTTTAAATTTCTCTTGAAGTATTTCTGTAGCATCGCCAATCAGCAATTCAGTTTTATTACTCAGCGATGCCCGTTCAAAATTCTTACGTATTCTTGTTTCCAATTCCGCATTTTTCTCAATCGTAACGATCTTTCCGTCATCGGATAGACCCGAACTCAGACAAATGCTTGCATAGCCTGTAAACGTTCCTATTTCGAGAATTTGCTGTGGTTTCAGCATCAGGGAGATCATACTGAGAAAACGTGCCTGCAGCTCGTTGGTAATCATCTGCGGATACATCACATTTACCCAGGTGTCGCGATAAACTTCATGAAGCACATCATTCAAAGGCGTGCTGTTTTCCATGCAGAATTTCTCAAGGGCATCGTTGAGTGTACTCATTTTTTCTCAATAGTAATGCGGCTGAATTTCGAAAAGTCAAGCACTTTGGCTGCAACTTTATTAATAGCATCGGGTTTGATTTTTCCCAGCTCTTTCATCAGGTCGGGGATTTGCACAATCTGATTGAAATACTGATAGAATTTTGCATGATACATGGCTTCGTTCAGTGCCGGTTCAAAGAACATGGTGTACTGACTTTTGGTCATTCGTATCAGTGTATCGAATTCTTTTTTTGTCAAGCCATGGGTCCGGTAGTATTCAAAAATATCGGCAATCACCTGCAGCGCTTTGCCTGTGCGCTGTTTGTCGCAGGTGAAATAGGTAAAGAAAAGTCCTTTGTCGCGATAACTCTGCAACGAAGCTTCAATGGTGTACGATATTCCTCTTTTTTCGCGCAGCTCCAGATTTAAAACCGAGCTCATAGCGCTGCCGCCCAGAAAGGATGAAAGCAAATACACCGGCAACTGGTCATCGTGTGTAAAGTGAGGCCCGATGCGGCCCAGAATCACATGTGCCTGACTGATATCGTCGTTCAGAATTTTTATTTTTGGTTTTTCTTCGCGTATCAGTTTGGTCATATTGATGGCGCGGGTGCTTTTTACTTTTGCAGTAAAATGCTTTGCAATGATTTTTTTCACCTGAACTTTGGTCCGGTTACTGACAACAGAAATCTGAAAATCGCTTCGCACTGATTTGTATGTCTTTTTCAGATCATCAAGAGTGATGCGGTTTACCGATGCAGCGGTTCCAAGAATCGGATGACTCAGTCCATTACCTGTCAGCATCAGACGTTCCCATTCATCGTAAATAAACTCTTCGGGCGTATCGCGGTACGATTTGATTTCGTCGCAGATAACCTGTTTTTCTTTTTTCAGTTCCTTTTCATCGAAAACAGAATTGTTGACGATATCGGAAAGGATTAAACAGATTTCATCCATATAACGATCGGGGTAGGAGACATGAATGATCATGTTTTCCTTGGTTGTAAAGGCATTCAGATCGGCTCCGAAATGTTCAATACCGCAAATAAGATCAAAATAATTACGAGTTTTGGTACCTTTGAAAAGCATGTGTTCGAGCAGATGCAGGGCACCCTGCATTTTTTCAGGATCGGAAGATGACCCATGGTTGAAATGAATCACCATATGGCCGATTTGCTGATTACGGTGAATGTAAATCAGCGGCAATCCTGTTCTCAAAATCTGCAGTTCAGCCATCAGTCAGATGAATTAAAAATTCTTGTACAAATGTAATGGTTTGTTGATTAAAACGGATTTAATCCCGTAATTTTATTTAAGTTTGTCAAAGTTATGAAAAGCCTTAAGACGTATATCATACATGTTCGTACAGCCATTGAGCGGGAGAAGCACATGCAGTTGCAGCTGATCAACCGCAAACTTGATTATCGGTATGTGCTGGACGGCGACCAGCAGGATTTGAATCCGGAAGTGTTGAAGAAATATTTTACCGGTTCAATGCAACAGGTATCTGCAATGGCTTCGTGTGCCTTTAAGCATTTTCTGGCGTATGAAAGCATCCTTGCTGACCAGATAGATTACGCATTGATTCTGGAAGATGATATATATCTGAATCGTAGGTTTGATGCACTTTCGGAAGATATATTGACAGAAGTGACTCAGAGAGGCCTGAGCAATTTTCTGATCAGCCTCGAGGATTCCAATTTAAAATATGTCCGTGGCAGTCAGCGAAAACCCGGACAATATATATACAAAGCAAAGCGTGGACGCATGGCCGGTGCATATTTGATAGATAAGGTCTGTGCTGAAAATATATTGGTCAAAATTCAGAAAACCAAATGTCATTTACCGGTCGACTGGTTTCACAATTTTTGTTCCGACCATGGGATTATTGATATTTACTGGTCGCACCCGACTGTAGCAACTCAGGGAAGCCTAAACGGCAAGATTAAATCGATGATTGATAAAAAGCCGGGAAGTTTATTCAGGATTGCTTCGTTTCGGGTGCAACGTGTGTATAAAAAACTGATGTGGAAGTTAAAATAATGGTTGTCTGACACAAAATACCGATTCTGCCTGGTTATTTCTTTGCCGGACTCGGAATTTTTTTTGGAATATTGAGTCTGAACAAAGCCGGCTTATGGAGCGGATTTCCTTCGGCTGAAACATATATTTCCTCCGGGTTTACAATCACCACGGCCTCGGTTTGCACGGCTGGCCGGAACCAGAATGTTCTTCGCTTCACTGGCTTGCAAAGAGCTGTTGAGGGTGTTGCATCCTTTTTAATCAGTACAAAGGGAATGTACCATCGGTAGCCGGTCATGATCAGCAAATGGTTTTCAGCATCATAATCAGCGCCTGTAATCTGGCCCCGGATGCGGGCTGAGTCGATGGGGGTGATTTCGTGAAATTCAAAATCAAGGAAAACACGATACAAATAAGTGTATTTTTCTCCGTGATTTTTTGTAATCAGATACATGCTGTCGTTTGCATAAAACATGGCTTCGAAATCAAACGGAGCCAGCGGATGATTGCAGACAAAACGAGTACCCATCAGATCATCGAGAGGAAGCGATTCCATGATTTTTTCATAGATGGTCAGTGTGTCGCGGTTGCGCAGATTATTTCCGATATCTCCAATATAATATGAGACACTGTTGTTGGCCATCTCTTCCCAATCAGTGTTGGTCTTGTGAGAATAATCCGAATATCCCAGAAGTTTTCCGTCTTTACTTATTTCGTAAACAAGCGGGCCATTGCCACTGTCTTCAATAGTGTACAATTTACTGGTATCCTCAGAAACTGCCATTCCGGATGTTTCGGGAGCGCATTGCAAAATATGCTTATCCATGAGCCGGACGGTGCAAGAAGACAATAGAACGCAAAGGAGCAGAATGTACAGATAATGCATCATTCGTTGATTTCCGAAACCACCGACATAATAATGGCAGCTGCAACCGAAGCATTGAGCGACTCCGCGTGATCATCGGCGTTATGGGCAGGTATCGAAATGCGGCGCTGCACCAGTGATCCGAGATTTTGAATACCATGCGCTTCGCTGCCGATGATGATTGCAACCGGAGTCTGCAATTGTGTTGTAAAAATATTTTCTCCATCTATAAAAGCACCGCAGATGGTGGTGTTTTTATCCAGCATCGAGATGATTTCGTCTTTGCAGCGGTAATACACTTGCACGCGGGGCAGGCTTCCCATGGTGCTTTGCACCACTTTGGGATTATAGATATCGACACTGTTTTCGGAGCAGATCACATTTTTTATTCCGAACCAGTGCGCTGTACGCACGATGGTGCCCATGTTTCCGGGGTCGCTTATGTTGTCGAGTATTAAAGTGACCGGTTGCTGTCCGAATTTTTTCTCTTCCGGAATGTTGAAGACCGCGCACACTTCGTGCGGTTGCTTAAGGAATGAAAGTCGCTCCAGTTCTTTGTTTGAAATACCTTCGATTTTCAAATGCGGATATTTTCTTTGCCAATCCGAAGCTGATTCATGCAACGCAAAAATTATGTCGGGCTGCATACCGCCTGCAATCAGATCAGCAACAACTTTGGGCGTTTCAGCGGCAAAGAGGTTGTGTTCGGAACGTGCAGATTTGTCTTTGAGTGACCTGAACAGTTTTATATCGGAAGCAGTGGGCATGATGCAAAGGTAGTGAAATTCATTAATGCATGAACTCAGAACGAAGCACCAACGCCTATTGAAAACAAGCTGAAGGATGGTTTTTCACCAGTCAGTCCTTTGAATCCGTAAATAAGAGCGTTACCTGCAGCCAGTTCAACCAGGTCGGTGGAACCAAACATCAGAATGGTTGAGCCGGTAAAACCGACATGGAAGAAAACACCGCCTTTGGGTTTTTGGTAGCGGTAGTGCATACTGAAAGTGCTGGTAGGAACTGCGTAGTGTTTTGTTTTACCATCGTCTTCGGAAAAATAATTACCATAGTGTCCGGCCCAGCCAATGCCCATTTCGAACATATGTGCAGAACGTCCGAACAGGAAAGTACATTCGGCAGTTCCATTGGCAACAGTAAGCTCGTCAAGTTTTGGAAGGTTGATATAAAAGCCTCCGATTTTAGTACCGATGTTTACCACACCGTTTTTTGTCCATATACGTTCGTAGTTTAAAGAGCCCGGAATGCTGGGTCCAAGCAGATTGATGTAAAAACTGTTGCTGCTCGAGCGGACGCCTTTCTGGCGCTTGGGTTCGTCGGTTTGTGCCTGAAGCGTGGCAAATGAAAGACCAATTAAAACAAGTGCGGATAAAAATCTTTTCATGAGGGGTTGGTTTGGAAAAGCAAATATAGCACATGTTCGATGTTAATAAAAATTCAAATGTAAGCAGGTTGAATGTTTCTGATAATGTCTGTAAATCCAAATGAATTATTTCAGACTGATACTTTCAAACAACAAAAAAAACTGTCCGGAACCGAACAGCAAATTTTTCAGTTGGGTGTAGTCTGAAAATAAATATTTGGTGGGGTTTAGTCTGGAGACTAAACCCCGAAGTAGTAATAAAAAGACTACACCCAACTGAATAGTGGATGATGATACCAACAAAAAAAGCTGTCCGGGACCGAACAGCTTTTTTGAAATAGCGTATCTGAAGGATTATTCTTCGCCGACCACGTCGATGGTGATTTCGGTTTTGATGTCCTTGTAGAGGTTCACTTTAGCTTTGTAAGTACCGGTTTCTTTGATGTTTTCGTTTGTAACATCAATTTTCTTACGGTCGATATCAAAGTTATGTTGTTCTTTAAGTGCTTCGGCAATCTGAATATTATTTACGCTTCCGTAAATTTTTCCTGTAGCTGCGGCTTTGGTTTTAATAACGAGTTTCACGTCTTTAAGTTTTTCAACCAGAGCTTCGGCTTCTTTGCGGATTTTATCTTCTTTAAAAGCGCGTTGTTTCAGGTTTTCGGCCAGTACTTTTTTAGCTGACTCGGTAGCTTCGATAGCTATACCGCGGGGGATGAGAAAATTGCGGCCGTATCCGGGACGAACTTTAACACAGTCGTCTTTGTATCCGAGATTTTTCACGTCTTGTGTGAGAATGACTTCCATAATATATCCCTCCGATTATTTTAAAAGGTCAGTAACAAAAGGCAGCAGAGCAAGATGACGGGCCCGTTTGATGGCGCGTGAAATCTTTTTCTGGAATTTGGTTGAAGTACCGGTGATACGGCGGGGCAGAATTTTACCCTGATCGTTCACAAATTTGAGTAAAAACTCAGCATCTTTATAATCGATATAACGGATGCGGGCTTTTTTGAAACGACAATATTTTTTCTTTTTCGTTTCAATGTTGATCGGCGTTAAATAGCGGATATCATTTCCTTGTTGTGCCATTTTCATTGAATTTTTCAGGGTTAAACTTCAGCTTCTTTTTTACCATCTTCTTTCGCTTTGTCGGCTTTCAGTTTGCGGCGTTTTTCGACAAACTCAACTCCGTACTTGTCAAGCGATACAGTGAGGAAGCGGATCAGGCGCTCATCGCGTTTGTAATTCACTTCGAGTTCACTTACCACATTGCCTTCAGCTTCGAATTCAATCAACCGATAGAATCCGGTGGTTTTTTTCTGAATCGGGTAGGCCAGTTTTTTTAACCCCCAGTCCTCTTCATGCAAAATCTTTGCACCCTTGTCGGTGAGGAGCTTCCTGAATTTCTGTACCGTTTCCTTTGCCTGTTCATCAGACAAAACGGGAGTCATAATGAAAACGGTTTCGTAACGTCTTACCATTTTGTGTGTTTTTAATTTGTTTATTTCGTTCATTTAAAACGGGGTGCAAAGGTAAAAATTTATTTTGAATAGGCCAAATGACCCCTGAAAGAATTAAATTCTTTTAAAAGAAAATTCTTATAGTATTGATAATCAGATATATATATAAACGCGCTATGGCGCAAAACTGGCCGAAAGGCCCTTGATATAATTGAGCTCTTCGTCCCATTCATACGTATCGTCCCACCAGTACAAATCCTCATCGTACCAGATATGTTCCACCAGATCGCAATACTTTACC
>Ga0074193_1002184_pt1 | contig 18932 bp, 13 predicted proteins | sample EPASupsiteHSE605_FD_64523 | JGI IMG/M metagenome (GOLD analysis project Ga0074193, IMG submission 64523) | Bioremediated contaminated groundwater from EPA Superfund site, New Mexico - Sample HSE6-05 | ecosystem: Environmental > Aquatic > Deep subsurface > Groundwater > Contaminated ... | reverse complement strand
GTAAACTCTTCTCCAATAAAACGTTCCTCCATGACCACAGCTCCTTTCTCAAGCAGCTCACTTGTGTAAGCTTTGGCAGCCTCAAGGTCAGGGAGCTGGTCTCCCATAACTTTTACGCCTTTGCCTCCTGTCAGGCCTGAGGGTTTGACTGCTACGTCGCCCAGTTTTTCTATGAAAGCATGTGCAGGTTTTTCCTCTGTGAAAACTTCATAGGCAGGGCAGCCTTCTATTCCGTATTTTTTCATGAAATTTCTTGCCCAGGCCTTGTCAAACTCTATAATTGCACAGGCTTTTTTAGGCCCTACGACCGGAATTCCGGCTTCCCAGAGGGCGTCTGCTACTCCTGCTGCAAGAGGGGCTTCAGGGCCTACAAAAGCTATTTCGACATTTCTGGCTTTTGCATACTCAACTACTTTTTCAACTTCGGTTTCCTTCTCAAGGAGAAAATCCTCACAGAGAGCAGCAATTCCGGGATTTTTTTTCGCCATTAATGCATAAAGAGAGGGATTATACTTGCTTTTCTTAATTCCTTCGGCGACTGCATGTTCCCTTCCGCCTCCGCCGATAAGCAAAATTTTCATTTTTATTCTCCTGTTTTAAAAAGATTCCTTTTACATTCAAGTATAAGTATGGTTTCAATATATACTGATATAAGGTGAAATAGATGAGATAAGAAAAAGGTAATGAATTTCAGTCCTCAAAACCTTTCAATGCTGCTTTATACAGCTGTCTCTTTTTATTGATAATTTGTTGGCAATTTAACCAAATACATTTAATAGAAATATACTGAAGGACTTCCTAATTCTCTATTTCTTCTAATAAATATCTTGTCATTGTCAGGCTTTAAATCCAACTAATAATTTTCCTTTTTGAGATCGATTTCATATTTTTACTTCAGTTTTTCCAATAATAGAAATTCATTTTCTCCGAACCGAATACCCGGTTTTTTTTAGCAAGATGAAAACACGTACTTTCTTTTAGATAAAAAACCTAATTTTTATAAAGTAATAATGATTAGATTCTTTCAGGAGATGAAAGTACGAACCAAAATCCATATGAAGTCTTCCAAAAAGAATGTCCGGAAGTAGCAGCACGTTTTAATGACCTTATTGAAGCCCAGAAAGCATTAAAGGGCCTTGATGCCAAAACAAAGCAGTTGATCAACATAGCTATCCAGACTGCGAATCGAAATCCAAGAGGCGTACAGATGCATGCAATGATGGCAAAAAGCGAGGGTGCAGCTCGTGAAGAAGTTATTGCTGCAGTGGTACTGAACCTTCATCACTCGGGTTTTGCTAACGTTCTTGAGTGCCTTCCTGCAGTAATTGATGGATTTGAAGGTAAAATCTGAAATTTCCATGCAGGAACGTGCTCTTGCACTTTCCTTACTTTAAGAGATCACTTGCACTCACAAGAGGAACAAGTTCCACATCTACCTCTTTTAAGTTTTCGGCTGCTCCTTCTTCTCTGTCCACGACACTGATTACGTATTTGACACTTGCTCCGGTTTCCCTGACAACCTCAATTGCGTTCCTGACCGAACCTCCGCTTGTAGTTACGTCTTCTAGCATTACAAGTCTGTCTTCCGGTTCAATGTCACCTACAAATCTGCTCTTAGTACCGTAGTCCTTTATAGCTTTCCTGACTATAAGCAGGGGAAGTTCGGTTTCTATGGAAGCTGCAGTCGCAAGAGGCACACCTCCAAGTTCTACCCCTGCTACTATGTTCACATCCATCTGTTTTATCCTGAATGCTGCCTGTCGTGCTATAAGTTTCAGGGTTTTAGGGTCAGTACTTGCTTTTTTGATATCTATGTAATACTTACTCTTTTTTCCCGAGGCAAGCGTGAAATTTCCGTAGCGGATAGCTCCGCAAGCCTTGAGGGCTGCGATCAATTCCTGTTTTTGTGTCTCTAATTCATTTTTGGTTTCCGATTTATTCATGGTCTCACCGATTTGCAGCCTTATTAGCTATTTTCGATTAAATGTTACCTGATAAAGTATTAATTTTTATTATATTATTAAGTGTACAAATTCAATAAGACTGTATAAGTTTTATATGTTCGTAAGTTTACCACGGTTCTTTCTTTATACCTGTAACGTATCCGATTATGTTTGTTGTAAGATGCAGCAGAGGTGTCGCTATAAGGATGATTATCATTATCGAGGGCGTAAAATTGCTCACAAACCATTCCGGCGCTGTAAGGTATACAAAAACCCAGGCTCCGATTACGAAGTCCAGCTGATCTACAAGTGGAAGCGGAGCTCCCCTTTTCATACCCATCCTGCGCTTGAAGAAGCTCTTGAACATGTCCCCGAAAAGCGAGCCGCAGGCAAGGGCAAGAACAACTTTGAAAGCTTCAGTATAATTTGGGCCGAAGGCTGGCATCTTGACTCCCAGAATCTCGAAGCCTTTTGAACTCAGCCAGATCTGGATACTACCTGCAAGCACTCCGAAAAAAATGCCTGAAAAAAGTCCTCTGTAGGTTTTTCCATCTCCTATAATCCTTCTTCCGTCCTTTAAAGTCCTGCCTCCGTCAATTGGTTTTCCGCCGCCGAAAACAGCTGCAAAAGGATTGGGAAGGTATGCCGGAAGCATCAGCCAGAAGGCTTTAATTATCAGCTCGATCGTGGTATCAACTCTTTATATAAGTTTTCTTATTTATTGAGGCGAGCTCAACTTTCTGGACATCACTGTACTCTATTTCTATATTAATTACTCGCGGAGCATACCAGTAACTTGTACTCGCTGTCTTACCTGCTTGTTAACCATTCAGTTACAGTTTAAGATATTGACTTAAAAATGGAATAATCAATTGACTTAAGTAATGAATCTTAAACAAGGACTTAACGTACTCAATTGATGAGGTTATGTAACTATTGACTCTATTTAATTTTATTTAATTTTAAGTTTTAGTCTTAATTAGCGCTTCCCAACGCCTTTATAATATATAATATTGAATAGTTTTTTGAAAAATAATCAAAACTGTGAAATGATGGGAAAAGTTATGAAACAAAGAAAAACAAGTGACAATAAAATCATATAATAAGTAAAGATTTTGAGATGTGTAAATTTTGAGATGTGTAAATTTTGAGATAAGTAACGTAATTTCATAGCACTTTTTGTACAATCTTGAAAAAAATTGGTGTTGATCGGGGTGAATAGTCCCCGGATCTTCTCACACGCTATATAGAAAAGAAACAATTCATAATGAATTATAGAAAGAATTATTTTTTCTTCTTTTCTTTTGCAAGCTTCTTCTTGGCGTCCTTGCTGCCTGCAGAAGCCTGTTTTTCGAGCTCCTCAAGCTTTTCTCTCTTAGCGCTTCTCTTCTTATCCAGATCTTTTTTAGACATTGCCATAATAAGTACCTTCATAGATTTTGATGAAGTTGCGATATCTGTAAAAGCATTATTTCTATAAGATGCCTCAATAGATGTCGCATAATCTACCTTTTTCAATTTTAAAAGTATTTATCAGTTTCCCACCGAATAAATTTTGTTGGCAGAGTGTCAGGTTAGATTAAAGGTTTGAACTTCTCCTATACGGTTTAATCTTCATGAAAAAGGGAGTTAAAAAGGAGTTAAAAGTGATGAATCTCCCTAGAATAACCTCTGCCTGCTTTATCGTCCTTCTCTTTTCCTGTACTTTACCGTCCTTCTCTTTCCTTTCTGTATTTGCACATTGCCGCGACGAGACCATTGAACGGAGGAGACGGTCTTCCAGGCCTTGATCGGAATTCAGGATGGAACTGGGAACCAAAGAAGAAACGCTTGCCATGAATTTCGGCAATTTCCATCCTGTTCTTATTTTTACCGGAAAAAACAATGCCATAAGACTCGAGTCTGTCAACAAACTCCGGGTTAACCTCATACCTGTGGCGATGGCGCTCGATAATGTAATTAGTCCCGTAGATTTTAGTGGCAATAGAGCCCTCTTTAAGGATGGCTTCATAGTCCCCAAGACGCATGGTTCCGCCCATGTCTGCAACACTGGTTTGCTCAGGCAGGAGATCGATTACAGGGTAAGGGGTATCTTCGTCAAATTCCGTACTGTTTGCCCCTTTGAGTTTAGCCACATTTCTGGCAAACTCAATGACTGCAAGCTGCATACCCAGGCAGATTCCAAGGAACGGAATATCGTTTTCCCTGGCAAACTTAATTGCCATCATTTTGCCTTCCGTGCCGCGCCCGCCAAAGCCTCCCGGAATAAGAATTCCATCATACTGTATCAGCTTCTCAATCTCGGCTGAATTTTCTTCCAGGATTTCGGCTTCGACCATATTGACTTCAACATGGCATCCGTTATCAATTCCCCCGTGTTTCACAGCCTCAAGGATGCTGAGGTAAGAGTCCTCAAGATTAGTATATTTTCCGACAATTGCCAGTTTGACCGTGTCAGTTGTAGATTTCATCCTTGCAACCATATCTTTCCACGCACCGTTTTCGACACTGGATTCCAGTTGCAGGTGTTTCATGAGCTGGGTGGTCAATCCTTGCTCTTCTATCTCGAGAGGTACTTCATAAATATCATTGGCGTCGTGAGCGCTGATAACCAGTTCCTGTGGCACGTCACAAAAGAGGGCAATTTTTTCTTTGGCACTTTCCTGAAGAGGAGACTTTGATCTTACAACGATTACTTCAGGACTGAGCCCAAGGGCACGAAGTTCCTTTACGGAATGCTGTGAAGGCTTGGTTTTTTGCTCTCCCTGAAGGTCTTCCATAGCCAGGGTCACGTGTATAAATACAATATTTTCAGAGGGCTCTTCTCTATGCATCTGGCGTACAGCCTCAAGGAAAGGCATGCTCTCAATGTCCCCAACAGTCCCTCCGATTTCAATAAGACAGACATCAGCGCCACTCCGGGCTGCAACTTTCCTGATCCTGCTTTTTATCTCGTTTGTGACATGGGGAATAATCTGAACGGTCTTTCCAAGGTAGTCTCCTCTCCTCTCTTTGGAAATTACTTCTAAGTAAATCTTGCCTGTGGTAAGGTTATGGTCCCTTGTAAGCTCAGTATCAAGGAACCGCTCGTAATTCCCAAGATCCAGGTCAACTTCACCTCCGTCCTTGAGCACAAAAACTTCCCCATGCTGGTAAGGGCTCATGGTGCCTGCATCAATATTGATGTAAGGGTCGATCTTGATAGCCGTAACTTTATAACCTTTGTTTTTAAGGTTTCTGCCAATGGATGCGATGGTAATGCCTTTTCCAAGCCCGCTCATCACCCCACCGGTAACTATGATATACTTCATGGATAAGCTTCCTCACTAGTTTTTCCTAATAGTGATTTCGACTACTAAAGAATATTACGTGGAGTTAGACAGGAAATAATCAAATTAGCAATGTATAAGAAATCTGTCATTAATCCTCTTGTACGAACACAATACCAATATCTTCATGATATAAAAATTACTCCCAACTTTTAAAAATGAACAGACTCAAATAAGAAGTGAAAGTAAAAGAATAGACCTGAACGAGCAGATTTTATAAAGAAATTCGCAAAGTGAATGTAGACTTAAAAATCTGGAGTGAGGGAGAATCAGATGCAGAAAAGCACATTTTTCCTACTCTTCAGATGATTCCGTAATTACGAATATTCGGTATGTACTTTTCCGTGCACTTCTCAGCTCCAAAATAGATGAAACCTTACTTACGCACCTGAAGCCAATTCTCATAGGGTTCAGAAGTTAATTTTAAGGTCGAAATCTGCTGAATTGAGGAATATCAGGTTCAAAATGAATCTAAATCTCAGGTTTAAAACTGTAGTTCTCGTGACTACTCTCCGCACCGAATTGAGAGGTATTTTCCGATTTTATGGTCACACTGTAGCCTTAACTGAGTACTATTAATAGAAGCGTTAAGATCAATGATCAATAGATAAGCCACAGAAAGGACAATTATGTGTTCTTTCTGATAGTCTTTATCTACCAGAATACAATAATTTGAACACATTTTTGAAGAGTATTAATTGACTGGGATTAGCCTTTAATTGCTGCTAAACGATTTAACTCTCTTCTGCAATTTTTAGCAGAATATATATCATACAGGTCACAAATAGTATTGAAAACAAAAGTGACTGGGCAAAGCTGACTTCAAACTGAAGGCTCGATGGCAGTATAAAGTAGAGGAAGAATAAGCATACAAGTAGCAAAAAGCCTCCAAAAGCAATATTCAGAGGTAATTTTTCGTTTTCACTTACATTTTTGGGAATCTTTCTTTCTGTGGCTGAAAAGCTTCCTGTAAAGCTTCTACGGATAAAAGATGAAAATTCGCCAAATCCTTTTTCTGATCTAGAGTGAGAAAGCTTCTTTACAGGTAGTGTAACTGAGGATCTTTGAGAAATCAATTTTTCTTCCTGATTCCCTATATGGGACTCATCTTCGGGACGCTCCTGCGGCTTTGAATCAATTTTTCCAAGCTGGACAGGAAAACCCTTCTTTCTTGAGCCGTAACCTGCTGTGATATAGATCTGCCCTTTTGTAAGCACCCTGCCTTCTTGCGGGATTCTTGCAACTACAGAAATATATTCTTTCTGAAGCACATATGGATTGTCCCTCAGAAAAACGATCTGACCTTTTAGTTCATCACTTACCGAGAAATGAATATGCGTAGGTGACCCGTAGTTTGTAATCAGAATTTCAAAGGTTTCTTCTCCGCCTGGAGAAAGAGAAATCTCAACGCTTTCTTTTTCAAACTCAATTGAGTTTATTTCCTGTCTGTTGATAATAACATTCTGGAATGTCTGCTGCAAGTTTAACCCTCATATCAGTTTCTAAGGTCAGGAGGAAGCAAGTTTGGGATTCCCTCATCGATGGGATAGTGCTCTTTGCATACAGGGCAGTAGAGAGTTCCGGATATGACCTCTTCTTCATTTTCTTCTACGACGTTCAAAATCAGATCGCCCTTACATATAGGGCAGGCCAGAATATCCATAAGATTTTTTTTCATTAGAATTCACCATTAAAGTCTCTTTTCCGATGGGAGAAGACAGAGTTTCACACCAGTAAAGATAGCTGATTGTTTCCAATCCTTACTTTTTCATTCTGCAGATGTAAACTTTATCCCGTTACTTAACCGTATTCAATTCATCTTCTATTTTAATGTAATCTATATATTTACAGGCACTTACGGTTTGAAGCTTATCCGTTCTGTCGAGTGTTGTTCTTTATATAAGCTAATATCAAAACTAATATTCTATTGGTGTTATAAGTACGAGAGTATAATATTTCTACTTAGGGTAAAGTATTCAAAAAAGCACTTCAAAGTTTATAATATATTATGAGAATTTCAATAGAGAGTTACAAGTTGCAATTCATTATCTCTTTGAAATATCTCTACGAAATTCTATCCATTTATTATTAGGGTTTACGCATTTAAGTACAAAACCAAGTACTTTTGACGTATATACAATTTAGTATTTTAAGTAGTTGAAGGTTTAACATTAATGACTTCTCGGTTCAACCCTATAAGTTATAAATATGAAAATGTTTTGAAACAAGTTTGTATGTTAGATTTCTAAGTTTAAACTGCTGATATAAATAAATTTAGAGAAATTTTCATATAACTCTTAGTTTAGAATCAGGAAAGCTACTCTTTGTACCAGATGGAACTTTTATCCAATTTGTTACCCTTTTTCAAAAATTATTTATATTATTACTAGGAAGTAAGATTCCGTATTACTATGGAAGGAATAAAACTTAGAACAGAGAAAAACCAATTGACTGATAAAACAACGGACCAAAGCTGTCAAAATAAACTTCTGAAAAACATTTTCAAGGAGTATTATATTTTTAATTTCTGATAAATTTACTGGAGATGTTGAGGTCTTATATTCAACACAAATCTAAACTTGGAAATAAATTGGAAAAAAACACATAAAAAGTGAACTAGCTTCTAAGTAGTTTTTAGACATATCAATTAAAGAGTGAACTAGCCTCTAAGTAGTTTACAAATACATCAATCAGATTCAAAAATTTCCAAGGAATTAAAAGAATGTTTAAACTTATCCTAAAACTTGATTTACCATTCGAAATTCGAGATTTAAGAACCCAATTTTGAAATTTAGTATGAAAGACCTGAACTTAACCGCGTTTTTTTTAAAAAAGTTTATAAAATAATAAAATTTGATAATTTTGAAGAATTTATCGAGATTTTCCAGTTTTAAGATTATAAAGAGCTGGAAATCAAAAACTAAAGATCAGCCAGATAAAATTTCCTCAGAATCACGGATTTCACGATCAATTCTTCAAATAATAGAGTTTGGACCAGGATTTTGGATAGTTCTGGAAGGAATTAAAAAATTGTGGGATATGAGATGAAACCGGAAATATATGAGAAAAGCATTGACCTTGCAAGCCAGAAAATACTCAAAAAGGCCGAAGAAGAAGGCATTGAAACTGCCTGGGATAGGTATGAGAAACAACTACCTCAATGCAGTTTCGGTCAGCTAGGAGTTTGCTGTCGGAATTGCAATATGGGCCCTTGCAGGATAGATCCTTTCGGAGAAGGAGCTCAAAAGGGAATTTGCGGTGCTACCGCGGATATTATAGTTGCAAGGAATCTTCTGAGAACAATTGCCGCAGGTGCAGCAGCTCATTCCGACCATGCAAGAGATGCTGTGCTGACCTTTAAGAAAATGAGTGAAGGAGAGGCTGGCAGCTACAGGATAAAAGATGAAGCAAAACTATTATCTCTTGCTTCGGAATATGGGATCCTCTCTGAGGGTAAAAGCCCGAAAGAAGTTGCATTCAGACTCGCAGACACACTCCTTCAGGAATTTGGAAAACAGGATGGACGCCTCCTATGTACCAGAAGAGTGCCTGAATCAAGGCTCAAACTCTGGGCTGAGCTTGGAATAGAGCCAAGGGGAATTGACCGGGAAATCGTGGAATGCATGCATAGGACTCATATAGGTGTGGACAATAATGCTGTTCATATCCTGCTGCAAGGCCTGCGCACAGGTCTTTCCGATGGTTGGGGAGGCTCGATGATCGCTACCGATGTCCAGGACATACTCTTTGGAGTCCCGCAACCCAGAAGGAGTACTGTTAATCTGGGAGTGCTATCTAAAGATAAAGTAAATGTAATTGTCCATGGGCACGAACCTATTCTTTCAGAAATGATTGTAGAAGCTGCAGAAGATCCCGAGCTACTTAAACTTGCAGAGGAAAAGGGTGCAGCAGGTATTAACGTTGCAGGAATCTGCTGTACTGGCAATGAGACCCTGATGCGGCACGGAACTCCCATAGCAGGAAATTTCCTTCAACAAGAGCTGGCAGTAATTACAGGTGCCGTAGAAGCTATGGTTGTGGATGTCCAGTGTGTCATGCCTTCTCTTGGGGAACTTACAGGCTGCTACCATACGAAGTTCATATCCACATCCCCAAAGGCTGATTTTCCCAATACCATAAGGATGGAATTCCATGAAGGCAGAGCTTATGAAACTGCAAAAGAAATTGTAAGGACTGCCGTCGAAAACTTCCCTAACAGGGTTCCTGAAAAAGTTACCATACCTGAAGAGAAACAGGAATGTATGATCGGCTTCAGTGCCGAAGCTATCCTCAGTGCCCTTGGAGGAAGCCCCGACCCTCTTATTGAGGCAATAAAAGGTGGAGCTGTTTGGGGAATAGGGGCTGTTGTCGGCTGCAATAACGTTAAAGTAACGCACAATTATGGCCATGTCAACCTCGTTAAAGAATTGATTAAAAACAATGTGCTTGTGGTCACAACCGGCTGTAATGCGATTGCATGTGCCGAAGCAGGACTGCTTTTGCCGGAAGCCTCCGAACTTGCAGGCGATGGGTTAAAAGCCGTCTGTAGAGCTCTGGGCATACCACCGGTCCTGCACATGGGTTCCTGTGTTGATATCAGCCGTATCCTTGTGCTTTCATCAGTGCTTGCAAATTACCTGGGTGTGGACATAAGTGATCTTCCAGCAGCAGGAGCAGCTCCCGAATGGATGAGCGAAAAGGCAGTTAGTATCGGGACTTATGTAGTTTCATCCGGCGTATTCACTGTGCTCGGGACCATTCCGGCTGTTCTCGGAAGTCAGGCTGTTACGTCCCTTCTGACAGGAGGCTTGAACAGCGTGGTCGGAGCAAGCTTTGCGGTTGAGCCTGACCCCCTTAAAGCCGCAGAACTGATGCTTGAGCACATAGATGCAAAAAGAAAGGCGCTAGGTTTGGATTCTCAGAGATGATTTATATGAAAGACGTAATGATTCGGCCCGAACGCTGCCTGGGCTGCCGCTCCTGTGAGATCGCATGTGCCGTTGCACATTCCGAGAGCAAGACCCTCTTTTCGGCTGTAGGAGAAAAACCAGCTCCGAAAAAACGCATCTGCCTGGAGTATGTCCCTGACCTTGGAGTTTCTCTTCCCCTCACCTGTCGCCACTGTAAGGATGCACCTTGTGTTTCGGTTTGTCCTACAAAAGCTCTCCATCAGGACGAAAACGCCAGTATTGTCAGCTATGACCAGAACCGTTGTGTAGACTGCTGGAACTGTTCTAAGGTATGTTCCCGTTTCAGTACTCTATATCAATTGATTCTTGTTATGGGCTGCTGGAGCAGTTCCATGAATTACAATCGAGGGTTAATCAACAGGCAAGCCGAAGCAGGAATAAAATGCGACCTCTGCGAGGGTAGGGATATGCCTGCCTGCGTCGAAGCCTGCCCTACTCATGCCCTTATTTTTACAGAGGCAAACGAGGTTTAAAAGAAAAACGTACGTAAGTTACTGCAAAACTTACAGGATAAACAGAATCGTGATGGCGCATTTAGTTTCAAGCAACAGGTCCATCTGCGCCATTGCTTCCTTCTTGAATGATACTTTATAAAGGATTATTTCCATATCAGCAAATATAATTTCAGAAGAAAATGGGGAGTCAGTTATGAATAACAGTTTTTACAGGAAGATAATGGTAGCAACCGACGGTTCGGAATCTGTCCAAAGAGCAGTCGAAACAGCAGTTGAAATTGCAAAAGTAAGCGGTGCAAAACTATATGCTGTCTACGTGATTGCTTCTGAAGGGTTTTCGATAATTTATCCAAAGAATGTTGGATGGGAAAGAGCCATTCTCGAATACTTCAGGGCTGAAGGCAAAGAGGCTACAGATTATGTCGAAAACTTAGGAAAAGTTGCAGATGTTGAGGTTGAACCCGTAATCCTGCAAGGCACTCCTGCAAATGAGCTTGTCGACTTTGCAGAAAGAAGCGATATTGACCTTATTGTTATGGGTACACTTGGAAGGACTGGAATTCAGAGGTTCTTACTCGGGAGTGTGGCCGAGAACGTGGTAAGACACTCAAAAAGACCGGTACTTGTTGTAAGGGGAGAAACTGCTTAAATGGGTAGATAAAAAAGAGCAGTTAAAATACAAATATTAAAAATCTTCAGGAGCGGAGTCCCAGACCTTTTTTGAAGATATTTGAGGACTTCGATAAACCTCACTTTTTGGATACCTTCTCAAAGATATATAAGTAATTTGTTGGATTCAGAGGTTTATCGAAATTCTCACTTATCATTTTTCTATGCAAATAAGTATCAATTATAGGCCTTTTTATAAATTAATTGATTTTGCGCCTTCCTGCACTTGCAATGATTTTTGTGGGGCTTGTGAGTATAAGCATACTTGTAGAATTCGGTCTGATTCATAAGTTTTCCAGGACTGTAAGCCCAATCTTTGCCTGCACAAATTTGCCCGATACCTGTGCTTTAACCTACCTGGTGTCAATAGGGTCTCTAGTAGCTACAAACAGATGCTTTTCCAGGCAAAAAGGAAAATTGCCTGGAGAATAGAGAGGTCTTACTCTGTGCGATAATGAACACGACACATGCATATTATAGAGTATAGTAGTGAATGAATCGTCTGGAAGGAATTTATCTAAAAACAAGCACTCAAAAAATTGAAACGGATGTCTTGGCAGCAAAGGGATTAAAAAAGAGTAACTAAAAATTACTTGTATAAACTTAAGAAAGATATAAAAAATATGTTCGTGAACGGGGTTTTTTGGAGGAGGTTAAAATATGTTGGATATAATTATTGTCAATAATATTTGATTTGAGCTTACCCGTTCACCAATCCCCTCTGTGGATTAAGCAATATATAAGTGTTCTGGTGCGCAAAAAAAGAGTACCTTTTTGTGTTATAATTGCCGTGAATTCATTCTATTTTAAAGACTTTTTGTCCGTATACAGACAATAAACTGGATTAAAGCAATAAAATAATATTAAGAACAGTATTAAAATAACATTATTATATATACTTTATTTAAGGGTCGATGTAATCTTATATCTGTAATCAATAATATTTGATAACTAAAACTTAGCGAAAAAATAATTTATATAACGGTTAGATATCAATAATGGAAAATTTATTTCCTGACAAGTGTAAACAAATATGGAAATGCCTGTAAAGAATAAAGTTTCAAAGATATAAAAAAGCTCCCAAATAAGAATTGTACTATATTATTTAGAAATTGGAATGTAAAATTATAACGTAAGGACTGTAATGTAAAAACTGCAACGTGAAACTGTAATGTAAAAATTATGATGCAAAGTTGTGATGTAAAACTGTAATGTAAAAATTGTGATGCAAAATTGTGATGTAAAACTATAATGTAACAATTCATAATGTTAAAATTGGGGGACTTAATTTGGAAGGCAAAAGTTACGACAAGATAATGATTGCAACCGATGGTTCGAAACAGGTAGAAAAGGCAGTTAAGGCAGCAGTTGAGCTTGCTAGGCTTACTGGAGCAAGACTCTATGCCGTGCACGTAATCGCCTCAACAGGCTATACTCCAAGAAATTTCGGGTGGGAAGAGTCGCTAAGAGAAATTCTCGAGGCTGAAGCGAAAAGAGCCGTTACTTTTGTTGAAGAGGCGGGAAAAGCCTCAGGCATTGAAGTAGAGTCTGTGATTCTTGACGGTCACCCTGCGGATAGAATTATGGAATTTGCAGAACAGGAAGGCATAGACCTTATAGTTATGGGCACACTTGGAAGAACCGGGCTTGATAGGTTCCTATTGGGGAGCGTAGCTGAAAAGATAGTAAGGCATTCAAAAACACCGGTGATGGTCGTAAAGGGCGAGACAGCAAATGAAGAATCAGTATTTTAAAGCAAATTCTTTTTCTAAAAACAGAAATATTAAACCTTAAGAATTATTATCTATTGTAACAGGAAAGTATCAAATATCTAGAAATGAAGAATACTGAAGATCTGAAATAAGGAATACAAAAATATCAGAAGTGAGGAATACTGGAGATCTGAAATAGGGAATACAAAATATCTAGAAATGAGGAATACTGGAGATCTGAAATAAGGAATACAAAAATATCTAGAAATGAGGAATACTGGAGATCTGAAATAAGGAATACAAAATATCTATTATAATAAGAGAGTATTAAAATTATTAATCAGTAATATTTACTAATTAAGAAAGAAGGCTCGTAAAGAGCCTTAACCTATAACACTCATATCCGAAACCCGGATAGAAGGTGTAATTATTCCTCCAACTTTCCTGACATCAAAGCCTGCTCCTGTAATCTGTTTTAAGATCTCGAAAGCATTGCCTGAAATCATGAGGGATTTTATAGGCTTATCAAGTGCTCCGTCTTTAATTGTGAAGGCATTTCTGGCTTCTACTGAGAAGTCTCCAGAAATCGAGTTTGCCGTGTGAGCACCGATTATCGTGTTTACGAAGATCCCGGACTGAGTATCAGCAATAACATCCGTCTGAGGATAATCAACTATAACGTTCCTGAGCCCTACTGCAGGAGGACTTGTATAAGAAGACCTTGAGCTGTTTCCAGTACTCATGACGCCTGATTTTCCTGCGGTATAACTGTCATAGAGGTAAGTTTCAAGTACGCCTTTTCCAATCAAGGTAGTACGCTGCGAAGGAACTCCTTCATCATCCGAAGTAGATGTCTCGATTCCTGCCTCAATGAGCCCGTCATCATAGATGCTGAGTTCCGGAACTGCAAGTTCTTCTCCGAGTTTGTCTATCAGGCCTGACCTTCCCTTCTGGACATTGTCCGCATCAAACGAAGGAGCAAGCGCTTCCTCAATAATGTCTGAAAAGGCAAACGGATGGAAAATCACATCAGTTTTTTGCGGTTCGATCTTTATTCCGTCACTGGATTTCAGTGCAAGCTCGGCTGCATTCTTTCCAAGGGCGAAGAAATCAATATCCAGAGAACGGGAAATTCCAAAGTCATAAGCTGTTGAAGTCTGCCCGTTTACAGTAATGACATCAACAAAACCGGAAACTGCCGTTGATTCCTCTTCTATTTCTATGCCATTTGTGTTCAGGATAAGTTGCTTGCTCTTTGCCCGGGTAAAGCCTCCTGATGTTGGAAGTGTGCCTGGGACTTCTTTTGTGCCTTCAATAAGTGTCAGGGCATGCTCAATACAGGCTTCAAGTTCCAGAGCCTCGACTTTTTTATCGAAGATGCCCGAGACCGTGGGATATTTTTCGTTCGAAGGAAGACCAACCCAATCAGGGTCACTTTCCCTTATCCTGGCTTCGGAAACCGCAACCTCAACAGCATCATCTATTTGTGCTGCCGAATTCGTGCTGGCAAAGCCCACGGCTCCGTTTACTATAGCCCTGATTCCTATACCTTCCGAGAAACGGTCTTTAGCATTCTCAAGTGCATCTTTTCTAAAATTCACACTTGTTGAGTGGTTTGCAGCATAATAGATTTCAGCTTCTTCAGCTCCTGCCTTCTCTGCAAGCCTTAGGGCTTTTCTTGCAAGCTCGTACATCTTCAGGCACCTCCCACAAGAGCTTTTGAGATAGACAGGTGAGGAGAACCATCTGATACGGGTACAAGCTGTCCGGCTTTTCCGCATCTGCCTGCAGTCATTTTAAGGTCGTTGCCCACAAGGGCCACATGGTTGAGAATCTCAAGAGTTTTGCCTGAGAGAGAAACATCCCGTACAAGTTCGGTGAGTTCTCCGTTCTTTATCAGGTATCCTTTCTCGGCATTGAACTGGAAAATTCCTTCTCCGGTATTTACCTGTCCTCCTCTAGAGCCTATAAGATACATCCCATCTTTTATCTCTTCAAGCATTTCTTCAAGTCTGGCATCCCCGTTATCTATGAAGGTGTTGCTCATCCTTACAACGGGCATTGAGTAACCCTGAGCCCTGCAGTTCCCTGGAGTTCCCCCAAGTTTCGCTGCAGTTTCCCGGGAATGAAGATAGGAATTAAAAACCCCGTTCTTGATTATTTCTGTTCTTTTTGATTTTGCCCCTTCGGCATCAAAAGGATAGTATCCGAACTCGTGTAGGGTAGGGTCATCGATGATTGTAATGAGGGGAGAGGCAATCTGTTCTCCAATACGGTTTTCAAGGATGGAGTCCCCTTCAAGAACAAGATCGGCTTCAGATGCGTGTCCAACGGCTTCGTGGGCAAAGACACCAGCCAGTTCCTGGTCAAGAATTACAGGCATTTCTCCGCCTTTAGGAGTTTTCGCTTTGAGAAGCTCTATTGCAGTATTTCCTGCCTTTCTGGCGAGTTCCAGCACGTTTTCTTTCTTGAAAAGCTCATATCCGTACCCAAACCGACTTTCTCTGCCTGCCTGGTATACTCCGTTTTCCGAAGCAACTGCCGAAACCGCAAAACCGACGTTCATAAGCTCATAAGCACATTCAATACCATCGGAACTCCTGTATTCGACTTTAAACTCAGATTCCAGGTACATAACTTTGGTACTGTTAATGCCCTTTACTTTCGCATTGGTTTCTATGTTTTTTAAAAGATCAACTTTTTCCTCAATAGAAATATCCCTTGGGTCGATTCTGACCTCTGGAAGATTCTTTACTTCCGGAGAGTTCACATCTGCAAGTTCCACGTCTTCCTTTGGGGTACTGGCATTCATAGAAAAAGCAAGTTTTGAAGCCGCCTCAACACCCTGTTTGAGGTCAATTTCCCCTTCCACAGATGTATAACCCCAGGAACCTCCACAAAGAGCCCTTACTCCAGCCCCCCGTGTAAAGTTTCTGGATATCTCTTCGATCTTTTCGTTATCCAGAATAATTGAGGTGGAACTGCCCTCAATTACCCTGCAGTCATAAAATTTAATATCCTGCATAATGGTCATGATCAGTTCCTGCATCCAAAAAGATTCTTAGCCTGTACGGAAGCGGGTGAAACCTCAGGAATATCGAAGTTGATCTTTGTAATGTTTCGAAGTTTTTCGATAATTGAGTTCTTTTTCGGACCTACAAGGCTGTGTTCCATTACCTCCGCAATAGAGGAAACAGGGATGATCTGGATTTTTTCCTTATACGCCTTTTCGATGAGAACATCTGCCTCGTTTGATTTCGGGATAATGACTTTCTTCATGCCGGCCTGAGCTGCAGCTTCAATCTTATATGTAACTCCGCCTACAGGCAGGACATCTCCCCTGACTGAAAGGGAACCTGTCATAGCTACAGTCTGGTCGACGGGGATCTTTTCGATGGCCGATATGACAGCTGTTGCAATAGAAACCGATGCACTGTCTCCTTCCACACCTTCGTAAGTTCCTACAAACTGGATATGGATATCATGTCTGGATATATCCATACCAGTCATGTTTTTAATTACAGCAGAGACGTTTTGCACCGCTTCCTTTGCAATAGTCTTGAGTTTTCCTGTTGCAATAATTCGCCCTTCGGCTCCGGAAATTGCAGGTGTGACTTCGGACACGATGGGAAGCACAATTCCGGAATCTCCACCCATGACTGCAAGCCCGTTAACCCTGCCCACCGCAGAACCTTTTCTGAGGAAAGATTCGTATTCTTTGCGGTGTTCCAGATAGCTATCTGCAAGCTGCTGCTCAATTGATCTTGCAATTCTTTTTGCTGCAAGCACGTGCTCTGCAGTTGTTAACGGAGCGCCTTCAGAATGGGCAACGTCTCCTGCTACGCGTACAAGTCCACCAAGATCACGGAGCTTCAGGGTAAGGTGCCCTTTCCTACCTGCCCGTCTTCTGGCTTCCCTAATTACTTCTTCCACTGCACCTTCATTGAAGTGAGGAATATGTCCATCCCTAACGACTTCCTGAGCAACGAAACGAACCATTTTCTTCCGGTTTTCAGGAGTGTCTTCCATGGAATCCTGCATGTAGACTTCGTAACCGTAACCTTTTATTCTTGACCTGAGCGCAGGATGCATTTTCTGTACAGCATCAAGGTTTCCTGCAGATACCATAATAAAGTCACAGGGTACAGGCTCGGTCTTGACAAGAGCGCCCGAACTTCTTTCGGACTGCCCGGTAATCGGGTATTCTTTTTCCTGGAGTGCAGTCAGGAGACTCTGCTGGGATTCCAGCCTGAGAGTGTTGATTTCGTCAATAAAAAGCACACCTTTGTGGGCCTTGTGGATATCTCCGGCCTCTACTCTGTCGTGAGCAGGGGTTTCAAGCCCACCGGACTGGAATGGGTCGTGCCTTACATCACCAAGCAGAGCTCCTGCGTGAGCTCCGGTTGCATCGATATAAGGTGCGTGCTCTTTGTCATAATTTGAAACCGCCAGTTTGGGGATCATCATTTCTTCTTTAGGCAAGAACTGGCGGGTTAGCATGAGAATCATAATGCCTGCAATAATGCCCCATATCAATTCGTAAACAAAGTAAGAATAGATGATAATACCCACAACAAAGAGCATCATAAGCATATTTCTGGCCTGGGCTTTCTTTCTAGCCTCCATTTTATGGGCCATGACGATTTCTCTGCCCTTTCCGGCGGGAACCTCCCTTATTTTAGGGTTGTTAAGGTCTTCCATGTTAGGATATACAAGGATATCCTTAAGTTCTTCTTTAGGAAGAAGCTCTGCCATTGCTTTTGCAAGCAGGGATTTCCCTGTTCCTGGGGTTCCTATCATCATAATATGCCGTCTCTGGCCAGCCGCTTTTTTTACGACTTCTACGGCATGTTCCTGACCCAGTACCTGGTCGATAAGAAGTTTGGGTACATCTATATTAGAAGTATTTTCAAAAGAAAAGCCGATGTCAACGTCTTCATAATTATCCTGATCGGATTCAGACTCGGCCTTAACTTGATTGGATTCAGGCCCGGTCATACCCCCACCGGACTCCTCCGTCTTCTGATCGGCCGCAGACGTGTCTACATCCTGAACGGGCTCGCCGATATTTTGAGCGAGCTCGTCCATATTTTCTGAAGACTCGTCTATGTTCTGATTTTTATTATACACCATGGTTAGCTCACATATTTGAACGTTATTCAATAGACGTTACTGATCAATATATATACTTGACGTTATCGAAAAAATAATATTTTTAGTGATAAGATGATTGGCAAAAAGAGGATGCCACAATAACGATTTCCTCAAGTTACTGTGACCCCATCCATACTTCTGCTAATTATATCAACTTACTGTATATATAATTAACCTGCCAATGTATATAATTTATAGAAATATTCTACTATATATGATCTATAGAAACTTTTTGTTATTATACTATTTGCTAGATTGCACATTTGGTCCCCAAATGCAATAGAAAATGAATTTTCAAATCGTTTAGATAATTTCAACTCTTTTATGCTATCTCCCCTATATATACATTGAGCATTATTCACGAATTCATACAAGAGCTGATTAGAGCTGATTAAGAGCTGATTAAGACCAGAACTGCTTAAAAGCTGATTCAGAATTAGCTCAAACCAGTTTGGACTAGTTTAAGGTCAATACAGATAAACTAAGATTTATTCAGATCTTTTCAGACCAGTTTAGGCTAATTTAGACTATTTTAATTCAATTTAGGCTACATTAAATCGGTTAAAATTAGTTCAAACCAATTAAAATCAGCTCAAACCAGTTCAGAGCTAACTTAAAGATACTCAGGGATCTAACTTTAAGCCATATCTTGCCAGCTGCCCATAAACCGACATCGACAGCTATTTAAAAAAACAAGAGG
>Ga0074193_1002183_pt1 | contig 18936 bp, 24 predicted proteins | sample EPASupsiteHSE605_FD_64523 | JGI IMG/M metagenome (GOLD analysis project Ga0074193, IMG submission 64523) | Bioremediated contaminated groundwater from EPA Superfund site, New Mexico - Sample HSE6-05 | ecosystem: Environmental > Aquatic > Deep subsurface > Groundwater > Contaminated ... | reverse complement strand
AATACGGAGGAGTTCCCGAGTGGCCAAAGGGGGCAGACTGTAAATCTGTTATCAGTGATTTCGGTGGTTCGAATCCACCCTCCTCCACCACGTCGGAGCAAAGTTCGCTTTGCTCCGACGCTTTTTTTGTTTTCTTTTCAGGCAGATTTCCTCATACTCCTGCTCAGACAAATAAAAAACCTGAGCCGTTTCTGTGTCTGCGTCGCTTCGGGCAGCTTCGTACCGCAGCAGAGTCTGCTCCGGCAGCTCTCCTTTCCTGACTATTGCGTTTATTACCGGATGTTCACAACAATTTCTGTACATCAAGCCGTATTCCCGGCCAGAGAGCCAAGTCTCTCCGGCCGTTTTTATTTTCTTCCGGAGTTTTCAATTATCGTAAGTCTCGTTTCGTGGCGGTTGAGCGCGTCGTCGTGCTCATCAACCTTCTCCCAGATTTTCGCATGGGACTCGCTGTTTTTTGCCGCCAGTCCGGAAATATTCTTCTCAAGCACGTTCACCGCCGCCGTCAGCTTTGTTATCGTTCCGTTCAGCCCGATCAGCGGCTTTACAACAGCGGCAGCGAGTCCCACGAGCGTCACTATTACCGTAACGACAGTCCATTCGTTCATCCCAATCTCCTATTCATAGACTTCAAACTCCCTCCAGTTTTGCACGTATGCTTCAATAGCCGCAAAGCTCGGCAGCGCGTTCATAAGTACCTGCCAGCTCGAATAGGCAAACGTATATACGGCGGCAAGATGGCAGGGAATGATTTCCTCGATACGCGTTTTCAGCCTTTCAAAGCCTTCGGGTATTCCTTTGTTTTTCGGAAAGCCGATGTTGACGGTAAGCGCCGTGTCCGCCTCGGCTATGTCCGCCGCGATGCCGCAGCCGCTCAGGGTGTCCCTTAGTATTGCGGGCGTAAAGCAGCCGCCGCGTATGCGCAGGAGCGCCAAAAGAGCCCTGCGCTCATCTTCGGTCGTTATATATGCCGGAGTATAGGACAGCAGCGTTTCAAAATTCCTCAGCCCGTAGCTTTCCGCCCGAGCAGCGACCGATTCCCGTGCGAGCTCCTCAAGCGAATCGAAAATCTCATCAAGCTGTTTTCCGATAACAGCGAGCTCTTCGGCACCGAGACCTTCTTCAAGCTCATAGACGCCCAGCGGCAGAAGAAGCTTCTTCAGATAATCAGAGTATCCCAGTCAAACATCACCCCTCCGTAACAGTAATCGTGCCGGCAACGGGCAGCTGGCTGTCCGCTATGGAAATATCGGCGGCAGGAAGCGAAATCGAGTAGTTTTTAACTCCTTCGACTCCAAAGATCACATATCCCAGCCTGGCGCGCAGTACGTCTTTTCCGAGAAGCGTGCCGCTGAAATAAGCGCTGAGCGCCGTTCTGACGTCGGCGGAAACCGAACTGAACGTATAGCCGTCTTCGACCGAAACCGCAATTGAAACCGGTACCATAACGGATGAGGGCGCGGAAACCTCGACGTCTACGCAGATTTCCCGCTGTGCTTCGAATTTACTTTTGACGGCTTCAAGCAGCGTCTGCGAAGGAATTCCTGCGGAGCTTGAAATTATTATGTCAACCGTTCCCAGTCCCCTCTCCCTGGGCAGAACTCGGACTGCGGCGACCCCGTCGATATTCAGCGCCTCACTTTCGTAAAAAGCCTTGTTTGAACCGTTTGGAAGACTGGCGTAGCTTCCCAGTATGCGCGCTCTGATCGCTTCATCGGTCTCAATGTCCATGCCGCCCGAAAAGGCTTCGGGGTTATAGCATCTCAGAACTCCGACAGGCGCAAGCGCCATGAAAATGATGCTGTTTGCAGGAACATTTCCGCCCCCGCCTGCCGCTCTCGCCGTTGCGGGTGCAAGAGCGAAGAGCTCTCCCGCTCGGATGAGAGTACTCTCCGTGGTAACGAATTCTGCGCCCGCCGCGTTCAGGCACACCGTTCCCGAGGCTACCGTAATATCCTCGCTTCTCACCGCGTCCGTTTCGAAGCGTATGCTTCCCGTCGCCAACGCGCCCGAAGTACGCTCAAGCCCCCTGGCATATGCGTGCAGGTCAAGATACTCTCCCGAAGCTGTCTGCGGAAAGCTCTGGTTTTTTGTCCAGTCGACCTGCGCCCAAAGCGTTGAAAGCTCTGAGGCAACAGCATTAAGCCGCAGCGCCATATCTCCTCCGCCCGCCAGTACGACGCCGGTTTTTCTCTCCAGCTCTTCCTTCATCTGTGCATATATCTCGCTTGTTTCCTTCACTCGATCACCTCAAATTCCGGTTTCTATACTAACCGTATATTCGTTTTTATAAGTAAAAGTCAGAGAAAGCGCCGCTTCTCCGTCTGCCGTCTGCGAGAGCTCCAACGTGGAAAGCTCAAGGTCAACTTCATCGGCCAGCGCCTCCAGAACATATTGCCTTGCCGCCGTTTCGCGGTTCGAGGGCTTTGTCTGCGAGAGCAGATAAAGCCGGCTCCCGTATTCCGGAAGCGGGAGGAAGGCGCCCCGGCGAACTTTCAGCTTCATCCCGATTCGCTGCAAAAGCTCGTCGGTTTCTCCAACTTCATCCGGAGACTGATAAGTCCCCAGCGTGTATTTCCCGTCGGTGATTTTAAGTTCCAATTATCCGCCTCCGAATCATGCCGTCGGGGAAACATCTATCCCGTTAATCTGCAGCTGGCCTTCGATCTTTGCTGTTCCCTTGATTATTACCGTACCCGACAGCTCAATTTCTCCGCTGTTTTTAAGACGTATGACTCCGCCGCCGTTATTTGTTATGTAAACCTCTCCGTTCTCGTATCCCGACGGAACCGCCACGCCGATTGTCCCCACGGCGATGTTTTCGCCGTCGCCGCTACTTATCAGCAGCACCTCGTCTCCCGCTTTCGGAACGAACCCCGCGCCGCAGCTAATCATGTCGGCATTTCGCACCTCGCCTTCGACAAGAACGGAGGGCTTTGCTCCGCCGATAGTCACAATCCCCACAGCCGCGCTGCATGAGCCAGTGTTCAAACCGTCTTTTTTTTCAGAAAGCCACATCTTCAATACTCCTTCGTCAAAATAATTTCAGTTCCGGCACTCTCGCCGTCGGCGAAGCAAACGGTCCTTTTCACATAGAACTCGCCGGACACTCCGAGCGGACTTTCCGTAAGCTCGAGCCTGTCGCCGGGAAACACCTTGAACACAGAAGGCACGCTGAGCGAGATGAGTAATTCATCCGCCTTAGACTTTCGAATCTGATACTCTCCCGTGGAGCGCATCGCGTCATACCTTGTCTTTCTCGGAACGTTCACAACCCTGCGGCAGTTTCCGCCGATTTCCGTAAATTCGGTATTCTTGACAGTCTGTGACGACCCCAAAGCCCTGTTTTTAACAAGTACCTCGGAAATAACGCCGTAGCGCTTCCTTTTCAGCACTTGCTTTGAAACGGCGGTCTTGCCGGAAGCGGTAAAGCTGTTGCCCGCTTCCTCACCGATTATAAGTACGCCGTCTTTTGTTAATCTCGGAATGACGCCGCTGCCGAAAAAGACGAAATCCTCAAGCACTTTCCACATACTTGCGCCGCTGTCCACAACAAGCGCCTGCTGTGGAACGCTCACGTTTTTTCTGACATTTGTAATTCCGCAGGGATAAACGTATTTTTCCAGTATCATATCGAGACTCGCCGAATAATACTGCGCGGCCTCCGCCTCGTTATCCAGAAGAAGCGCCGCAAGACCCCGTCCGCTGACTGCCGCGATGCAGCCGTTTTCCGAAACCGAAACTTCAAAATCGTCGACGGTCCCGAAAAACACCGTTTCTCCGTCAAATTCCGCCTTGAAGCGCACGGCATTCGTCAGCATTTCGAGCATCGTACCGTCGAAAACAAACGATATTTCAAACGCGTCGCAGGGAAGCGCACAGCCGTAGGAAAATTTCCATTCAAGGAGAACGGGCAGTTCATAGCTTGTCCTCCCATAGTCAATAAGATATGTTCTCAAGCTGCGCCTCCCTCACGACAGATATATAAGGTCGCCGACGTAATAAATGTTGGGGTTGCGGATTTGCGGATTGAGCGCAAGCAGCTCCGAAAGACTCAGCCCGTTTGCCCGTGATAGCCCCCAAAGTGTGTCTCCTGATTTAATCGTATATGTCAGTCTTTCCTTAACGGTCTGGTCTCCCGACGTATCCTCAGCGGCTGTCAATACGGCTTTTGCCGAAAGCTCATAACCCTCAAAGCTCTCCCAGAATTCAAATTCATAGCTCACATAGTCTTTTCTGGGTTCCTGCCTCAGTTTAAGGCTTACAAGCCACGCAGGAGCCGACTGCCAGATAGGATGGACAAGTAGCCCCGGTTTATCAGAGAAAAACACGGTCGCGAGCTTCTTAAACTGCTCATATGCGTCCTCCCCTACGAATTCTCCCTCGCCGCGCAGTATGCGCGCGTCACGTCCCATGTCCGTTAACGCGTAAAGCCCGAAAGGCACCTTGTGGCATACGATACGTCTGTTGTATTCGATTTCATATATTCGGGGATTGTGAGGCCACACAAAATCCCCGAATCGCATCGGTGAAAGCACCATAAACCCTCCAAAGTCAAGCTTGTGTCAATATCTCTCAAATGCACCGTCATAGCGGCGCGCGTCTCTGCAGAAAATGTCCGAGAGCTGTTCTGGCAGATCGGCTCCGCTCAGTTTTCCCGGACGCATTTGAGTATCGCGCGCCATCTCCGCCGCAGTCGCACCGCCTGTATCCTGCTGGTTTTCTCTCGTTTTGCGCCTCAAGAGCCTTTGCTCCAAAAATTCTCCGCGCTTCATTCTGGGATACAGCTCCTCTGCCGAGGCTTTTTCCGCATACGTCCTTTTCATATTGCCGAGGTCTGCATACGCAGGAAACATCTTCTCCGAGCCTTCGGCGCCTCCGTTAAATCTGAAATCCGAAGCTCCTCCGGTCTCCGAAAAATCCGGGTCTGCTAACGTACTGCGGGCTTTGGCGGCGCCGTAAATCTCGCAGAGTATGGCCTTTGCCATTTCCTGAAGCTCTTCTCTTTTTATCTGTGTTTCTTCACTCATAGCTTTTCCTCCGATAGCCTTGTAAACCGCTCCTCGCTGAAAGCTTCGTTTTGCCCTCTCTCTGAATTAAAGTTTTCAGAGCTCAGTCTGAGGTCAAGAACCATGTGCGCTCCGCAGGTGATAAAATTTTCATCGCTCAGTTCCCTTGCCGCATTTGACCCGGGCAGCACCCGAAACTCGCGCAGAACAATCCACCTCAGCCGCTCGAGTGGGTCCGATTCAAGCCGACATATTATTTCTTCGGCGGTCAACCCAGCATCTCCGTTCTGTGGCTTGAAACAACGGTTATGCGCTCGGCAACCATCTGGCTCAGCTCTCCCGACTCCTCGATTTTGCTCCATTGGCAGCCGGTATAGATTACCCGCCTGTCGGGTTTAACGATAACAAGTGAGAAATCTGAAAGCGTATGAAAGTTGATGCCGTCCGAAATCGCCTCGTCGGTAGCGTAAAGTCTCGTCAGCTCAAGCTTGTATGTTAGCTGGTTTGCGATTGTCGCAACAGGCTCGCTTTCTCCGAAGGCTTCAACGACCTGCTCGGAGCGTGTTGCAGTTGCCTTATAGCTCTGAACGACGGCGAGCTTTTTACCCTCTGCTTCAATATATATGTCACTGCTCGTGGGAAATCCGATAACGCTCATTCCTTTTCCTCCTTAAACGCTGATGCTGGCGGACAGTATGATGCGGTTCAACCCGTGCGCAACGGTAAATTCGAAATCCACGCAGCAGACCGTAGGGTCGGTCTCGTCGGCCTTCGCCGTAACGGAGCCGTAAGAGTCAATAATCTCCTTTTTCAGCTTGCTTTCAAGCTCGATGATGACCTGCGTGCGTATAGCGCCTCTGGTCTGCGCGGTGTTCTTAACCCTGGGAAACTTAAGACGCAGAGCCGAGCGCACGGAAGGAATGACGTCGTCGATGATAAGAACAGTCGTAAGCTCGCGCCAGGTGGTATCGGCAACACCGGCCGTTTTGTTTCTGGTCGTGACTCCTCGTACGACGCAGGGGCTTCCGCAGACGCTCTCAATTGGCGTCACGCCGGCCTGAATAAGCGTTGTTATGTCCGTATCAGAGAATATTCTTGTATTATTGTTTATTCCGGACAGCTCTGCCCCGTTTACCGGAAGAGCCGGATCGCTGCCGGCGGATATGATTCCCGCCAGAGCCGCGGCTGAGGCGCCAATGACTGCACCGTCTCCCTCGTTTGCCGGGTAAACCATGACCATACGCTCATAATTCAGGGCTGATGCTCTTGCGGCGGCCTCCGCGACTGTTCCCGCGCTTTCGGCAATTCCGATGCGGTACTTGCAGTTCTCAGCCGCGCCTTCGATTGCTTCCTTCATCTGGCTTATAGCATCGTCGCTTCTGCTGTCGCAGAGCATGATCGTAATGTCTTCCTTTTCCATAAGAGCCGTGAACGCCGCGGTGTAATCTGCCGTTACAGCCTGTGTACCTACGGCGGCGGGGACGGCTTTGACGGCAGCCGCACCGTTCAAAAAGAGCACCTTGACGAGCTTCGTCAGGCTGCACTCCGCGCCGTACAGGCTGACTGCCTCACCGTAAGACGTAACGCCGGTACAGAGTCCTTTCGTGCCGCTTGTCGAAACGGCGGCGACGCCGACCGTTTTTCCCGTGCCGGAGCCCGACAGCTTGCTTGATACTTCAACGGTGGAATAAACCCCCGGTCTTTCGTTAGTTGCCACTATCAACAGTTCCTTTCAATACAAAATCCAAAAATTCGGTTTCGCCGCCTGTGCTTTCGGCGACCAGAAACGCAAGGGCGTGAAGAGCGCAGGAGCACCTGAAGCAGGAAAGCTCCTCATCGGCTTTGATTTCTCCGCATTCCATGTCCAGCGCCTTCAGTCCCGGCGGCAGAACGCCGAAGCACTCTCTCAGACTGTCCGCGCAGCGCACACAGTCTGCCGCGCCGTAAGCAGCGCCGAAGGGCGAATATATCTCGAACCGCAGCTCAAGCTCAAGCCGCCTGCCGAATAGCTCTGCGTCCCCGCTTCCGCCTGCACCCGCGCGCGTCCCCAGATATTCGCCCAAGCCGGAGCTCAGGCATTTGCAGCTGTCAGCTCCGACGCTGACCGAGGCGCCGCTTTTCAAATCGTCTCTTTTTTCAGGAAATTCCCTAAAAGCGTTTATACCTGCCGACTTAATCGCGTTAACGACAGCGTCCAGAATATCGTTAAGCATTGCCGGCCGCCTTTCCGACCTTCAGCAAAACGCACTCCCGGTGAGAAATTTTCTCTCCGGCTTGAACTTCCTTAATGCTCAGAAGCTCATATTTTATGCTCCCGCAGACAATCAGCGTCGCCGGCCCGTAAGGAAAAGTTTCCGAAGGCGAGGCAATCAGCCGATATTTCTCTTTGCAGACTATGCCCGCTTCGGTTCTTTCCTCTGCGTCGCAGTCGGTTAAACTGAGCGGCTCAAGAAATCCCGTGAATTCGCGACCGTTTACAGAGTCCGCGTCAAAGGCGCGCAGCGTCTGTCCGTAGGGCCAAACTCCGTCAAAAACTCCCGCCGTCATCCTCTCACCGCCCCGAAACAAAAGCCGCCGTCCTTCAGATAACCCGTCAGCATCAGTTCCGCCTGATTACGAAGCGACTGGGAGGCGTTTTTTGTTGCCTCAGCTCCGCGCCTTTTAAGCGTCACGTTCCCTGCGGAAAAGCTGTCTATAGACGGATAGTCCAGCCCGATGAACAGGGCAATCGCCAAAACCCCCGCCGCTCTCACAAACTCGTCGTGAATCGCATCGGCAGAAACCTCGTCCTTCAGCCTCGAAAAGAGTTCGGCATAGGCTGCGTCGCACATCTCGCTAAGCGCGCCTTCACCCGAAGCTGAAAGCTCTTCTTTATAAACGAGCTTGGCCTTTTCGAAGATTTCCTGTTTAATTTCCAAATAACCTCCTCCTTCCCTCTGCGGGGAACCCTGTCGTCCCCCGCCCAAATATTACCTAGATAGTAAGGACCTTAGCCGCCTCGGTATAGAGCTTTGCAAAGCCCGAAATGCTGGTTATCGCGGCCCTTTCGAGCTGTCTGTCGATGAGTCTGTCGTACTCGACGGAAACGTCCGCAGCCTGAATCATCTCAAGTGCGTAGGCCCTGTCAAGCCCGATGACCGTACCGGACGGAACCGCGGAGGTCTTTACGAGCTTTGCTCCGATGGGATTCGTAAGCTCGCCCGTACCCTGAAAGTTGAGACCCGTCAGCGGATTCTGGAACTCGCTGCATTTCAGGATCTGAAGCATTGCGTCGGGGCTCACAAGCAGCGTGTTGAGCGTATAGGGATCAAACTGATTCCAGAACTCAAGTATCTGATTGTATGTGAGCGTGCCCGCCGTGCCGCTTATGGGCGAGGTACCGACAGCGAACTTGCCCGCCGCATTCGAGTTTCCGTCGCCGTTTGCGAGAACATCTATCGCGTCCTCAAGATGCATACGCATTATCTGACTGCCGATCTGGCGAAGCATGACAGAGAAAAGATCGAGCTTCTGAAAGCGCACGGCCTCATAGGAGGCAACGAGCATACGCCCTCTCTTGTGAAGCTTCACAAGGTTTTCGCGGACCTTGACCTCGGTCTGGGGAATAACTGCGCCCTCCTCGATACGGCGAAGACTCTTGCTGTCGCCCGTCGGCACGGAATAAATGCTGCGGTAGTCCAGACCGTCAAACTTTGTGACCGTCGCGGTTATGGAAGGAAGCACATTTTCCTCCTCCATGCCCTGACGGACGCTTCTGGCGACGTATTCGGGAAAAAGCACCGCGCTGTCCGTAGTGCGGAAGAACTTCTCAACTGCGTCGCTGCCCGTGCCGCGCACCCTGATGTCAAAACGTTTGAGCTGGCGCTGGTAGGCGTCGAGCCCCTCATAAGCCGTACCCTTGTAATCCTCTGTGGGGTCCAGCTTTTCAAGGACTTGGGTAAAGCTCTTTCCGGTTTCGCCGTACATGCCCTTGTCTAATTTGATTTCATTGAATTTATAAGCCATACTGCTCTCCTTCTGTAACCTTAGTCTTAAAGCATAAGACCAAGAATTTTATTGGTGCTGTCAACTTCGGCAACAAGGAATTCTCCGCCTGTTTCTGCGGCTTTAACGCCGTCTGAGCCGTTTGCCGCGAGCTTGGCATAACCGACTGTCGGAGCCGTTCCCGTATATTTCAGCTCGATATAGCCGGATGTCTGAACCGCCGCAAAGTCGGCGTCGCAGCTTTGCGCAACACCGAAAAACCGCTCTCCGTCGGAGCAGGCGGAAACCTCTCCGTTTCCGCTCATTTTAACGGGAACTCCCGCTGCGGCTGCGTTTGAACTGCCGTTATAAAACGTAACAACGCTTTCCCCAATACCCTCAAAACTTACCTTCACGAATTTTACCTCCATAACATATTTGCAATCGGCGTTAGCCGTAATGCCTAAACCATGTATTCATCGCCGTCAAAAGAAACTGTTTTGTCCCTGCCGGGAAGCTGTGTCCGCAGCGGAAAACCGGCTTCAAGCCGTTTTTCAAAGGCTTCTTTCAGCCCTTCAAGCTCCTTTGCTCCCATAAACCTTGCGTTTTCGCTCAGCGCCTCGAATATCTTCGGGTCGCAGAGCAGACTCAGGCGCAAAACCTCGTTTCGAAGTGTCTCCTTGTACTCCCGTCCCAAAACCGCGTCTTTCTCCAAAATTTTATATTCCGCAAAAAACCTCCCTCCCTCTGCGCTCTGAACAAAGCTTTTCAGACTGCCTGCTGCGCCGAAACGCTTGACTACCCCCGCCGCCCTCTGCGCCGGAACCGCAACGAAGCTCCATTCGTAGGCGTCGCTCACGTCAAAAAGCTCAAGATAGCAGAGCTTTCCGTCATACTCTCTGCCCGGGATATGCCCGCAGCCTCTGGGGTTGACTTCCTCTCCGCAAATGGAGCAAACCCTCCTCGAAACGCTGCACCCGACGCTTGTTTCTTTTTTGATGCCGGCCTCAATTTCTTCGATAAGCTCCGCGTTTTTATCGTTTCTCAGCATATAGGCATAGCCCTTTAGAACCGCGTAAGGCTCGCCGAGACTGTTTTTCACGCCATCCTGCCTGACAATCTCGGTACGGTATATCCTCGCCGTCTGATTTGCTGCCTTCCACTCATGGTCAAAAATTCCCGTTTTCCCGACAAAAAGCTCAGATAACGCCAGCAGCGCCCCCTCGGAAAATTTCTCAAAATCGCGGTCCACCTCATTGTCGCAAAGTATCACGGAAAAGGTATAGACCTGCTCCGACTTAAGCTCCGTTTTGGCATAGGCGTTAATTGCCTCAAGCTCCGCTTCAGCGTCCGGTACTTTGGTGCAGTCGTCGCCCGCCTTATAAATCTTCAAAAAATAAACCCTCCCAACAAAATTATATATCCTGTACGGCTATTCTTATGAGCTAGCTATCTTCATTGGCGACTTTTTCTGCCTGTGCCTCATAAAGCGCCGCCTTTGCCTCCTCAACCGCGTCCTGCAGATTGATAGGCTCCCAGTTGATTTCAAAACCGCAGCTGCGTCCGTGCATTCGGAGCCACAGGTCGCATATCTGCGTAATAACCGGCGTAAGCGTCCGCCTCACGGCGCTCAGTTCGCTCGTCATAAGATCGGCCTGCTGGGCGGACATTCTCTCGGTCGAGGACCAATTGAGCCCGAGCATGAAAGGCGGGATACCTGTACGCGAAATGAGCTGCTCAAGTATCTGCCGCACCGGGACCTCGCTGTCGAGAATCTGGCTGTCCGCCCCGATAACCTTTATATCCACGTTCCCGACCGCTACAAAGTCTCTCACGCTGCCGCTTTTCCCCGACTGCATCGCCGTACTCCATTCCCGGGCAATCTGTTCTGAGCGCTCCTTTGCATAGGCCTTGTCGACAACATCCCCCTGCGGTTTATAGACGACAGCGTAGCGGACGTTTCCCGCTCTGTCCCAGTTGATACCGATGGAGTTGTATATTTTCAGAAGAATTTCCGCCAGAAATGGCATACTCCGAAAAATCGATACTCCGTAGGGCGAATCCGTTTCCGGATTAAAGGGCGTAAACATAATCAGATTTTGATAGGGCAGCGGCTCGAACAGTCCCGATTCCGAGCGTCCGCAGATAACAAAATCCAGCGGGGAAAGTCCCTCCTTCACCTGAACATCGCAGACATTTCCGCAGAGCACAGCCGCAATCTCCCGGTTCCCGTCGGTCACAATCTCACCGACCGCTCTGCCGCAGGTCAAAAGCGAGTCCAGATAATTATCGAGAAATGCGTCTATGCCTTTCTGCGCGCGCCCTACGTTGACTTTCCGCAGGAATTCATTCAGCTCGGCTTCGGTTTTTTTCTCGCAGCATAAAACCTCGAAGCCTCCCGTAAGCCTGATGATTTTCATAACCGCCGCGTCCAGAACAGGTATCGCCTCACGTATAGCCCGGTAAAGCTGGATATCGCCGCCGCCGAGCGGAACATAGTTGTCGAGCATACCGAAAGGATGCTGCGCCGCGGACCTGATTTGAGTCGATGCCGTAGCAGGCTTCAGTCTCGATCGTTTGAAAATACTCATTTTATGTCCTCCAAAAATATTACGGGAGCTTTTCGGGCCTTCTCTAATTAAAGCCGTCAGCTCCGCTCAACGAAGGTCGACGCAAAAAAGCTCCCGCAGGAGGGTGCCGCGACCGTCGTCACAAAGTATCGGATATCATCCATCGCGTGGTCGAACTGCTTTATCGGCGCATCCCTGTCCTCGCGCTTCTCATCCCACGAGTACAATGAAAACTCACGGAGCGCATCAATGCAGTCCCTGCAAATCACGATTTTTCGGGATTTCAGCAGGTCAGCCGTAAGACGGATACCGCGCATAACGTCGTTGTCCGCCTTCAGAACGTTCAGTCCCTCACGCCTGAGCGCCTCTATAAAGCTCGAAGCCGAGGGATCTACAACTACCGCCCCCAGGCTGACTCCTCCGCAAAGCTCTTTTAGTTCCCTGACATACTCGGCATCGGTCTTCTGTATTCCCTCGGAGCGCGAGTTGTAATAATACTCTCTGAGCCTGTACCAAATCCCGTTTTTCAGTCCCCATAGCCCGAAGGAGGCAGGGTTCGCCGTGCCGTAATCGCAGGAGACGGCGTATTCCTCCATCTCGTCTTCGGGGGCATCTCTTATAAAGGTTTCATCAAAGAAGTCGTATACCCTGCCCTGAGACGCCACCCATTCGCCAAGGACGAAGCGCCTGTAAAAAACGCCGGAATACATCTTTCGATACCTTGTAATAATCCTTCTCGAAAGCGCGGGATTATCCTCAAGTTCGAAATGTATATATAATGCTCTCCGTTCCCGCGATTTTTTTACCCATTCCAGGTAGAACCAATGGTTAGGACCTTCGGGGTTGCAGTTGAACCACAGCTTCGAGCCGGCAACACTGCAGCGTGCGCAGGCCTGTTCGACGAAGCTCCTCGGCATGAGCGCGACCTCATCGAGCAAAACGCCTGCTAAAGTTGCGCCCTGAATAAACGCCTGGGAGCTTTCGTCTTTTCCGCCGAAAAGATAGAAGGTGTTTGTCCTGCCGCCGAAGCTAATTGTAAACAGGTTTCGCGAGATCGTTTCCCCACAGACAAAGCCGAGATCGCTCATAACGGGAAGCAGTACGCCGACCAGATTTCTTCTCAGCGAGGCAATGGTTTTTCCGCACATGCCGAAGCCCTGCCCGTCGAATCTCCGCATTGCCCAGCAGATGAAGGATATGCCCATACAAAGCGTTTTTCCGCTTCGGACTGCTCCGTCGCAGATTATCGCGTCAAAATCCTCATAAGGTGACGAATCGCTCCACCAGGTCAGGGCAAGAGCCTGTTTTTCGCTGAAAGTTTCAAATCTCATTCGTTAGCTGCACCCAGCTTTGCGGCAGCCTTGTCCATCGCCGTAAAAAAGCTCTCCGCCTCGCCGCCCTTTCGCGTCTGCGGCGCCGTAAGCTCTGCAAGCAGTTCAAGCAGAGCCATCCTGTTTAAAAGCTTCACCTCAACAGCCCCATTTGCGCCTCTTTTGATCTCCGACACCATGCTAAGATCAAGCATTTCAATCTGCTCTGTGTTCTCCGGATCCAGAAAAACCAGCTTCACGGCGTCGTTTGCCTTTCCGAACGCCAGAGCGCCGATACGATTGATGACCTCAGTATCGCTAATTTTTTTCCTCAAACATATTCCCTCCCTGACCATGGGAAACAGCAATGCGAAATATGTACGTTTGCGTACACGAAAAAAATTCCTCATAAATAAAACCAAAAAAACCAGAATGTCCGAGCCTTACATAAACCTCGCCAAGCACCTTCCGATGAAAAATATCGTAGCACCCGATCCGTGCGAAAAATGTCAAATTAAGTCGCAAAAGATAAAACCTTGTAATAATATGTCGAATAAATATAGAACTGCCGTCACCGTGCCTCCGAGCGCACAGTGACGGCTTCATTTTTGATTTATGAAACAAGCGGAGACGCTCCGGCAAAAAAAGAAGACCGGCGCTTTCGCGCCGGCCGAGCCCGCTATTGCCGTGGGGACCTTATAAGAACCTGCACGTAGTTGCAGGTGGGTCGCCTCTCCGCTGTTTCTCTGCTTCCAACATCCAAGAACGGTCAAATGCCGCCTCGGGAGGCCTGCAATTCACACCGGAAGCTCTCGGCGTCCCTTATGATAGATGTGGGTTTTAAAAAGCCCCTCACGCACACAGCAGGTTTCGAAAAACCGCTGTGTTGTCCGGTGAAAGGATACGGTTGAGAACGTACCCTGTCACAATGGAATTATACAACCGAAGCCCGAAAAAATCAAAGGAAAAAATTTGAAAAATATCTCCCGTCAAGGAACATTTTATTCCTCTTCTTCGTCAAAAAGAACAGAAGCAAACAATTCGTACACTTCTTCCAGTTCATCGGGATCATCGATAGAACCCAGTATTTCCTCGCCGTTTTCCTCAATGACCTTCAATATGATAAGACCGTAGTCTTCGTCGTCCTCGCTTATATCGGTAGGCAGAAAAGCCATGTAGTAGCAGCCCTTATGTTCAAGTGTATGCAGGTGCTCAAGTACATATTCGTTTCCGTCATCGTCGGTTATGGTGATAATATCGTTTCCAAAATTTTCGTTCATGCTATGCGCCTCCTGTAAGTTGCGGGTAAGGCAGGGAAGTCCGCCGTCCCGATAGCACATTTTACCTCAAGCGCGGAAAAAAATCAATCCTTATGAGCCGAGATCCTCAAGCGTCATCATCAATCTTTCTCTGGAATAGAGCTTAATACCAGTTACCAGCAGCGTTTTATCAAGCTCGCGGAGAGTCGACACCTGTATGTCCGTGACGGTCATGGGGCAGGACGGGTCGTTTTCAACATATATCGCGACATAGCCCTCGTATTCTCTCAGCACGTAGCAGGTCGTCTCATTTTCCGTCATACAGCTTACGGCGTCGCTGCCGCTCTCCGCTTTCACAGTGTCGGAAATAACAAACGCGGATAATACCATCGAAATACAAAACAATATCCCGATGATTGCGGTTTTTACTTTTGCCTTCAATTTGCAGCCCTCCAAATAAGTATTTATTTGGATTATTCCCTTTCAAGACAAAAATAATCGTTTTGACTGGTAAAAATATATCTGCTTTTATACTACCTCAATTTGATACTTTATGGTATAATGTTTATAAGTGGACGTTATTCAGATTCAAACAAATTTACCATAACGCCGCTTAGCGGCTGTGGTATAATATGCAGAAACGCTTACTATCCGGCATATCGCACCTGATTATCCGGATGTGCTTACAGTTTATATAACCCGACGGAGGTTTCACCCAAATGAACAAAAAGGACGCAAGAAAAGCCGCACAGCTTGCCGGCACAACCGCAGGAACAGTATCCCACGTTCTGCGTGTAATTCTGAAAGTGATGGCCACATTATTCCTTATACTCATTACAACAGGGCTTCTTTTCACCTGCATTTTTGCATATTACGTCAAAACAAACCTGTCGGACGATTTGGATGTTTCTCTCGAGGATATGACTCTCAATCTGGCGAGCACCATTTACTATACGGATGAGAGCGACAACAATGTTGCCCTCGCTTCTCTTCACGGAAACGAAAACCGTGTCTGGGTAGACTATGACAACATTCCGCAATACATGGAAAAGGCCGCCGTCGCCATCGAAGACAAGCGCTTCTATGAGCATAAGGGTGTCGACTGGTACAGAACGGCGGGTGCCTTCGTCAATATGTTCCTGAGCATGAAAAACGACTTCGGCGGCTCCACTATCACACAGCAGCTCATAAAGAACCTTACAAAGGAAGACGATATAACCGTCCAGCGAAAAATACTGGAGATTTTCCGTGCGCTAAAACTCGAGAAAATGTATAAAAAGTACGAGATAATGGAGTGGTATCTGAACGTCAGCTTCTTCGGTGAGAACTGTAACGGTGTCGGAACCGCCGCAAAGACGTATTTCGACAAAGACGTCTGGGATCTCGATCTCGCCGAATGCGCCTGCATAATCGGCATAACCAACAACCCCTCGAAATATGACCCATATATCAGCCGCTCCAACAACAAGGAACGACAGGAGCTCATACTCAAGGAGATGTACGATCAGGGCTACATTACCTACGACGAATATACTCAGGCCGTTAATGAGCAACTGGTCTTCAAGCGCGGAGAAAACGAGGAATACACCGAGCCCGTAAACAGCTACTATGTAGACGCGGTAATCGAAGATGTCATTCACGACCTCATGGACGAAAAAGGCATCAGCCAGGATACCGCCGAGAACCTCCTGTATAACGGAGGCCTGCAGATTTATTCCTGCCTCGACATGAAGGCTCAGAACATTGTAGACAGCGTATACAAGGACCCGGCAAATTTCCCGACAGTCAAATCTCCCGCAGGCGAGTCGCTCCAATCCGCAGTAGTTCTCCTTGATCCCTATACGGGTGAAATCAAGGCCCTGTCAGGCGGAATCGGAGAAAAAACAGGGAACCTCATCTTCAACAGAGCGGTTGACGCCCTGCGTCCTCCCGGCTCGGCAATAAAGCCTTTGGCGGTTTACGGACCGGCAATCGATCAGGGACTTATTTCTCCCTCGACCCTGGTCGACGACAACCCCGATTTGAAGCTGAGCGGCACGAACTGGTATCCCAGAAACGCCGGCGGCGGCAACGCGGGCGTTATCACAATTCAAAAAGCTCTCACAAACTCGATTAACACCGTATCCGCTCAGATTCTTGATAAACTGACGCCTTCCGTTTCTTTCACCTATTTGAAAGATCATCTGGGGGTTGTTAGCCTCGTCGACTCCGACTGCGACTATGCTCCTCTTGCGCTCGGTCAGCTCACCAACGGCATTACCGTCCGCGAAATGGCTCAGGCATACGACGCCTTTGCAAACGACGGCGTATTCACCTATGCCCGCACATACACCAGCATTACCGATTCCAAAGGCAAGATGGTCCTTGACAATCCTGCGGAAACGATCGTCGCGTTCAAGGCAAACACGGCGTGGACCATCACCTATATGCTCAACATTGCCGCGACATACGGTACCGGCTCCGAGTCGTATTTCGGAACGATGCCCCATGCAGGCAAAACGGGCTCCAGCTCCGATTACTGTGACCGTTGGTTCGTAGGCTACACGCCCTATTATGTAGCCGCCGTCTGGACAGGTTACGACACCCCAGCCCGAATGTATGTTTCCGGCAACCCCGCGGCGCAGATTTGGAAGAAAATCATGCAGCCGCTGCACGAGGGGCTGGAATACAAGGCCTTCAAAACGCCGTCCCTGGCCGGGCCGACGAACATCTTCGGAGAACTCTCCGAAACCCCAAGCCCGTCGCCCTCCGAGGAAGCCTCGGAAAGCCCGTCTGACAGCGTTAACCCCGCAAGCGGCACGGATGTCCCGACTCCCACGGCTCCTGTAGCTTCGACACCCGTAACACCGAGCCCGTCGGCATCGGCTCAGTCAACCGGTACAACCGAACCGCTTGAGGCCGCAGCTTAAGCTTAATGTACGAAAGCACCCCGAGCGGTATCAGAAAACCGCTTGGGGTACTTTTTCGCTGACTTCATATCGCTTTGATCTCAGTTAACTGTCCCGGTAAAACTCCGGCAGTGTCCCCCTATCGGAGCTGCCGTCATTTTTTGGAGGAAACAACATGAAAACAAGAACAACGCTCTTTTTAGGTCTGATTACCCTTTTCGCGCTGAGCTTATTCACCGGCTGTGGAGATAAAATAGTAAAGCCCATCGAGTCGACGGCGCCGAGCGCCGCGGGCTCCTCTTACCCTGTCGAACTGACGGCAGCCGAGCTCGCCGATTTTGAAACCGCTCTCAACAGCGAAGCGAATTACGGCTTCCTGCTTTCCGCTTATGCCGATGTGCGTGATGTCGATATGTATCAGGTGTTCTACATCGGAGCCGGTATGCTTCCTCCCGCAAACGCCGGCGAAATACGTGCGGCAAGCCTTGCCACCTTCACAGACGGAACGCCGGACTGTGACTGCACGATTCTAACTTCGCAGCAAATAAGCAGCTTTCTTCTTGTAAAAACAGGCTATACTCTTGCGGAAATGTCAAGCTCTCTCAGCTGGAGCTATATCGCGGACTATGACGCCTACGTTCATTGGCACGGCGACACGAATAAAGTTAACATCAGCTGCACCGGCGGACGGCAGATTACGTCGGATACATACGAAATAGAGTTTGAGGCGCCGGGCGGTATCTATAATGAAAACGGCGATAACTATTCTGGCGGTGTGGTAACCGTAAAAACTGTGGACGGTTCGATTCAATTTATTTCCAACAGTCTGCGCTGACTTGCCGACAGCTTTATTACAGCTTGTTTGTAAAAATAACGCAGGCAACACAACAGCATAAACCCCCCGCTCTATAATCGAGCGTGGGGGTTTTTGTTGTCATTTGTGTCACGCGCGTTTCCATTTAACTCCTTGCGGCGTATCTTCGAGAATTATGCCTTTTGCCTTCAGCTCGTCGCGGATATGGTCGGCCTCTGCAAAGTTCTTTGCTTTTCTCGCCGTCTGACGGGCTTCGATGAGCTTTTCCACTTCGGTTCCTATGTCGTCCTCAGGTTTCGAGATTGGAAGTCCGATAACTCCCGAAAGTTCGTCGAATACAGCGCTGCAAGCCTTGGCCAGTGCCTTCGTCGGGTTTGAAGACGGGCTCACGGCGGCGTTGATTTCGCGCACGAGCTCAAAGATAACAGCAACGGCGTCCGCCGTGTTGAGGTCGTCGTCCATGACGTCAACAAAGCGCTCACGGTATTTTGAGAGTCCGTCGGCAAACTTTTTCTCGTTTTCGGTCATCTCTCCGTCAACACCGTTTTCAGCGAAGAACTCAAGGTTCGCGCGTGCGGTGGAAAGACGCTCAAGGGCGCTCTTTGCCTGCAAGAGTATCTCGCCGGAGTAGTTCAGCGGGCTGCGGTAGTGGCTCATCAGCATAAACATGCGGATAGCGTCGTAACCGTAGGCCTCCGCGGCCTCACGGACGGTAAAGAAGTTATTCAGCGATTTGCTCATTTTCTTGTTATCGACGCTGATAAAACCGTTGTGCATCCAATAGTTTACGAATTTGCAGCCGTTTGCCGCCTCGGACTGAGCGATTTCGTTCTCGTGGTGCGGAAAAATAAGGTCCTGTCCGCCGCAATGTATGTCTATAGTCTTGCCGAGATAACGGTTGCTCATAGCGCTGCACTCGATGTGCCAGCCCGGTCTGCCCTTGCCCCAGGGCGAATCCCAATAGGGCTCGCCCGGCTTTGCCGCCTTCCAGAGCGCAAAATCCATGGGGTTTTCCTTGAAATCCGCAACGTCGATTCTCGCTCCGGCCTGCAGGTCCTCAAGCGGCTGATGGCTGAGCTTCCCATATTCGCTGAATTTTACGGTGCGGTAATAAACGTCGCCG
>Ga0074193_1002182_pt1 | contig 18940 bp, 22 predicted proteins | sample EPASupsiteHSE605_FD_64523 | JGI IMG/M metagenome (GOLD analysis project Ga0074193, IMG submission 64523) | Bioremediated contaminated groundwater from EPA Superfund site, New Mexico - Sample HSE6-05 | ecosystem: Environmental > Aquatic > Deep subsurface > Groundwater > Contaminated ... | reverse complement strand
GCGCATTTCTCCGCTTTTTAGATGAGAATTCCATGACCGATGTATGGATTGTGGACGAAAATCTTAAACTAATAACAAGCGGTCACATGGTAGATCAACAGTATAACTATGCGGATTTGCCACAGGATGCGGAAATCGTTGTCAACGAGGTTTTCAAAGGAAACACCACCTTTAGTGAAGGATTTAGTACTCTTTTGAATACACCGACCTTAACAATAGGAACTCCGATTCAATCCAACGGAAAAGTAATAGGCGCTCTTCTGCTTCATTCTTCTGTAGAAGGAATGAATGAAGCTACCGCACAGGGATTTGGCATTTTGTCAATTAGCATATCGGTGGCTCTGGCGCTATCGATTCTGTTATCCATCATGCTTGCAGTTGCTTTTACTAAGCCCTTGAAAAAGATGAACAATTCGGCCATGCTACTCGCCGAGGGAAATTATAGTGCTAAGACAGGCGTACAGCAAAAAGATGAAATTGGAGAACTTGCCTTAACAATCGACAGCTTAAGTGAACGTTTGAGTGTTGCCAGCCATGAGAGTGAACGGCTTGACCAGCTTCGCCGTGACTTTGTAGCAAATATTTCGCATGAACTCAGGACACCCGTTACAGTTATTCGAGGTTCCCTTGAAGCCCTGTGCGATGAGGTTGTAACCGATCCTGAACAAGTAAAAAGCTATCATCGTCAAATGCTGAATGAAAGTATATTTCTGCAAAGGTTGGTAAACGATTTACTCGATTTATCTCGCCTTCAAAATACTGACTTTAAAATAGAAATGCAAGAAATCAGCCTGTGCGAAGTTCTAAGTGATGTAGTGCGTAGCGCGCAACACATGGCTCAACAAAAGAATATTGAAATTAAGTATGAGCAGAATTCGCTGATGTGTACAGTGATGGGTGATTATGGACGGCTACGCCAGATGTTCCTCATCATTATTGACAATGCAATCAAATTTTCTCATCCAAACGGTGTCGTCTCCGTATCTTTAACTGATCAAACCGTATCAATCCTTGATAATGGCATCGGAATTTCTCAAGAAGATTTGCCATATATTTTTGACCGCTTCTATCAAGTAAAGTCAGGGGAAAATAGAAATGGAACCGGTCTAGGTCTAGCTATTGCGAAACAGATAGCAGACAGGCATCATGCTCGTGTTTCAGTAATAAGCAAGATAAATGAAGAAACCGAGTTTCGCTTTCAGTTTTGTAATGAAAGGTGTTAATATTTATAAAACATTGATGTCAAAGAGATAGTTTTGCTCATTGCTTTTCGGCAAAGATTTTTTGCAACAGAACTTTTATATCTACGTATACTGAAAGTGAAGGTGATTTTATTGGGTGATTGTGAACTTCCTATAACAATAAGTATACTGGCATGTGCCCTCGCTGATAATCGAAGCAGGAATGAAATAGATTTATTAAGTGCATTATTTACACAATTGGGTGATACACTTGCAACAATAGCTATTCAAAATGAAAATAATAACAGCCAAAATTGAACGCTATCACTATAGCAAACAGCACCATAAATAAGGCTAAGTTGCTGGGATCTATTGCAAAAATATTTTGGGCTTCATAATTATACACTTAATGATGTAATTTTAGCACTATACTTTAGGAGTGCAAACAGAATCTGAAAATACATAAAGGAAAAGCTGGCACATCAATGCAACTGAATAAGTTGCATTGATGTGCCAGCTTTTTTACAACTGAATTAAAAACTAATCCTCTTTTAAACTAAAGAATTACTTTTTATTTGATTATATTATAGAACTATCAAACAACTTGAATTTCTTTAATAAACCTACCTTCAGTATAAACATGTGTTGCACAAGATACACAAGGATCAAAAGAGCGTATTGTTCTACCTATCTCAACAGGATTTGCTATATCTTTTATAGGTGTTCCTAATAATGCCTTTTCTGCAGTTCCTTTTATATTATTGCTTTGAGCAGAAAGATTCCATGCAGATGGAGTTATGATTTGATAAGTTGATATTAGGCTATTTTTTATGGTTATCCAATGTCCAAGTGCACCACGTGTTGTATCAATCAACCCTTTACCAATCGCCTCTTTGGGAACAGTATATTCTTGTTGTACGGAGACTCCAGGTATCAAATTATCAATTAATGTATTCATTATTGACACAATTTTTTTTGCTTCTAATGCTCTTGCAATTGTTCTGTCCATTGTTGATATACCATTTGTATAATCACCACATAACCATTGTCGTGCTAGTGGTCCTACTTCAAATGGTACATTATTATACCTTGGAGCTTTTATCCATGAATAAGCCTTTTCTTTTTCAATATCAGGTTCCAAATATATATGATTATTTTCTGGATTTTCTTTATACCATGAATAATCAACTTCTTGAGTAATATTTTTAGGATTAAATTTGCTCATGGTATCTTTTGTAAATACAAGTGGATCAACATATAAAGTACCTAAGTCTTTATAATTATTAAAGCAACCGTAACTTAATAAATTTCCATAACCACGACCTAATTTAAAATATTCAGGATAATAATTTGCTATTTCATAAACATCTGGAATCATTTTTTCATTAATAAAGTTTGCTATATTATTAAGAATTGACTTAATACTTATAATTTTATCAACTGTTGCTTGAGTTGTAATTCCCCCTATGAATACTCCATGATTGTGAGGGGCTTTTCCTCCAAGGATTGCAAGCATCATATGTGCACTTCTACTTATTTCAAGTGAGTCAAAATAATCCTTTACTATTTTATCATTCTTTTGTTTTGGTAATCTAAAATCTCTATTATCAGATTTAAATAAAGGATAATCTTCTGGCAACTTTATAAAATCGGGAATGGTATATTGATAAAAATGTCTTAGATGATTTTGCAGAAATTCACATCCATGAATTATATCTCTAAGATATCTGCCCTGTTCAGACGGAACAAAACCCATAGCATCTTCCAAGGCAAGCGTAGAGGCCATCGAATGTGCCGTTGAACAAATCCCACATATCCGCTGAGTAAAATAGACAGCATCAAAAGGGTTTCTACCTTGTAACATTTTTTCAAAGCCCCTAAACATCATGCCCTTTGTTTTAGCATCTATAACACAATTATTTTCTACATCTGCCTGAATCTCCATAAAACCACTTATACGAGTAACGGGGTTAATTACAATTTTTTCAGGCATAATCATTCTCCTTTTGTAGTATCGTAGCTTATAAACGGTTCCATAGCATCAGGGAACCCAAACTGAGCACAACCTATACATGGAGAATCATCACCAATAGGCCAATTAACACGCTCATTCCATTTCCTTAAAGGACAATCAATAGGTGTAACGGGCCCCCTACAACCTAGTTTAAACATACATGTCTTTTCGCCCAGTTTTGTAGCAAATATCCCACGATCAAAATAAGATCTTCTTGGGCATTGATCATGTATAGTCTTGCTGTAAAACATTAATGGACGGTTTTTACTATCCAATGGTGGTTCTCCAAATAGCAATATGTACGAAAGCGTACCCATAAACCAATCTGGATGACATGGGCATCCTGGTAGTTGTATTACTTTCTTATTTAATACTGATTGAACCCCAACACATTCTGTTGGATTTGGTCTTGCGGCTGAAACGCCACCGTGAGATGCACAAGCACCAACAGCAATAATATTTGTTGCATTTTCTCCAAGTCTTTTTACCGCTTCAAGACCTGTTACCTCTTTATCTTTCCAACGACCAATATATTGATAAACACCATTATCTTTTGTTGAAACAGCGCCTTCTACAGCAAGTATATAATCCTTTCCAATTACATCAAACAATTGATTAGTAGCATTACTACCTTCAGTAGCAATTAAACTATTGCTGTAAATAAAGTTAGTCATCTCAGAAATAAGATACTGAAAATCTGGATCTGATCCATTCAAAAGAGATATTATGTTTCCTGAACATCCATTTAATTCAAGCCATACAAGATCTCGCTTTTTTATTGAACCATTATTCATTCCATTTTTAACTTTATTTATAAGACTTGATATCATTTTATTTTGATTTTTATATTTAGGACACTTTATTTCAGATGAATTCAATTATATAATCACCTCAAGTGTATTAGTTTAGGTTACCTACTACGGGTAGCTTACTTAAAATATTACTTCCAGCGTGACATGAATTAAATTTATTGGTTAAATCATTTCCCGCACTGAGTCCAAAATGAGTTGCAGCTGCCCATGCGGCATTATTTGTAACATCATATACAACACCATTAACAGCAACATATGCTGGATTACCATTTTTACCGTTATATTTTGAAAGCTCTTCTAAAGTAAAAGTCTTATTGTTATTTGTAACAGTATTCTTTTGTAAAAATACGGGTTTATTTTGCTGCGGAATTACATTAACTTGAAGTTCATAATTTTGATTTAATGATTTAATAAAATTTTCGAGCAATATGACTCTGTCCTTTAAATGATTAAGTATATTCCATTTATTTTTATATGTATTTGAATTTAACTTATCTATATCTTCTTTTATATCTTTTATTATGTCATCCAGAAAATCTCCAAATAAATTTTGTTCTTTCATAAAAGTCTCCAAAAATAATTATATATTTTTATCGTAATCTAAAGGCTGTTTTGTTGTTATAAAAGTTGTTAACAGATTCTTGGAATGGTTTGACCCTCAAGTGTAGGAATTATTCTTTTACCTCCAATTTGAGTATTCATGTAAACCATCGCATTTTTCTCCAAAGCAAAGTGACCAATAATTTTAGCATCCTTGCAATTAGTTAAGTTTTTAATTCTGCTTAAGACTTTATTTCCGCTCCCCTTTTTTGTCACTAAAACCATTCTTCCTTCACAAGCTAGATATAATGGATCCACACCTAAAATTTCATTAACTGTTTTGACTTGATTATCTATTGGTATCTTATTTTCAAAAAGCTCTATATTATAATCAACACTTTGTACTATTTCATTTAATACGGTTGCTATTCCTCCTCGTGTTGGGTCTTTCATTAATTTTATATTTTTAAGTTCTTCACCTAATCCCAAAATCAAATCATTTAATGGAGAGCAATCACTTGTAATGTCAGTTTGAACAGCAAGATCATATCTATCAATTAATATTGCTGTACCATGCTGTGCTATTGTTCCTGTAATTATTATTTCATCACCTGATTCAATATTACAAGGTCTATAAAGTTCTGATACAATACCTATTCCTGATGTGTTAATAAAAACCCCATCAGCACTTCCTTTTTCAACTACCTTCGTATCTCCTGTTACAATTTTTACACCTGTTTTTTTACAAACATCACTCATAGACTTTGCAATGGTACACAGACTTTCAATTTCAAATTCTTCTTCGACAATAAAACCTACGCTTATGTACAATGGAATAGCTCCTGCTGTTACAAGGTCATTAATAGTTCCACAAATTGAAAGTTTTCCAATATCCCCTCCCTTAAAAAATAAAGGCCTAACAACAAAGCTGTCAGTTGTATACGCTAATTTTGATGAGTCTATAGAAAAAACAAAAGAGTCAGAAACCCCGTCATTATCTTCATCACCATAGTTTTTTAAAAACACGCTTTTTATTAATTCGTTTGTATGAATTCCTCCATCACCATGAGATAGTTTTATTGTATCCATCATCTCTATATCCTCCCAGAATATCTATAATAAACTGAACAAGCACCTTCAGAAGATACCATACAAGGTCCTAATGGATTATCTGGATTACAGTTTTTTCCAAATTGTTTACACTCATTTGGAGTTTTAATACCAAGTATTATTTCACTGCATTGACAACAGGATGTTTTTAAACTATTTTTCTCTTTCAAATTCAATTTTTTTTTGGCATCCAGCTTTTCGTACCTATTATTTATAACCAGTGCTGAATTTGGGATTTGCCCAATACCTCTCCAATCTGCATTATCAATATGAAATACTTCATTCATATAGTGCTGAGCTGTTTTATTGCCCTGTGGGGTTACGCATCGATTATAAAGATTTGTAAATGTTATTGGCTTTTTTTCAGTAATTTGTTCTAATAAAAGACTAATTCCTTGTGTAATATCATCAACTTCAAAGCCACATATAACCGCAGGAATTCCGTACTTATCTGTAATAAAGTGAAAAGCTTCTGCTCCCAAAACAGACGCAACATGGCCAGGGCAAATTATGCCGTCAATTTTATTTCTATCATCTTGCAGTATTAAACGCAAAACAGGTTCCATTCGTTTTAAAGCAGTGAAAAAGAGTAAATTATCAGGTCCATTTTTATACACATTTTTTATCATTGCTGCAAATATTGGTGCGGTAGTTTCAAAGCCAACAGCTAAAAAAACTACCGTTTTTTCTTTGTTTTTCAATGCAAGAGTTATCGCATCCTCTGGAGAATATACCGTATATACTTTTGACTTATTTTCTACAAGGCTATTTGACGTTCCTCTTACTTTTAACATATCACCAAAGGTTACAATAATTATATTTTCATTTGAAAGCATTTCAATCACCATATCTATGTAAGACTCATCAGTAACACAAACAGGACAGCCTGGACCCGACAACAACTTTACTTGTTTTGGAAGTATATGACGAATACCCGATTTTGAAATAGATTGTGTATGTGTTCCACACACCTCCATAATTCTAATTTCCTTATTGTAATTTTGAGTGTTAGAATTAAGCTTATCCATTAATTTTTGGCTATCCATTTTCAACGCCTTCAATCATTTCATTAAATGTTTCATTTATAAAGTTATAGCGGTCTAAATCAATCTTTTCTATGGCAAACCCCGCATGAATTAATACATGATCGCCAATATTTAGTGAACTAATTAGCTGTATATTTATTTTCTGACGTATACCCATAGTTTCAACATATGCATAATCGTTATATATTGATGAAATCTTTGCTGGAACAGCCAGACACATAGCCATCCTCCTCTAACATAGATACAGTTGCTGCTGCCTGGCCAAAAGATAACCCACCATCATTAGTTGGCACAAGCTTGTTATAATACACATTAAAGCCTTGACTTCTTAATTCGTTATAAATCTTTGATAAAAGATAGTGGTTTTCAAACACACCACCACTCAATACTACGTCGTTTATATTATATTTTTCTTTTATTTTTTTAACACAGCTTATTGTTGCATCACTTATAGTATTATGAAATTTGGCTGATATATATGATGCAGGCTTACAGTTATGCAAATCAGATATAACACCTTGTAAAATATTATTAAAATCAAGTATCAACCTTTCATCAATATTATTCATTGAATAGTCATACATATCTGTAACTGTATTATCAATTATATTTTCAAGCACAATTGCAGCCTGAGCATCATAAGTAACTTTAGTTATTTGAAATACAAGTGTAGCTATGCAATCAAAAAATCGTCCCATACTTGAAGATTTAAAGCAATTAATATTATTTTGAATAGCTTTTTCTATAATATCTATTTTCTCTTTATCAATATAACTTAAAACATCTTCTGCTTTTGATTGTATTGAATGCAAATAAGAAACAGCACATTTCCACGGCTCTTTAATGGCTGAATCTCCGCCTTGAATATTCACATACTTTAAATGACCAACTCTTTTAAAATTAGACATTGTACCAACAAAGAATTCTCCTCCCCAAATTGCTCCATCGATTCCCATTCCTGTTCCGTCATAAATAACGCCAATGACATTTTGGGTAAGCTCGTTTTCTTTCATACATCCTGCCATATGTGCATGATGGTGCTGAATTGGAATTTTTGTTTTTATAATCTTATTGGCATGTTTAGTAGAAAAATAATCTGGATGCAAATCATGTGCTATAAATTGCGGTTCTGCTTTCAATAAATTTTTAAGTCTATTTATAACCTTAATATATTCACTACATATTTCAGTGCGATTAAGACTACCCATATATTGGCTTATATGGGCAAACCCTTTATGTACTAAACAAATAGAAGCTTTTTGTTCACCACCAAGAGCCAAAATTTCGTTATTCGATTTTATTTTTATTGAAGTCGGAGAGTATCCTCTTCCACATCTACTTATCAAAACTTCATTATTAAAAACTCTTACCACTGAATCATCGACAGGCGTCATTATTTCACGGTTATGTATAAGAAAGTAGTCTGCTACTGAGCTTAGTTTATTTATTGCATCGTCATCTTTATAGCAAATAGGCATACCACTTATATTTCCACTTGTCATCACAAGATATTTTAAATCATCATCAAAAATCAAATAATGCAAAGGAGCATAAGGCAACATAACACCGTATCTCTTAAGTCTTGGTGCAACAGACTCAGGTAAAATATCATTGTTACTTTTACTTAAAAGAACAATTGGTTTCTTATTGTTTGAAATTGTTTCTTGCTCCTTGATATTCATTGTACAAATACTTTCTATGTCTTCTATATCTTTAGCCATAATTGCTAAAGGTTTGTCTGGTCTGTTTTTTCTTTTTCTTAGACTAGTAATAGCTTTATCATCTATTGCACTACATACAAGGTGATATCCTCCAATACCCTTAATTGCAACTATTCTTCTTTTTTTTAGAAGCTCTTTCACTTTTGTGATTGGGTTATCACATTCTACTTTTATATTATTACAATCAAAAAGCTGATACTGTGGACCACATTTAGAGCAACAATTTGGTTGTGCATGAAACCTTCTGTCATTTGGGTTTTTATATTCATTATTACATTGATTGCACATTTCAAATAAGCTCATTGAAGTACTAACTCTGTCGTATGGTAAATCATTTAAAATTGAATATCTTGGTCCACAGTTCGTACAATTCGTAAACGCATAATGATATCTCCTGTCATTATTACTTCGAATATCATTAATGCAATCTTCGCATACTGCAATATCAGGAAGAATTAAACCCTGATGATTAATATTTTTCAAACTATTTAAAATAATAAAATCGTTATTATTAGCAATTTTAAGCTGATGTATTTGTATTTCTTGAATTATTGCGTTTTCAGGAGGACTTTTAGTAATTATATTTATAAAATTATTAACATCATTTTCATTTCCACATACATCTATAACAACTGAAGCACCTTGATTTTTCACAAATCCTGTAAGGTTATTCAACTTTGCAATTTTATATATAAATGGTCTCATACCAACACCTTGAACAAGCCCAATAATTTGTATTAAATAACGAACTTTTTCAACCACTTATTTTTTCTCCTTCAATATGTTCTAAAACCGCTGTAAGACGTTGTATGTCTTTCTTCTGCACCAAAATTTTTGTCCAGTCACCAACAAGATTACTGTTTCTATCCTTAAAATGCTCTCTTAAACTCTCTTCGCTTATGTGACTATCTGTATGTACCGTAATACATAATTCATTCACTTTGGATATTTTATTTTCTTCACAGAGGCTTAAAATTGTATTATATAAATTCTCATTTAAAAAAGTATCATGCATTACTCAATTCCTCCGATATAATGTTTGTGATTATTTGTTCTACTTTATAACATATGTTATAAAACTTCTCTTTTAAAATAGAACTTAGTTCATCACCAAAGCCAACTTTCTCTACTTCAATGCCAATCATGTATCCCTTTAATTTCCTGTTATATATCTTCATGAAATCAATAATGCTCATATCATGTTGAGTATTTATAGCATTAGATGATTTTAAAACATCATCAAGACTAAATACATCTATGCTTCCAGGCTCTGCTCCTGTGTAAAGTGCATCTAGTATTATTACAAAATCATTATTGTTTAATAAATTGAAGTAGGTTTGGCAATCTGTTTCTGCAATAATTATTTCAATATTAAGATCTTTAAATTTATTTAATAAGTTTTCTGCTACTGCAATGGCTATTCCATCATCACTCATTAATCTATTTCCGATAGCAATTAACTTTATCATTTTAATACACCTATTTTATTTAAAACTTTAATTATATTTATTATAAAAATAATTAAATAATGTCATACATATATTTTTATTGTTTAATATAACAATTATTTATGAATTTTAAAAAATAACAATTAAAGATACGGACTTATGTACATAATTTATAAAGAAAAAGCTGGCTCATCAAATGTAACTCAAGAAGTTGCATTGATAAACCAGCTTTTTCGCGTTGCATAAAATTATTACTTTAAAAGGTTAGTTCTGCACATTTTCTATTTCTTAAGATTTTTTGAAATAGAACCCCTTAAATTACTTAAGCCAACTAAAACTCTCAAGCTCAATTCCGGCTGAGTTTATTGTAATAGCAATCATAATATAATAACCGACAAGCACCAAAAACTCCATCATCTGATCTTCATTATAGTATTTTTTGAGATTATCCCAGTTTTCATCACTTAACATATGTCTTTCAACTATTTCATCAACAGCAAACATAAGTGCTCTGGTGTTATCATCCCAAATTGGGCTGTTTTCTACAGAAAGTGAATCAATTTCTTCTTTGCTTAATCCACACTTTTCAAGAAAAGGTTTATGCTGACTGTACTCATAAATATTGCCGGTTCTCCATGCAATACGTAGAACAATTTTTTCTTTTTCAATAGTTTTTATTAATCCAAACTTATAAATTGACACCCAGAAAGCGAACCTAAATTTATTAGATAATTTAAGATGTGAAAATGTTTTAGCAACATTGAGCGTTTCAGGAGCATGTGCCCCAGCTTTCATTATAAACATGATTATTCTGTTTACAAGTGTAGCATCTTTAGGCTCAATATATGAAATTTTTGACTTCTCGGGAATAAACCAATTCCCTTTTGGATATTTTGAAGGATCGAAAAAATATTTTGACATAATATTTCCTCCCTGAAATGATTTTTAAATGTTTATTATTTAATAAATATATGAATTATGTTGCAAAAATATTTTAGGCTTGATAATTGCACATTTAATAATATAATTCCACCATAATATTTTAGGAGTGCAAACAAAATATGAAAAGTAATTTGTTCAAATGGAAACATTTTAATCTAATATTATATTCCAATGCGTTCGTTGGTATTTAAAATACGCTTTATCTTACAGAGACCTCTCTGAAATTATGCAAGAAAGAGGTTTGTCGGTTGATTATTCGACAATTTTTAGATAGGTCAAGCAATATGCTCCGATTCTAAATAATAATCTCCGCAAACATCTTTGACCAACTAACAACTCTTGGAGGATAGATGAAACTTACATAAAACTAAATGGCAAATGGATGTATTTATATATGGCTGTAGATTCAAATGGAAATACAATAGACTTTTGGTTATCAAAGTCTCGTGATAAAAAATCCGATAAAAACTTCTTCCTAAAAGCCTTAAATTCCACCCACAATCAAATGTCAAGAGTTATCACAGCAGATATATATAACACTATGCGATGGCTATTTTAGATTAAAAATATTATGGCGATTTAAGTTGCATTACTGGCATCGGATAATTAAGTATCTGAACAATATTATAAAACAAGACCATCGGCATATAAAAAAAGTAACAAATCATATGCTTGGATTTAAAAGCTTTCAATCTGCCTGCTCTGTTATTTTAGGAATTAAAGCAATGCACATGATACACAAAAGTCAAGCTGGCACATCAAATGTAACTGAAGAAGTTGCATTGATAAACCAGCTTTTTTATATTGCGTAAAATTGTTTTGTTAAAGGATTAGCCCTACTCATTTACATTTATTTAGATTTTTTGCAACAGAGCCTAACTATACTCTTGATCCCTGTTTAAACATATTTAATAGACGGAGATAATGATTTGATTCTCGCAGTACATGGTCTCCTAACAGCGGAATTATAATAGATTTTATTTTGCAATCTATTAATCCTTGTGTACCCTGCGTATTAAAATCTTTGATCTTTTTTGTAGCAGCTAAGCTATCTTCAGTTACCTTACTAATCGAATTTGTTCGATTCATTGCCTCTATAGCTTCTTGTGTTAATTGATCAAATTCATTGCCAAAATTATTAGCAACGTTTATTAAGTCATTTTCTGTTGGATCCAGTAAACCTCGTATGAATTTCGAATGTTCTGCCATAATCCTATTCCAGAATGCTTCTTGCTCTAACTCTTCTTTTTCTATGTTAAAGCTTTCTCGTCTTTGTATCCTTTGTATCATCTTTAGATATAGCTTTGCTTCTCTTAATATATGATCAATCAATAATGGGTAATTTACAGAAAACAAATTACAAGTTAGTACGTTAGATAAAATATTAGTTTTAAATTTGATTAATGAACTAATTAATCCAATTGCATAGTCATTAAGTTCAACAACCATCTGCTCATACTGTGAATCAATTGATCTGGGGTTTCCTTGTAAGCTGGACTCAGCCTGAGTTAACTGCACTGGTATATTTACACCTGTGTAGCCTGCTGAAAGCATTTCAGCCTTAAGTGTATAAGGGGTTACAACTTCACCTGATAGAAGAACAGCGGGGTCAACGACACCATTTGATAGTGCTATTGTTTCACGTAATAATGAATCAAAGTCTGTACGAAAGGTGTTAGCTTGGCTAATTAGGTTGTAATCTTTAGAAGTAAATCCAACTTGCAAGAAAAAACTATGTTCCTTCATAATTCTTGCAAAAAACAAATGAAGAGCTAATGATTGCTTTGTAAATTCGTTAGCAGAGATCATAATATACCTTCTTTTTAAAATATTAAATTATTGTACACATTATTATAACTATGCTAGTTATTCCGTGTTGTGAATTATTGTTAATTTAAGGGTTCTGTTGCAAAAATATTTTAGGAGAGTTGAATTTAAAAGTTTTCAATCCGCTTGCTCCATTATTTTCGGTATTGAAGCAATGCATATGATACAAAAAGGACAAGCTGGCACATCAAATGTAACCCAAGAAGTTACATTGATAAACCAGCTTTTTTATATTGCGTAAAATTGTTTTGTCAAAAATATAGTCCTGCTCATTGCTTTTTGGCAAAGATTTTTTGCAACAGAACCCTCATTCCTTATATACCCTCATTAGTTAATATCTTTTCAAACTTTTTCTCTGATAGTATTTCGTTTGTCAGAAATTCACCATTATAAAACAGACTATATGTGGTGAACGGAGCAGGAGAATTTTGTGCTTGCTCCGTTTTTTGAAGGTGGATGATTTTGAAAGGAACTCCTTTTTTCTTTGCCACATTTTCAATAATTGGAACATACTTAACTGTAAAGGGACATTGATTTGTATAGTACAAAACAAAACCTTGTTTACTAATTTTTGGTGTTTTCACATGGTCTTTAAAACTTGGCTTTGGTGCATTTTCTTCAAATGGCAAATACAAAAGTTCATAATATGGCTGTGCTGTATCCGCAAGAAGAAATCCTTTGTATTTCAAATACTTAGGATCAGAAAGGAAAGGCATTTTCTTTTTTGAGGAAAGAACAACAAGTCCTAATTTTCCTTTTTCTTTGCTATCTTTGATGCATTCCTCCAAAAGCAGATTAGAATTACCCAGACCTTTGAGTTGTCCTGATACCCAAAAGCAGTTAATAAACATATACCCATCAGCATCAATAGGTGACCAAGCTTTTTCAGATGGAATATACTCAATAAAGCATTTTCCCCGTACATCGCATTTTTTGAAAACAAGACCGTCATCAAAACTATCTGAAATCCACTGCTTCTTAGAAGCTACTTGACAATCCTTATTGTTTGAAATAGCACAGCAAATATGTTCCTTTTCCAAATTATCCTTTGTTAATGTTATAATCTCCATATATCACACTCACTTCACACCACTAAATTAAATTTTATTTTAATGAAATGTAAATATTAATGTCTGCATTCTCCCAATCACTATTAAGATATTCCTCGAAATCTCCAGTAAAACTTCTGTTCAAATCCATTTTCCAGATTTCTCCCCAAGCCTCGGCAACTACTTTTTCCATATGTCCGTGTACTGAAAACTTTGCATATTTTCCTGCAGGAATAATTTTTACAGCCAGCTCGTCATTCTCTGGTTTTGAAACTTCATTGCCTGCAGTCACACAATATTGGTCGTTTGAGTAGTCAGAATAAAGCCCAATAGCGTACTCGTTAATCTTATTTTTGATTTTAGAATTCACTCCACCTTGATATAACTTTTCCCAAAGTCCACCGATAACTGCACTCATTTTAGGATCACTGTTACTTGTAATTGCACTAACACCTACAACAATTTTTTGCTCTAAATTTACTATTTCATAATTCATTTTTAATAACCTCCATATATTTGATAAGGTTATTATACGACACTTAATATGACGACAGTATGTCATATTATAAATAGTTTTTAAGAGTATTTTGAAGCTTTCTTTTTACATCAAGTCTAACTTCTTTAGGAGATAATACTTCACAATCCTCGCCAAAAGAAGATATATAGCTGAAAATCCAATCTCCCTTTGGATAAATAATTTCCGCAATAAAACTACCATCTTCAAGCTGTTCAAAAGAGTTAAATTCATCATAAATACGATAAGCCATCTTTTTTGAAAGTTTAAGCGTTAGTGTAATAAAATCTTCTTTGAATATATCTTTTTTGCTAAACACTTGTGTGGGTGGTCGTTTATGAAAAGTTTCATCAAGAACAAACAACGATTTTATTCTTCTTAACTTAAAAAATCTATTATCGCACCTTGTTTTGCAGTATCCGTACAAATACCAACTTTGTCCTTTAAAACACAGTTTTAGAGGATAAACTTCACGTTTTGTTTTTTCACCCTTGCCACTAGAATAAGAAAATGAAATGGTATTTTTACTCAGTATTGCAGATTTCAAGTTACAAAACAGCTCTTTTTCTTCTTGTGCATTATACCAAGATGTAAAATCCACCTCAATCCAGTCCGTATTAGTTTCACCAAATAAACTGCTTAGTTTTTCAAGTGCATTATCCGTTTCACTAAGATTAACTAAACTTACAGCCTTTATAGAAGATAGAATATTTGCTTTCTCTTCCTCGGTTAAGATAGTTTTGTTAAGCACAAAATCAGATAAAAGAGAGATACCTCCTCCTTTACCTTTGCTCATATATACAGGAATGCCTGCAGATGATAGCGTTTCAATATCTCGATAGATAGTTCTTGTGGAAACATCAAACCGCTCTGCAAGCTCGTTAGACGTTACTGTTTTTTTATCAAGCAGGATATATACGATTTCAAATAATCGGTTAATTTGCATTTTATCACCCTACTTTAGTATACACTTATAATATGACACCAGCAAGTCATATTATAAGTGATATATACCCCAGCATGGTTAAAAGTTACATTCCAACCACTTTCCAGAATATGCTTGCAAAAGGGCAGTAAACATATTTTAGTTTTCTTTAACTCTTAGATTCACATATTTCTCAACTTAATTAAATAAAATACAACTTCATGTTAAAATAATAAGATCATATATAATAATTAATTTTTATCTGAAATTGATACTTTTATGAAAATAAATAACAATAATATATTTGAAATTCCAGTATGGAAGAAGGTCTTGAAAAAGTAGTCATCAAAGCCTCCTTCCTATGAGGTAAAATATTGAATAATTTACAAAAATAGGGTTTGGAGTGCGGTATTTTCTGAGAGTGCCTTTTTAAAAATTCATATGCATAGTCTTTCTTTATTTTTATATAAACAGCCTCATTGATTAAAATTAATTTATCAATGGGGCTGTTATTTTTGCTTATTTAGTTTTCATTGTTGCATCAAGTATTTTAATGTATTGCCCTGCTTTTAGTGATATGGTGACTTTGCCGTTAAAACTGTTACTTTCAAGCACTGAACTTATGTTTCCTTTGGTGTCGGATAATATTGCATAATAACCCGAACCATCAGTTTTTAACACATACTCCCCAGCACTCAAGTCTCTTCCAACTTTATACATTCCCTGTTTGTAAACGCCATCATCAGTTTTGAATATAGGTGCTTCATCAACTTTGCACATTTTGGCTTGGGCAAGCTTTACAGTTTGTCCTTTTTCAATAGTTATGTATGCCTGATTATCAACGGCATCATTTGCAATAGCCATTTTATCCTTGATTATTTCATAGCTTGCTTTTTCCCCAGCTGCTATGAGAACATATTCTCCGGCAGCAAGTTCTTTTCCAACTGGGTGATCACCTGATTTAATCCATGTTATTTCGTTTTGCTGATTTTTGCTACTGTTGCGGTATAAAAGAGCAACTATTATTCCCACCACAGCAACAGCAAGTAATATGTATAGCGAGATTTTCCATCCTTTTTTCATCTAATCATCCTTTAATATGTTTTACATCTCAAACAATGTAATTATACCATAAAGTTGCTATAGTTGAAATATAAGATTATAACTTCCCCACTCTCACTTTTCCGCCGCAGTCCATAAAATTTTAAACAGTCCAACAACTATTTTGATTAAATTCAAAATAGTTGTTGATCTTTCGTGCGTTCTATGATATATTCTATTTAGATAAATTTCTAAATATTTTTAAAGAGGTGTTCGCTTGGGATTTCCTGAAACATTTAAAGCTCTGTCTGACCCTGCAAGGCGTGAGATATTAGTAATGCTTAAGGGTGGCAAGATGTCTGCCGGAGATATCGGAAAGGCTTTTGATATGACAGGAGCAACCATATCCTATCATTTATCACAGCTCAAAAGAGCAGGATTGATTACAGAAACTAAGTATAAAAATTACATTTTCTATGAACTGAATGCCTCAGTTTTTGAAGAAGTAATGTTGTGGTTTTCACAGTTTGGAGGAAACAAAGATGAAAAATAAGTCAACGATTATATCCACCATAGTATGTCTTTTGCCAATTGTATTGTCAACAGTCCTGTTTGACAAGCTCCCGGAACAGATAGCCGTCCATTTTAACAATGCTGGCGTAGCGGACAATTATCTACCAAAGGCGGTTGCGGCATTTGGACTTCCAATCCTTATGGCGGCAATTAATCTCTATTCCCATTTCAGAGTAAACAAAGATCCCAAAAACGAAAATGCGGCAGTTTCATTAAAAAACTTTTCAAAGTGGTTGGTACCGCTACTTTCAGTTATCATGGTGCCGATAACTCTTTTTATGGCAATGGGTATGTCCATTCCCATTGTTCTAATATCTGAAGCAATTGTAGGTGTTGTCATTATAGTTGCCGGAAATTATCTGCCTAAGTGTAAAAGAAATTATACCATGGGAATTAAATTGCCGTGGACATTAGATAACGAAGATAACTGGAACAAAACACATCACTTTGCCGGATTTATATGGGTTATTGGGGGTATCATTATTCTCCTTAATGCTTTTTTAAGTATCTCATGGTATATCATACTTGCTGTAATTGTGTTGCTTGTCGTATTGCCCTTTGTATACTCCTACGTGCTTTATCAAAAGCAGATGAAGGAAGTGAAGTAATATGGGAATTACCAGCAGTCTGTTCGCCGTCTTTTGCACACTTATTTTGCCGATATGTGTAGCTATTTATCTATGTAGACTAAAAAAAGGACTTTGGATACCTACATTAGTTGGTGCAACCACATTTTTCGTATTTCAAATATTGATTCGGCTCCCAATTTTCCAACTCGTTTTACCGAATATAGAATGGTATTTGACAATGAGTTCTGCACAGCCGTTGCTGTATGCACTCTTTCTTGGTGCCACAGCAGGACTGGTCGAGGAATTTGGAAGATATATAACCATGAAGCTTATGCTTAAAAATAATCGCCAATTGATAGATGGAATTGCATTTGGAGTAGGACACGGTGGAATTGAAGCAATACTACTGGTTGGAATAAATGCACTTATAAATCTGTTTTTGACAAGTCAAAGTGTTGTGCCAAATTTGATGTTTGCCAGTGGCGTAGAACGAATTGTGACACTTATTCTTCACATTTGCTGGTCTATTATGGTTATGAAAAGTATCCGAGAACGGAAACCAACTTGGCTCTTTATAGCATTTATTACCCATACATTCATTGATGCCGGAGCTGCTTTCGCGTCCATAAAAGGAGTTTCAATTTGGTTTATCGAAGTTCCACTTATCCTATGTGCGTTGCTGGCGCTGGTGTTTATCATAAATGAATACAAAACGAAGGAGGAAATTAAATGAAAAAAGTATGTTCACTCATATTGGCAACATTATTAGTTATGTCGCTTTCCGCCTGTTCATCTGCTAAATTATCAGATGATTATTCCGAGGAAAAAGTCATTGCTCGTGCAAAGGAAGTCGTAGAAGTCATCAATACACTTGATTATTCTGCTATGAACGCCGAATTGAGAGACGATTTAGAAGAAAGCTTAACCGCTGAAGATTTAGAAAAAGCATGGGGTACATCTCTTAGCAAAGCCAGTACCTTTGTCGAATATAAAACCGTGGCAACGGCTGGTAAAAAGAGTAAATCAACCGGCGAGGATTATGCTACTGTTGTTTTGGTTTGCAAATACGAAAAATCCTCTCTTACCTATACAATTGTAATGGATAAAAACATGGATATTGTTGGAATGTATATGAAATAAAATGCGCTCATTTAAATTAATGTAAAAATGAGCAAACACCCCGAAAGAATATCTTGATAACCACCTAACAAAATACGGTTCTGTTGCAAAAATATTTTAGGCTTTATAATTACACATTTAATTATATAATTTTAGCAAAATATTTTTTGTTCAAATGGAAGCATTATAAATCTGATATTATCATACAATGCGTTCGTTGGTATTTAAAATATGCTTTGTCTTACAGAGATCTTTAAGAAATTATGCAAGAAAGAGGTTTATTGGTTAATCATTCAACAATTTTTAGATGGGTTAAGCAATATGCTCCGGTTTTAAATAGTAATCTTCGCAAACATCTTCGACCAACTAATGACTCTTGGATAATGGATGAAACTTACATAAAATCGAACGGAAAGTGGATTCATTTATACAGAGCTGTAGATTCAAATGGAAATACAATAGACTTTTGATTATCAAAGTCTATTGATAAAAAATTCGATAAAAACTTC
>Ga0074193_1002181_pt1 | contig 18941 bp, 16 predicted proteins | sample EPASupsiteHSE605_FD_64523 | JGI IMG/M metagenome (GOLD analysis project Ga0074193, IMG submission 64523) | Bioremediated contaminated groundwater from EPA Superfund site, New Mexico - Sample HSE6-05 | ecosystem: Environmental > Aquatic > Deep subsurface > Groundwater > Contaminated ... | reverse complement strand
CGGAAGCCGACGCGATCGCGGACGGCAAGGATGCTTTTGTGCCGACCGTCATGGAACATATCGAACTGGCCGGTATCCACTCCGGAGACTCTGCCTGCGTCATCCCGCCGATCAACATCCCTGAAAAACACCTAGCGACGATTGTGGAATACACGAAAAAAATTGCCCAAGAGATGAACGTTATCGGGCTGATGAACATGCAATATGCAATTGCCGACGACAAGGTTTATGTCTTGGAAGCAAATCCAAGAGCTTCAAGGACCGTACCACTCGTATCCAAAGTCTGTAATATTTCCATGGCCCGTATTGCGACCGAAATTATGATGGCTGTCAATGATGGTAAGGAAACATCCGTCAAAAACTTTACTTCCAAAACAGTACCTTATTTTGGAGTCAAGGAAGCAGTCTTCCCGTTTAATATGTTTACCGAAGTTGACCCTGTGCTCGGACCGGAAATGCGTTCGACCGGCGAAGTGCTCGGCCTGGCCGATTCGTTTGGTCTGGCCTACTACAAAGCACAGGAAGCAACCAAGTCCCCGCTGCCGGAATCAGGTACTGTGCTGATCAGCGTTAATGACGACGATAAGCCTGCCGCACTCGAGGTGGCCAGGAGCTTTGCTCAGACCGGCTTTAAGATCATGGCTACGGAAGGGACCCACAAATTCCTGCTGGAGAACGGAATCGAAGCCGAAAAAATCAAGAAGCTGTATGAAGGCCGTCCGAACATCGTGGATAGTATCACCAACAAGGAAATCCATCTGGTGATCAATTCGCCGTCCGGCAAACGCAGCAAACATGCAGATGCCTATATCCGCAAAGCGGCAATTAAGTATAAGGTTCCGTATATCACCACGATGACCGCTGCTGCGGCAAGCGCCAAAGGCATTGCCGCCTATGACGCGAATGGCGCATCTGGAATAACCTTAAAGTCCCTACAGGAATACCATGCCGAAATTAAAGGGTAACGCAGGCGTCCTATTAAGAATTTTTATTCTTCACAAGCTCGAGCTTTTCCATGACTTCCAGAAATTTGACGGAATCAATGGGTTTGGCTGCATACGCGTCACACCCATATTCAAAGGCCTTTTGCACATAATCCGATTCAGCCAGAACGGTCGTCATAATGATCTTGGCTTGTTTTTCACGCAGAACCCCTTTTTGTATTTCCAGATCACGAATAGCCTTTAACGCCCTGACTCCATCAACTTTCGGCATCATGACATCGAGACAGATCAGCTCATAAGGGCTCTCTTCCTTAAGCGACATCAGATAAGCATCGATCGCTTCCAGTCCGTCAACAACCAAATCGCACTCGCCATATTCTGATAATAATTTGTACAAATATTTTCTGCTGGCTAAATCGTCTTCAGCTATGAGTATCTTTAACATCCCAGTCCCTCCTATTACGTCGTTACTTCGTTACTTCGTACTTCATTGCCTAATAGCTTAATTGCTAAGTGACTTTTTAAAAATATAATACGCTTCTTTAAATAAGCTGAAATACGCAATCTCATCCTCAATATTATTTTTTCTTCTCGCCAATTCGATCTTAAAAGCACAGAATTTTAGTTCATCTGCTTCGATCTGATTGCACAGGTTTTTCAGCCGGTTGGCAATCGATTCTATCGCTTCATATTGCATGCTCTCAAAATGATCGTCGATTTCTTTAATGCAATGCTCGATTTCCTGCATTGCCAAGGTATAATGTTCAGTGCCTTTATTCTCAGATTTATTTGTAAAAATAATTTCGCCATGGTCGCCGAGCTCAACCTTATCTGGAAACTCTTGCGGGTTTTGACCCACCAAACCAATTTTTTTCATCAGACCATTGATGTCAATCGGTTTTGCCAGATAACTATCCATTCCCATCGCCAAAAACCTTTGTTCGTCACCTTGCAAAGCATAGGCAGATACTGCAATGATCGGTGTATGAGTTCGGCCGCCTTCAGATTCCCTGATAATTTTCGTTGCCTGTATCCCGTCCATCACGGGCATCTGGATATCCATCAGGATCAGGTCATAATGTTTTTTCTTAAAAAGGTTCAGGACCTCTAAACCATTGTCTGCAGTATCGACCTGATGTCCCTTTTCCTTCAGCATGCGGCGAAGAAAAACTTGACTTACCTTATCATCCTCAGCGAGAAGAATATGCAAAGGCCGGATGATTGGACTGATGTCAGGTCTAAGGAACGGCACCGTTTCGCTTTGTATTCCTATTTTAAATTTGGCCGTAAAACAGAACGTACTTCCTCTTCCTTTTTGACTGCTGACCCGCATGGTCCCGCCCATTAGCTCGACCAGCTGCTTGGAGATTGCCAACCCCAGGCCTGTTCCGCCATATTTTCGGGTAATAGAACTGTCGACTTGGGTAAACGTTTTGAACAGGAAGGTCTGATCTTCTTCGGAAATACCAATTCCGGTATCCTGGACAGCAAATTTCAGTTCAATGTCCTGATCTGTCTTTAAAACGTTGTTTACAGTGACAGATATTTTACCGGTGTCCGTGAATTTTATCGCGTTATCAACCAGGTTATTCAGGACCTGCCTAAGTCTGTTTGGGTCACCTATCAGATACTTCGGGATGCTGGGATCGAGATCATACGTTAATTGAAGCCCCTTTTTACTGGCCCGCAGCGTATGCACCTTCGAATTCTTCTCAACCAGATCATGCATGTCAAAATTGATGTTTTCGACAACAAGTTTCCTGGCCTCAATCTTGGAAAAATCAAGGATATCACTGATCAACGCCAGCAGGGAATTGGCACAGATTTTGGCCGTTTCGAGGTTATCCCGTTGTTCAGGATTCAAGTCAGTGGCCAGCGTTAAATCAATCATGCCGTTGATGCCGTTCACCGGTGTCCGGATCTCATGACTCATGTTGGCGAGAAATTCACTTTTGGCCCGATTCGCGGCTTCAGCTTCTTCTTTGGCCTTGATGAATATCTCCTCATTCTTTTTTCTCTCCGTAATATCCCGTGCAATGAGAATGAGATAGTCTATATGATTAAGTTTAAATTGCCGTATATTGATCTCAACGGGAATTTCTCTGCCATTTTTGGAAATATGGATATCTTCAAACACATAGGTTTGATAGTTTCGAACTTGAGTCATTAATCTATCCACTTCCGCTTTGCCTATTCTGGAGATCATCTTTGGCGAATGTCCAATCAGCTCATCACGTGTATATTCGAGTCCTTTGCAGGCGACTTCATTTACTTCGACAATCGTGATTTCCCCTTTTTCATTAATCTGCTCCAGGAAAATAGCATCTTTGGCATTTTCAAAGACGCTTCGGAATTTTTCTTCACTCTCGATTAGTGCCCGCTCCGAAGCTCTCCGCTCAGATATATCCCGTGCCAGGGAATATATGCACGTTCTTCCATCAATATTCATCAGATGCGCACTGACTTCAACCGGGATCTCCCTTCCGTCTTTAGTGACATGCACATGTTCGGCTGTATCGAATCCCTGTTGTATCAGCTTTTCCAATTGTTCAATTTGATCTTTCGTATCGTATTTAACAATATCCGGTAGATATAGCTGAAAGAGTTCCTCTCTCGTATAGCCGAGTCTTTGACAGGTAATATCATTGACTTCAATTATTTTTCCGATCCGGTCGTCATTCTCAATAATTTCAACGATGTAGATTGCATCCGTAACATTGTTATATAAATTCCGATACCGTGTTTCGCTGTCCTGCAGCTGTTTTTCAATTTTTTTACGTTCGGTTATTTCTCTAAGTACGCACAACAACACCTGTTCGCCATTGATCATCGTGGTCTGTGCACTCACTTCAACAGGAACTATACTTCCGTCTTTCCGTTTCATGTTTGTTTCTATAAAGAATCCTTTTTCCACGGCAATCTGCAGTTGTTCTCTGGCAAACGTCACATCTTCTGCAAAATCAAAAACTGTTTTTTGCACAATTTCATGATGATCATAGCCATAAGCTTTCAAAGCTGCTTTGTTGGCTTCGAGAATTTTTCCATCCTGTGAAATGAACAGGATCATATCTCTGGCATTCTCCGACAACAGTTGATAGCGTTTTAAAGCGTCTTCAGCAATTTTTCTGTCGGTGATATCCAGTATAATGCCAATTAGTCCAGCATACTCTCCTTCAAGGTCATAGTATGGGCCGCCGGAACTGAGACACCATCGATATTCCCCGTCATAATGTCTTAAGCGGTGCTCATATTCAAAAGATGTATGGGCCGCTTTTGCATTATTTAGTATTTCTTTATAAGCGTCTCTGTCTTTTGGATGTAATGCTGATAACCAAGAATCGCCCATACACTCTTCAAAGCTCATACCCACAAAATCCAGTAAATTTTTATTCACGTAAGTTATTTCTTTTTCTGCGGAACGCCAGACGGAAACTGGAAAATAATCCAGCAGTTTTAAATGGAAATCGCGAGACTTAATCAGTGACTCCTCAAGTATTTTTTCTTCGGTGATGTCATTTAACGCAATAACAATACTTCTTTTGCCGTCTACCATCAGCGGGGAGATACTGACATTGAACCATAATTGTTTTGTTTTGCCGCCAAGGATAAATGTCTGGGAGAACTCCAGCCCCTCGATAGACTCATTGTTTTTAAGCGCCCGTAAGCCAACATGTGTAATTTCACACTGCTTGCATTTCGTTGCATAGCCGCAGCCCCTGGGATCTTCAAAGTTGGCTGCACATTTGAAAGCTTCGCCGAATGTCTTGCCAAGCACATCTTGTTTTTCCACATGCATCAGTTTAAGTGCTGCGTTGTTTACGCAGCTGATGTGCGCCAGCTCATCGATAATGACCATATTAACCGGCGACAAATAAAAGATCGTCCTAAAATTTTCCGCTTCATTTTTATAGTTGTTTTCAATTTCTTTGATTCTAGTGATATCCCTGAAAACAAAGATGACCCCTCTGACTTCGCCGTCTTGTTCCATCACTGGGGAACTGCTTGCCGAAATACAGATGATTTGGCCATCTTTTTTGATCAATGCCGAATGGTTTTTTAAGCCCAGAGCTTTCTTTTTTTTAATGGTCAGCTCGATCGGAGAATCCATTATTTCTTCGGTTTCGTTATTGATAACTGGAAAGACTTCTTCAAATATTTTACCCTGAGCCTCTTCCGGCAGCCAGCCCGAAAGCCTGGCGGTGGAATCATTGATGTATAAAATGGTCCCCAGATGATCCGTATACACGACACCATCTCCGATGCACGCCAAAGCCAACGCCATTTCAGTTGTTGTGACATTGTAGCTTTTTCTGCTTTTATTCATTGGCCTTCATTCCTTACTTCAGCATCGTACAAATCAACTGAGGGATGTTCATTAAAGAAGTTTGTCTTTCAACGGCCCCGATATCATAAGCAACTTTCGGCATACCGTAGACCACGCAGGAATCCTGGTCCTGACCGATCGTTCTGGCTCCTTTTCTTCTCATCTGCAGGAGTCCCTTAGCCCCGTCATATCCCATACCGGTCAAAATAACACCCAGCGCATTTTTGCCTGCTTCCTTGGCCACAGATTCAAATAAGACATCGACGGAAGGACAATGACCGTTGACCTTCTCTCCTGCGAAGCACTCGATCCTGTACCGATTCGCTATCTTTTTGATTTTGACATGCTGGTCGCCGGGCGCGACTAGAGCCATTCCCTGTTCCAGGTAATCTCCGGTCCGGGCTTCCTTGACCTTCAGTTTGGTCTGATTATTCAGCCGCTCGGCAAACATCCGCGAAAAAACAGGAGGGATATGCTGGACGATAACGATCCCAGGCATATTCGCAGGCAGTCGCTTCATGATACTGCAGACGGCCTCCGTTCCGCCGGTGGAAGCGCCGATCGCAATGATTTTTTCCGAATTCTCGGCATGCTGGCTTTCAACTTTTTCAGTCGTATCCTTCATCGACGGGATAATCCGGGCGACGGAGGCCACCTTGATCTTGATCTTTAACTCATTTAGAAAATTTTCCACTCTCTGCGTGGCATTCATATCCGGCTTGCCGACAAACTCGACAGCCCCGGCATTCATCGCATCAAAAACAGCATCACTTACCGTACTGATCACAATCACCGGCATCGGGTACTGCGGCAGCAGCTTGCGGATAAATTCAATGCCGTTCATCTTGGGCATCTGGACATCACAGGTCATCACGTCCGGTTCAACTTCCAGGATTTTATCCCTGGCTTCAAACGGGTCTGCGGCCATACCCACGACTTCGATCTCTGGGTCACTGGCGATTCCTCTGGCCAGAACCTCCCGGAAGACAATGGAATCGTCTACAATTAAAACCCTAATCTTTTTTTTGGCCATGATATCAACCTACTTCTAAATATTATTCTTTTCTGTATACGGCTGGCATGACATATTTATATTGGGTTGTATCTTTGTTAAGCGATTCGGAATGTCCGATGAACAGGTAGCCGCCATATTCCGTCATGTCATAGAATTTCTGGACAAGCTGTTCTTTGGTCGGCCCGTCAAAATAAATCATCACATTCCGGCAAAAAATCACATGGAACTTCTTTTTAAAAGGAAATACCTTTTCCATCAGATTAAAGTTCCTGAAAATTACTTCATTTTTAATTTTTTCTACAACAATCGAATTTTCCCTGTCAAGCTTTTTAAAATAATTTGTTCTCCACAGCACTGGCAGCGCCGCAATCTTATCATTGGGGTATTCGCCATTTTTGGCAATCGTTAAGGCTTTGCTGGAAATGTCCGTCGCGAGAATCTTCGTATCCCACCAGACTTTTTCCCTGCCAAAAAACTCATCAATGATCATCGCGAGGGTATACGGTTCTTCACCGCTGGAGCACGCCGCGCTCCAGATCCGCAGATCCTTATCCCGACAATGGGCCGCCAGTACAGGCAGAACGTTCTCTTTTAAGAAAGCAAAATGCTCCGCTTCGCGCATGAAAAACGTATGGTTGGTGGTAATCTTATTAATAAAGGTGGTCATGGCCTCCCCGCCGTTATGTGAAGTGATGAAATCGTAATATTCAGAAAAACTTTTAAAGCCGTTCTCGATAAGGACACCCTGCAGTCTGCCGTTAATCAGCGATTGCTTTTCTTTTTTCAGATGAATCCCATAATTGGCTTCGATATACGCTGCAAACTTCACAAATTCTTTTTCCGTTATCGTTATCATAACAGACCACCATCCAGCCATTTTTTTGAAGAGAGGGCCTCGAATCTGGCCCTCTCTTCTCTTGCATTTTACTTAGTACTTGCCGAATTCGTCGTCACTCAGGACAATTTTCTTTTTTGGCTTTTCCTTTAGTGTGGGAGCCGGACTGCTGCTGTTCATATTCTCGAGCATTTTCAAAATATCCGGGCTCATATTTTCGATCCCTTTTAAGGAAGCGTACTGGCCCTTTTTCCGCAGTTTGAATTTGGCAACCTGAACATTCAGAAGTTCGGACTGGCTCGCCAGTTCTTCACTTGCAGCGGCACTCTCTTCAGCAGTTGCCGAGTTGGTCTGAACGACTTCCGCGACCTGAGCAATACCCTGGTTGACCTGGTTGATGCCAATGGCCTGTTCGTTGGAAGCTACTGCAATGTTGTTCACCAGGTTGGCTACCTTCGAAATTCCTTCGACAATGTTGTTTAATTCCTTCGCCGTGTCGCTGGCAATCCGGGTGCCATTATCAACATTCTTGATTGAACCCTCGATCATATCCGTTGTTTCTTTAGCAGCATTGGCCGAACGAGCAGCGAGGTTTCTGACTTCTTCTGCCACAACGGCGAATCCTTTGCCATGCTGTCCTGCCCTTGCAGCTTCGACAGCGGCATTCAGGGCCAGGATATTGGTTTGGAAGGCAATATCGTCAATGACTTTGATAATTTTGGAAATATTATTGGAAGAATTGTTGATTTCATCCATTGCACTGAGCATTTCTTTCATTTGGCTGTTGCCCTGGGCAGCATTTTTCTTGGCTTCTTCGGCCAGCTGGTTTGCCTCATTGGCATTTTGGGCATTGAGCTTGGTCTGGGAACTGATTTCTTCCAGAGAGGCCGTCAACTCTTCAATCGAACTAGCCTGCTCGGTTGCGCCCTGGGAAAGGGCCATACTGGAATCGGACAGTTGTTTCGAGCCTGAAGCGACCTGCTCGGAAGCACTGTTGATATTACTGATCACTTCATTCAGGGTCAGCGTCATGGTTGAGAACGATTTAGCAAGCGCTCCGATTTCATCTTTACCGCGGACATCTATATCGACATTTAGATCGCCGTCAGCAATTTTATCGGAAACTTCTACCAGTTTGCGGACAGGGTTCGTGATCGAGCGAGCCATAAAAAATCCGAGGATGATCGACAGAACGATTGCGGTCAATGTCGAGACGGCCAGTATAATTATAGTTCTAGTTTCTTTGGATGCAATACGATCTTTTGCCGCATCAATGTTTTGAGCTCTTTGCTCTGCCATTTGCGTATTTAATTCGATTAAGGCTTTTGTTTCCGGTGCAATTTTTGCCCCAACTGCCGTGATTTGTGCAGCATTGCCTCCTTTGACTGCCGCAAACAGCTCTCCACTTACCGCAGCGGTCCAGGCGTTGCTTCTCTCTACCATGGCCTTGTTCTCAGGCGTATTCTCCATGGCTAACAATTCCTCTTGCAGTTTGGTGCATTTCTGGGAAATCGCATTGAAATCGTCAACATAGGACTGTTTTCCATACAACATGTAGGCTCTGGCCAGACTTGCTCCATCGGTGAAGCTTAAAGCCAGGTCTTCATTAATTTGGAATTTCGCAAATTCGACTTCGGTCATCTGATTAACATCTTTGACCATAGAATTAACCTGGGTATAAGTGACTACAGAAATGACCGCCAGGATAATGACAATGACAATATAGCCGGCTAAAATCTTGGTTTGAAGTTTGTTGAAATTCATGATATTACCCCCTCACTAAGTGTAGATGTCAGATTGGATAGTTCTTCTTCTTTTAATAATTTGTCGCAATCAAGAATGAGCTTGATACTGTTGTCGACCTTGCCGATTCCTTTAATGTATTTGTTGCTGGCACCTCCGTTAACACTGGGAGGAGGCACGATTTCGTCTTCAGGGATGACAAGCACCTCACATACGCTGTCCACGATCAGACCAATTGATATTTCCTGAATGTCAATCACGATGACGCAGGTCCGGTCACTATATTCCATAAATGGCTTTTTGAAGCGCAGGCGCACATCGATGACCGGAATGATCTTCCCTCTCAAATTGACAATTCCACGAACATAATTGGGCAGCTCCGGCACTTCAGTAACCGGCTGGATACCGATAATTTCTGTCACGTACTTAATTTCAATCCCGTAGATTTCGTTGCCAAGAGAAAAGGTTAAAAACTTGTTTTTCTGAGTATCTTCTTCCAAAAAATCTTCTGCAATCATTTCTGCCATTAAAATCACTCCTTTCCTGTTATTTCTTCACAAGTCTGGTTATACTCTGGATGTCAAGAATCAGACTAATGTTTCCGTCACCTAAAAGCGTACACCCTCCTAACTCGTTATCTTTTTTTAAATTTTGAATGTAATATGGCAGTGCTTTAACAACGACCTGTTGTTCACCAAGCAGTTCATCAGCAAATATACAACAGGACTTTTCTTCATCTTCAACCATGATAAATATGCCCTGGCTGAATTCTGTAACTTCAGTTTTCACTTTGTACAGCGTATGGAGCCTGATAACCGGATAACACTCACCCCTTACCATAATCATTTCATTTCCGTCGGGATCTCTGATAATATCGGATTCTTTCGGTCTGAATGATTCTCTGATGGATACTGTCGGTATGGTATACCTTGAATTTCCGACTTTGATGTTCATTCCGCCGATGATCGCCAACGTTAATGGGATCTTCATCGTAATCGTAGTTCCTGTACCTTCTACGCTATCTACCGAAACGGATCCGCCTACCGTCTGGATATTCTTGGAGACGACATCCATACCTACGCCTCTGCCGGAAAATTCCGTAATGTTTTCCTTGGTTGAAAATCCAGGCAGGAAGATCAAGTTAAAGACCTCGCGGTCGCTCATCTCCTGTTCCGATTTAGCCAGAAGGCCATTCTGTCTGGCCCTGCGCAGAATTTTTTCTTTATTCAGTCCTTTACCATCATCCCTGACAATGATCAGAACATCGCTTCCAGCATTTTTTGCTTCCAGGGTGATTGTCCCAGCTTTGGACTTCTCTGCCGCAACCCGTTCCGCAGCCGCCTCAATCCCATGGTCAATCGCGTTGCGGATCAGATGCATCAGCGGATCGGAAATATGTTCAATGATATTTTTGTCAACTTCCGTTTCCTCACCGATGATCTCCAAACGCACTTCCTTGTTCAGCTTCTTACTCATATCGCGTACGATTCTGTGCATTTTGTGAAAGGTCGTCGACAGCGGAACCATCCGGATCGCCATGACCATATCCTGCAATTCCCCGGTGATTTTTCCGAGCTGCCGGGCTGCCTTAAAGAAATTATCTAGCTGCAGCCCTTTAAGGTCAGGGTTTTGGGTAACCATGGCCTCGGCAATCACCATTTCTCCGACCAGGTCCATCAGTCTGTCCAGCTTGACAACATTGACACTGATAATGCTTTGCTGGGCAGAAGATGAAGAAGAAGGTTGGCCTTCTTTCTCAGCCTTTTCCTCCTTTTCAACTGTCTGTAGGACAGGAATCTGTGGGGTTAAAGCATTCTCATATTGATTCATCACCGGTTCGTCTTCCTGATCTTCGATCTGCTCCAACTTCAGCTCTCTGAGGAAAATCGTCTGCATGAAGAATTCATGCATTTCTTCATAGCTTTTATCTGTCCTTAAGACTACTGTAAAGCCCTGTTCTTTAATGACCTGAGCACTCAGATCATTTTCAATAATATCTTCCGGGGTGAAAATGTACTTGTCCGCAATTTCTTTCAAATTATGGATGACGGTGTAGGCTCTGATATTTTCCATTTCACAGCCGTCCTGATAGAAAATTACAGCCTTGTACCAGTTCTTTTTAGACAGGGCCGCCGGGGGCTCTGTTATGTTCGGGGCAATATAATATCTGGGCTTTTCTTCAGGTATTTTTTCAGTAATTTCTTCTATGTCTTCCGGTATGTCCTTCAGATCTTCTACTGAATTTTTCTTCGTTTCTTTCCTGGATGTAGATACTTTTTCTGCTGAAGAATTTTGTAATTTCAGTTTGTTCAGGAAATCTGCAATCGTCTCTTTCAGACGCTGTGCATCTCCGTCAACGGGGTCTTTGGCTTTGACTTTTTCCAGTTCGACTTTGAGAAAATCGACACCTTCGAGTACAATATCCGAAAGCGCGGAGCAGTCGACCTCCCTGGGATTGTTTTCACGGATGAAATAGAACAAGTCCTCGATTGAATGGGCAAGAGAAGCGATGTTGTCAAAAAGCATCATTGCAGATGAGCCCTTAATGGTATGCATGATTCGGAAGATCTCATTGACATCGTCTTTGGAAATATGATTGGATTTTTCACTGGCCAGAATGGAATGCTCTAGCTGTTCAAGCAGATTGGACGTTTCGAAAATATACAGGTCTAACATGGATTCATTGGAATAATTACCAGCCATTTTTATCTGCCCCCCAAACATATCGACTGACTATTTTAATGCATTCACCTGATTTAAGGTTTTGACTACGACATCTTCTTTGAACGGTTTGATAATAAAGGATTTTGCGCCAAGCGCAACAGCCTGCCTTACCATACTTTCCTGTCCCATCGCGGAAACCATCACGACCTTGGCTTTCGGATCAAATTTCATGATTTCGGGCAATGCGTCCAAACCGCTCATCTCAGGCATCGTGATATCCATGGTTACAACATCAGGCTGCAAATGTTTATAGCTTTCCAGGCCTTCCAAACCGTTCGCGGCCTCACCGACGACCTCAAAACCATTGTTTTGAAGCATATTTTTGATCGCCAACCGCATAAATGCCGCATCATCTACAATCAGTACTCTAATCAATGGACTCCCTCCTTTGAGGATTAATCTTGCCTTGAATGAAAGAACCCAGGATTGCGTTGACTGCCTCCAAGCATTTCCCCCGTAAAGAGAAAGAATACTGCTGTAGTCTCCACCTCGCGCAAAGCGCTACGCAGGTACCGATAATGATATCAGTCAGCATCTCGCTCGATAGTTTCGGAGGTATTTCCCCTGTCTCCTGGCCTTTCTGAATAATTTTCTGTAAAAAGACAAACCGTGTTGAATAAATGTCTTCGACTTTTGATTTTAACGCTTCGTCATAGCGCATAATTTCCAAAGATAGAAGTACTGCGGTGATTGACGGATAATTTTCGTAATACGAAGAAAGTGATTCGACAAGAAAAAAAATGGCTTCTTCCGCGGTTTCTTTCTGTTGGGCTGTAAGGAACAGGTCACTATCATATTGCGAGAAATAATCCAGGACGCCGAGCATCAGTTCATTTTTGCTTTTAAAATGCTTATAGATGGCTCCCTCGGTGATATTCTGCTTTTTTGCAATCTCGCGTGTCGAAATTTGGTGGATGCCGTATTTATCGATCAAATCAATTGTCGTTAGGATGATGCTTTCTTTGCGATGTATTAGTAAATTCATATGGTAATAAACTCCTGTCTTGGAAAGTAAGTGTTTACTTACCATCTTTTACACCTAATATACTGCATAGTTTGTCGAATGTCTACAGTTTTTCGACATAATATTTTAAATATTTTGATATTTTTCATTTAATGAAATATATTTGAGTAGACCACTTATGCGATTTTAGAGAATAAAAAAAGGCTTCCTGTTAAATTGGATAAGCCTTTTTCCCTTACTTTCATAATTCCCCTTAGTTTCTAATTTTTTCTATCTAAAATCAAACATTATCTGTCAGAACACTGATCTGGGGTGTGGGGTTTGAAGTCAGCTCAGGAGGTATCGGGAAGTGCACTTCGAATGTCGAACCATGGGGGCCGGTTCGGATGTCCATTCTTCCCTGATGCCTTTCAATAATGCTGTTGCAGACAACCAGGCCCAGACCGGTACCCATATCTTTGGTCGTGAAAAAGGGTGTGCCAAGGTGCTTGAAATCCTCAAGGCTGATTCCGTGACCCTCGTCTTTGATAGCAATAATAACTTCAACGTTTTCCTGATAAACACTGATTGTTAAGATGCCGCCTCTCGTCATGGCCTCGTGGCCGTTTCGGACCAGGTTCAGTACGAGCTGGATAATTTCCTGTCGATTAAAATACAAGTCTGGGACTTCCTGAATATCTGTCGCCAGAAACATTTCTTTACTCTGTGAATCCGTTTCAATCAGAGGCAGAATCGAGTAAACAGCTTCAGCAACGTTACCCCGTTCCACTATCGTTGCTTTTGTTCTGCTAATTGAAAGAAACTCCGTAATGATTTCATTGATTCTGTCTATTTCATGGATCATCAGCTCGAAGTGCTCCATGTTCATCGCATCATGCTGTTTTTCTCTGAATAGCTGAAGAAACCCGCGAATCGTTGTCAGCGGGTTGCGGATCTCATGCCCGACGGTAGCGGCCATTTCGCCGACAACATTTAATCGGTCCAGTTTCTGGACCTTTTCCAGCGAAGCTTTGAGTTCTAAAGTCCGTTCTTCAATAATGTCTTCCAGATTAAACCGGTAAGCATAATATCGCTGCATATAGATTGTTATTTTTAATTGGATAAAGCAGGACAATACGACAACAACTAGGGAATTCAGAATATTTGCTTGCAGGATGCCCGGGTCAGTCTGCGTCCTGAGCAAAAAGAACAGAAACACGGCATAAGACTCGATATGGAATAAAAACGCAAAGACCGGCTTTTGGTAGATAAAAAATGAAATCAAAAAACACGCAAAGATATAGACAGTGATTTGACCATGTAAAAGCTGGTCTATTCTTCCGGAGATGAAAGCGGCGAAGTTTAAGAAGATAAACACAAAACTTTCAATATAGATTTTCGAAGGTGCAAAATTGCCGTCCGCCAGATTTTTGCGCGTAAAATATACCAGGATGTAAATCCCCGCAATGACAGCCACTGCGAGATGGCAGTAGAATAATTCCTCATAGGCAGGAGTTTGCAGCCAATAGCCTCTTTCTTTATTCAAATAGTCTGAGAAAAGAAAGACCAGATCTAAAAAAAACAAAACAATAGATACTGTTTTAATGATATTGCAGCTGATTTCATATAATTTTTTCCAGGAAGAACCCGTATATTTATTAGTAATGGCATCCAAATTCATATACGCAGCACCGACTCCTTCGAAATTTTCTATCTATATAGACAGTATAATATAATTGTTAGACATAATAATATCTTTTTTTGTTGAATTTGGATTTAGATTAAAGGAATTAAAGGAATCAAAAAAAGAGATTGATGCAATTTGATTGATTCAATCTCTTTTTTGAGCTTTATGACTCACAGCTTCCGGAACTGCAGTCCGATCCGCACTCACCTTTTAAGGGTGATTTGATTTCGAATTGATCCCCATCGGGGGTGTCAATATAATTGATCACAACACCCTCAAGAACTTCTGTAAATTGCTTGTCTGCGACAATTTTTAGTCCATGCTGTTCATCAAATATATCGTCAGGGGTCTTTGACTCATCCAGAGTCATGCCGTAATTCGGCCCCCTTCAGCCAATGCCGGCTACATAGAGCCGCAAGTAAGAATTATCCATGTTCTGAGTTACCATGATGTCTTTAATTCTCTTGGCTGCGATTTCAGTAACTTCAAACATAATCGCACCTCCTTTTTAGTCTGACAATCGTTATCCATATTACATGAATAAGAAATGCTTGTCAAAATGATTGAAAAACAAATTAAAAAGTTGTAGTATGTCTAATTAATTAGCAGATTTACGTGTCGTCAAGCAGGTTATTAAACCGGTTTGTTGCCTTGATATATTTCACGAGTTCGTTAATCATAATTCCGGTTATGATTCCGGTAGGCACCGAAAACAGTAACATAACAGGCAAGTAGAAAAAGATCCCTGAAAACCTTAGAACTAAGGCTGCCATGGCCAATTGCCCAAGATTATGGGCTACAGCCCCTGCTACACTGATACCAACCATACTTAGACCTGCAAAAGAATGCAACAGCACTGCCATGATGATCGCAGCTGCAACAGCGCCTAAAAAGCTCATAAAAAAACCCATACCGAATAGGGTCCCACTGAGCAGAGAGCCGAGGATTGTCCGTAGTACGGTAATCTGCAGGGCCGTCTTAAAATCAAAGACAACCAAAGCCACCAACGTAATAATATTGGCCAAACCCAGCTTCACTCCCGGTATAGGCAGCGGATTAGGGAACATACTCTCAAGATAATGAAGAACGGAGGCTTGAGCCACCAGAATGGCAATAACCGCCAGTTTCTTTGTTGATATCACATTTTTGACATATTCCATAACTGGATCTTCCTCCGGATTATGCAATCCCCTTCAGATCATGCAATTTTTATTTGATGTCTTGTTTTAATCAAATAGATTTATTTTATTTGCATTAAACCCATATAAGTACTATTATTCATACGAAACAGAAATTGTCAAAGGAGCCTTTTCAATGACCGGTATGAAATTAGGCCAATACGTCTATGGGAATTCCCTACTCCATTTATTGGATCCCCGAACGAAAATATTGAGCTGCTTATTGGTCATTTTTTCCGTTATAATCACCAATAATTTGTATTTTCTACTTTTCCTGGTTGTATTGATGGCTGCTGCCATTATTTCTTCCGGATTAAGCTATCAATTAATTCTGAGCGGTTTATTGAAATTAAGATATCTGCTTCTTTTTACGCTGGTCTTCCAGGGATTTCTCACGCCGGGTGAGACTGTTTTTATGGTTGGAAAGCTCAGTATGACCAGAGAAGGTCTGATCTTAGGGCTGATCAATATATCGCGGCTGGTTATTTTATTTTTAGGCTCCATGATTTTACTGATGACAACATCAGCACTCAAATTGTCCGCAGGAATCGAATGCCTGCTGCTTCCATTAAGGAAATTACATATTCCTATTCATAATTATACAACAATCCTTAGCATTTCTTTTCGCTTTCTTCCTACTTTGTTTGAAGAAGCGACCATTATAAAAAACGCTCAAAAATCAAGGGGAGCCCAATTTGATTCATCAAATATTGTCGTCCGAATAAAAAGCTATACTGCCATTCTGATCCCCTTATTTGAAGCTTCCCTGGTGCGGGCCGCTGACTTGGGTGAAGCGATGGACAGTAGGTGTTTTACTTCCCATCCCAATCAATTAAGGCTAAACCGTTTACAAATAAAACGCAGAGATATCCTGTTCTTAATCCCAATGACCGCCATTTTAGGTGCAGGCATTACAATTAGTATTCTTCTATAAGTCAGGAGCCGAAAGTATGACTGGTCAAGGTATTGAATTCGTCAATGTCACAAAACATTACAAAGATTCCTCTCAAGGAAAAACACCTGCGCTGCAAGATATCTCCTTGTCGATCACGAAGGGCGAATATGTTGGTTTACTTGGAATGAATGGTTCAGGCAAATCTACCCTGGCCAAACTATTGAATGGCCTGCTCAAACCGACGGATGGGAAGGTCTATATCAATGGGCTTGATACGACAAACATCGAACAACTGTCAGAAGTCCGCAGACTTGTCGGTATGGTTTTTCAAAACCCCGATAATCAATTAATCAGTCCTGTTATTGAGGAAGAAATTGCTTTTGGCCCTGAAAATTTAGGGTTGCCAATTTCAGAAATCAATCGCCGGATCAATTGGGCACTCCAGGTGTGCGGCCTCGAAGACAAAAGGTATCATGCACCGCATCTGCTTTCAGGCGGACAAAAACAAAGGGTGGCTCTGGCTTCGGCCTTGGCGATGCTGCCTGAATACCTCGTTCTTGATGAGCCGACTTCGATGCTGGATCCGGCAGGCAGGAAGGAGCTGCTTGCGCATCTGCGGGTTTTAAATAAAGAGGAAGACATGACCATTCTGATCATCAGCCATAATCCTGAGGATTTGGTCCAGGCAGACAGGCTGATTGTTCTGGATCACGGATCAATCTTTTTACAGGGGACCCCAAGGGAAGTCTATGCCAACGCCAAGATGGCAGAACTGGGACTGGATACCCCCGCGGTTTACCAATTGATCAACCAATTGGAATCAAACGGATATCCTGTTCCCGAAAACGTCAAATCAGTCCGGGAGTTGGTGGATTATCTATGCCTGCAGTTGTAGAAACGCATCATCTTTCTTATACGTACTTACCCGGTTCAGTTTACGAACATCAAGCCCTCAAAGACATTAATATCTCTCTAACAAAAGGAGAGTTCCTTGGAATACTTGGACCTAATGGTTCCGGTAAATCGACACTCGCCCAGCATTTCAACGGATTAATCCGGCCTACCTCCGGTCATATGACTGTATGCGGGATTCCAACCTCGGACCCCAAATTAAGCAAAGATCTTTGGAAAAAAGCAGGGCTGGTTTTTCAATATCCCGAACAGCAGATTTTTCAAATTACGGTCTTTAATGAAGTGGCCTATGGCCCAAGGAACTTAGGCCTGCCTGAAGCAGAAGTAGCAGAAAGAGTCCATGATGCCCTGCAGCAGGTTGGTATAACCCAGGGAGATATTAACCATCTGGCCCCGGTTACACTGAGCGGCGGCCTGCGAAGAAGAGTTGCCATTGCCGGGATGCTGGCTATTCAGCCGGAAATACTTATCCTCGATGAACCCATGGCAGGTTTAGACGCTGCCGGCCGGAGACTGCTTTCGGATATATTCAAAAAACGTCACGAAAAAAAAGAAACGACGGTCATGATCTCTCATAACCTCAAAGAATTCATGACTGTCACAGATAAGATTGCTGTTCTGGACAGCGGATCTATGATCTTTTTTGGAGATGTTAAAGACCTGCTGATGAGACCTGAAATTCTGGGTCAATATCAACTGGAATTGCCGGAGTACTTGCAAGTTGTTTATCGTCTGGCTGAGAAAGGGTTTGATATCAAGACGGACATCAGCAGTATGCAAGAAGCCGGCGAAGAAATCCTAAGATTTCTTCAAGAAAATAAACATGGGGACGTAACTATATAAGTTTAAGTTTCGATGCGCCCCCTGTCTCTGTTATAAGCTTCGAAAACGGATGAGCGGGGTATCTGTGTGAGACACAATTCCCGAGTAAAAGAAGACACGCCTCATTTTGAAGTGCCTTTCTGGGCCAAGTTGTGATACGGCCCCTTTTTACAGGTGAGCCGGCGGCAAAAAGTAAAAATAAATCGATAGAATACGCCTTTAGGGGTGGTTGCGTTTTGTCCATTTTCTAAGCCTGAACATATCATATTCCAGCAAATGTTTGGAATATTTTTTGTTTCAGGAGGAATGAATGCAGAGCATGCTTTTTGAACGGGAAGATTGGAAATTATTCAGAAATATGGAAACCTTGCCCCAAAAAGCAGGGGTGCCGAGAAGTAAATTATCCATGCTGGTTTGCAAGGAACTCACGGATAATGCGCTGGATCTGGGCGGCGATTGTGAAATCGGTTATGAGGGCGGTTTTTTTTATGTCAAAGATCACGGCAGCGGCCTGGATCCGGAACTGTTTTCCATCAACAGGCCGCTACGGTCCTCCAAGTATTTAAGACTGCCAACCCGAGGGGCACTGGGTAACGGTCTGCGCGTGGTAGCCGGGGCGGTAGTGGCGTCGGGCGGTGAACTCTATGTTTCAACCCGAGGCAAAAATTATAAAATCCATTTTCAAAACGACGGTACAGCCATCCCGGAAAGCTTAAGCGATTATCATGAAGCCGGGACAAAAATCACATTTACTTTGGGCGGAATGCCTATCGATTCAAGCTGGGCCAGCCTGGCAATTGAATATGCCCAAGGTGAAACCTACCGGGGAAAGACCTCGCCCTATTGGTATACCAGTGAAAACTTTTTTGAGTTGTTTCAGTCCTATAGCGGATCGGTCCGGGAACTAATCACGCAGTTC
>Ga0074193_1002180_pt1 | contig 18977 bp, 16 predicted proteins | sample EPASupsiteHSE605_FD_64523 | JGI IMG/M metagenome (GOLD analysis project Ga0074193, IMG submission 64523) | Bioremediated contaminated groundwater from EPA Superfund site, New Mexico - Sample HSE6-05 | ecosystem: Environmental > Aquatic > Deep subsurface > Groundwater > Contaminated ... | reverse complement strand
TACACATTTTTCTCGGATTATCTTAAAACTGTTAAGGTGTAAACTTGGGAACCGCCACTTGCGGAACCGCTTGAGTGGTGGTGTGAGAGGTCGGCTACTCAAATAATGGGTAGCCTCCTACTCGATTTTTGGTTAGGCCCAGATGAAAGTTAGAAGCGCCGCTACAGCGGTGAAGATAATGGCAATTACTACTGCCATCTTTATGACCTGTGATTCTATTCCCATAGCATCAATAGTAGCAGCCGCGTTTTGCAATTTGGCGGGTGATATAACACTGGCTAAGCCTCCAGCTATAGCGGTTCCGGCAGTTACCACCAGAGGATTAATATTGAGTAATTTCGAGGTTAAAATGTTGTATTTGGTGAACAGGGCAATGGTTGAAGATTCGCTGCCGCTCACAAAGCCACCTAAAAGGCCGAGATATGTGGCTGCAATCGGGTATAATCCCTTAAAGAAATCAGCCGAACTAGTTGCTAAAATCGAAATCATATTGAAGGCAGGATCAGTTAACTGCCAGTTGAGGGGAGAAGGAGCAAAACCGGAATACATCATAACGTAGGCAATGGCGAAAAATATAGCTGCCGAAAAGGCCGGACGGGGAGCTCTGCGGCTCCATTTTGTCATGATATCTTTCCATTGTCCGGAAGTGGGTCTAATAAAGGGAACAGCCAGCAGTGTACTAATTATGACCCAGGTATATGCATTCCAGAGCATCCTGGTCATGACCGGTTTGCCTCCTGGTATTATCGCCAGGGGCATGGCTATACTTTTATATAAGTAATTGTATAGTGGGGGATAAAAATTAATAAAGAGACAGCATCCAATTAATATTATCCAGGGTCCAAGGGCTTTAAGCAAAGACATGGAACGCTCAACTTCCATGTCTTCCGCAGTGATGCATGAGCGATCAATAATAGTTTTGCCTAATAATTTCATGTAAATTAACATTACAGCAATGGTGATAGCTCCGCCCATAACGCCGGTTAGGACTATTCCTTTACCGCCATGAGCAACTGCCATGGCGGTAAGTCCCATACTGACACCCGCCAGGAGACAGGGAAAGAATCCTTCCCTGATTTTAGTCCAACCTCCCACAATATACAGCATACCAAAGCCGATCAGGGTTGATATAAAAGGCATAAATTGTGAAAAAACAAGAGCTGATTCGTTTAAGGACGTACCAGTCATATCGGAGAAAACCACCAGAGGTGCTCCCAACAGAGCGTATGTACAAAGCGAATCGAAACCCAGTGCAGGCAGAGCAACAGCCACAAAGGTTGAATAACCTAAGGCTACCATGATGGGGGGGAGAATTGAAACCGGGGTGGCGCCCACCGAAACTAACAGGGTGCCTATACCCATGTTAATTATCATAATTTGTATGGTGTGATCGTTTTTGGCAATAGTTTTGACAAATACAACAATTCTCTTTAGGGCACCGGTACTTTCAAGAAATGTAATCTGAAAAATTGAAGTTGCCACCATTAGAGAAACGGGAAATGAGGCCACTATCCCTGCTAGGCTGGCTGTCAAGCCCACCTTCCAGGAAGTGTGAAAGAAGAGAAAACCAACTATGACGGCTAAAAGCCAGCCGAAAAAACCACTTAGATCTGCTGGCCATTTTAACCAAATTAGAAAAAATAACACAGCAATAATTGGTATCAAAGTAAGCAGTACATCCAATTTAACCCAACCTCCTATATACAGGCTTTGATTATTATTCTCAAAAAATATTATCATATTATTGGACTATAGGCATTATTATTTTAACTCGAATAATAGAAAGGGAGAGCAGATATTCAAGACATACAAAACAGAAACGGTCTAGAGATCGCGGTTATTCACAATCTCCAGACCGTGGGCAGAATCGCTGATTCTGTATGTTATTTTGTTAGTAAATTGGGAAGAAACGAAACGATTTGCGGAAACATCATTAATAGAGCCAAACAAACAATAATTGCTATTAAAAATGGCCAAATACCCCTGAAGATGACTTCCAGCGGTACTTCGGGCACAATTCCTTTGAGAATGTACACATTCATACCTACCGGCGGAGTAATTACCCCCATACCTACGACCAATACAATGATAACTCCAAACCAAATAGGGTCATATCCGAGAGTATCCACTACGATCGGATAGAATATTGGTATCGTAAGCAGAATCATTGCCAAGGCATCTATAAAACATCCCAATATTAAATAAATAAATAGTACAATTCCCATGATTACAAAGGGGGGCAGGTCAAGGGAGCCGGTCCAAGTAGCCATTTCAAAAGGCACCCTGCTGATTGCCATAAATCTCCCGAAAATAATCGATCCAGCTACCATTAACATTATCATAGCAGACGTTCGTGTGGTATCAACCAAGGATTTCTTAAAACCTTCCCAACTGATATTGCGTCCCGCTAATGCAGACAATAGAACTCCGACAGCACCTATTGCTCCCGCTTCAGTGGCAGTAAACCAACCGACAAAAAGCCCACCCATAGATAGTGCGAAGACCAGCAAAACTTCTCCCAATCCGCCTCGCAGTGCTGAAAATCTCTCTTTCCAATTAGCTCGCGGACCTGCAGGCCCTAACAGCGGATTACGCCAGGTGAGAATAGAGATGGTTATCTGATATAGAAGCATTAATAATATACCAGGGATTATCCCGGCAATAAAGAGTTTGCCGATCGACTGTTCAGTAGCCATACCATAGACAATGAAGATTACACTGGGGGGGATTAGAACCCCCAGCACTCCACCGGCAGCAACACTGGCTGTAGCAAGTGATACATCGTATTTATATTTCTTCATCTCGGGCAGGGCAATGGCTCCTATGGTTGCTGCTGTAGCAGTATTGGAGCCGCATATGGCCCCAAATATGGCGCAGGCAGTCTGGGTGGCTATAGCTAAACCGCCTGGCCAGTGGCCAATCAGCTTGTAGGCGAAAATATATAAGCGAGAGCCGATGCCCGAATAATAAGCTAGAAAGCCCATCCAAACAAACATCGGAATGACACTTAAACTATATGAAGAGAAATTGCCAAAGAGCTCCCTAACCACCATATTCATAGCTGCTGATACAGAGGTCATATAACTGAATCCGGCGAAACCTACAAGAGCCATAGCGAAGGAAATGGGCATTCGCAAGAATATTAGAATAAGAAAAACTATTAATCCGACGACTCCAAGCATTAATCCACTCATTGGGCAACCTTCCTAACTGAAGCTATTATTTTTAATAATATTACGAAGCAGAGTATTAACAGGCCAAAAGAAATTACATAAATGACTGGCGACAATGGTATTTGTATAGTGGGGGCAACCAGGTTACTAAGAGCCATGGTTCTAGCATATTCTGCCATATACCAGGCGACTATACCCCAAAAAATCAGAGAGATTAAGTTTGTAATGGCATCAATAAATGCTTGAGTTTTTTTGGGGAATTTCTCAATTATTAAATCTACTGCAATATGTCCATTATTAAAACCGCAGTATGCCAATCCCAACCCAATAGTCAGTGCCATCAGCAAAGTTACATAATCCATCGTTCCCAGCAATGGCTTCCTCAAAAACACGCGCAATACAACATTAAGCACCACTATCACCATTGTCGCAACGATGCAAAACCCTGCCATAATATCCAGAGAGCGGCTTATTCTTTGTACAAGGCCCGAAAATTGTTTCATACTTGGAATCCTCCTGTTGATCTACTTATATTCCTGATTATATTTATCAGACAAGGTTTTCACCAGAGTTAAAGTATCCTGTCCCTTAAAGCCAAGTTTATCCATTCTAGTTACATAATCTTGCTGGATAGGTTCAATAAGTTTTATCCAACGAGAAGCTTCAGTTTCTGTAAGAGTAATTATTTCCATATTGTTTTGTTTAATAGCACCATTCATAGCGTCCGCATCCTGTTTATCCCACAGTCCCATACCCACCTGCTCAAAGTATTGTTGAGTAACATCCTGGATGGCTTTCTGATTTGCAGGGCTCAATGAGTTCCACTTATCAAGGTTCATAGTGACGAAAAAGAGGGTATTGTAAAGGAACGGAGTCTTAGTTAGATACTTAGTTACTTCAGCTTGTTTCCAACCCTGCAATACCTCGATAGGGCCAAGGTTGCCCTTAACTACGCCCTTGGAAAGGGATTCATAGGCTTCTGACTGGGGCATAGCTACCGGTGTTGCTCCTACAGCTTTAAGGGTGGCGGCACTTAATCCGGTTGCTCTTATTTCCATACCTTTAATATCCTCTAAGGTACGTACCGGGGCTTTGGTGAAAAGGTCCCCAGGACCGGTAGTTATAACCATGAGAAGGTGGGTATCCTGGACTTCCTTGGGGTTCAACTGCTTTATTCCTTCCCAGGCTACCTTACTGGCTACTTTAGAATTGTTATAGGTTATACCTGGCAGTTCAAACACTTCACTAACCGGGAAACGTCCCCGCGTATAGGAAAAACAAGAAATACCTATATCGGCAATGCCATTTACTACACCATCATAGGTATCGGCAGACTTTAAGAGAGTCTCACCTGGGTAACTGGTGATTTTTACTTGACCATTAGTAGCCTTTTCAATTTCTTGGGCCCACGGTTGCACCAGTTGGGTTTCAGCTGGATGAGTAGCCGGCCAAAAATGGGCTAGCTTGAGTTCTACCGGTTTAGTGTTTTGACCAGCAGTGGGAGCAGAGGCTTTGGAGCCACAACCAGTAATGCCAAGCAGAGTAATTGCTAGTAATAGCGCAACTATCTTTCTGCTTACCCCCATTTTCGTTTTTACACTACCCCTTTTCATCGTTTGTTTCACATTTCTTCCTCCTTTAATTAATTTTGGACAACAAAAAAACTCCTCGACGGAGTTCTAAAAAAATGCAAAGTCCTTCCGGAAAGTGCATTATTTTACCTACCGTGCTTCCTTCCTACATATGGATATCAATGTTACCTACAACTATTCTACATAACTACTGTTCTACACTTCACTGTCCAAACTAATTGCCTAAATATGCCACTACTTAAATAATGTGTTACATAACAAATAGGTTGATAAATAATAATTTACATATCTTTTGTACCTTCTACACAAACAAGTAAAATCCTGCTAGAAAATAGTAATTTATTTAAGGAGAGTCTTACATTAACATGTAATATATTAAAAAGCCAAACAGATTAATTATATATTTTTAGACCTACTTGCCAGTTAGCTTATATAACCAGGATTTGCCTCGATCATCCTGGTCTTTACGCCATATCTTAATCAGTTCATCAAGTTTTTCCTCTCTTTTTTCATCGCGTTTGTTAAGCTTAAATTCCATTTCTTCGATTTTCTTCCGAAGAGCTATATTCTGATCGAGCAGCATATCATTCTGTTCCACAATCCTACGGATATTAGCAGTCAACTCTAAAATATCTATATTAATGCTATTGGAGGGTGAAGCTACAGCAGTTTCCTGTGATTCTTCCATATTTCCCAGTGCCATTCTGATAGCGGTAGTATTGAGACCCTTTTCGGTTTTTAACTTCATTATTAAGCGCAATGTATCCAAATCCGCTTCGCTATATAATCTATCGCTGCGCTCATCTCGCTTGATTTTAAGTCTGAGTGCATGTTCAAGATATCGAAGAGTATGTTGTTCAATCCCTAGCATCTCAGCTACTTCACCAATCTTATAAAATATTTCATCCATTTGTAACTTTTCCTCCCTCCACTTCATAAATTGTTATCAGGTGAGCCAATAAGGTCCAAAAGGTTATCAGACGCTCTTTACAAACCTCACAAATACTTGTTAAGCACTTATTTGGATTGACTAGTTTGTTAACCTCATTATTAACCTTATTGTCAGCCTGAACCTTTTCCCTCTTTTTTGCTCATAATATTTTGTACTAATAGACAATGCTATTCTAAAGCAAGTTAGCAAGTACTCAACCTCATACTTCTATAATATGAGCACAGCCGTCCTTAAATGTTGGACGGCTGCTTTTTTTATCTAACTCCTCCCTAATCGGGGAGGAGTTAGATAAAAAAAGCTCGCGGCGCGATGCACACAAAACGCGAAAGGAATGCGCTAAAGCGCCCGTGTTTTGGCGCGCAATTCGCGCAAGCGCCATTGAATTAGGAATTATTTCTCGCGACGTCTGATCATGTGTGGGTGAGGGGCTTTTATGCGGTGACGTTTAGTCTTGCGGGACTGATTAAGCATGAGCAGAAAGACCAGAATTGAACCATATAAAGTATACCGGGCTTCTGTAGTGAAATGATTGACTTGCAGATAAGCGGCAGTAAACAAAGAGAAGCCAAGAAGAACTGCCCAGGAGAGACCTTTAATGGCCCGGGTATTGGCACCAATAGAATCTTGCAAAGCATAAACAGGTAATTTTACACTTAGTTCACCTCGCTCCATACGGCGCAGAACTCTCTCTGCGATAGGAGGAATTTCTACTAATGAGCTTCCCAACAGGGAAGCTTTTTCTTTGACAATATTCCAAACACTTTTTTCGCCTTTTGCCAGGCCTTCTAAAAACGGTTTGGATTCATCCAAGAAGTTAATGTTGGGATCCAGTCCTACACACAGACCATATAATGTACCTAAAGCCCTACCCAGGAAAGTGAATTGAGCAGGTATCTGAAAAGGTTGTTCATAGAGCAGCTGTTCCAAATCAGTCAGCAGACCACTGAAATCGGCGGAATAAAGATCGGTTCCTGCTCCCAGAGCCTCTTCCAAAAGCACACCTACTGCTCTAGCTACTAGTTCATTATCGGCATCATAACGTAGAAACCCAATACGTTTGAGGTAATCCACAACCTGGAGATTATCACGCTTAACCAGAGCTAATACTAGATCAACCAGTATATCGCGCAGCGAAGGGGAAATGGTTCCTACCATCCCAAAATCTATCATAATCAGTTTGCCCTCTTGAGTAACGAAGAGGTTGCCAGGATGAGGATCAGCATGGAAAAAACCATCCACCAGTACTTGTTTAATATACGTTTGCAGCAATTTGCGCGCTATTACTTCACGGTTTACCCCGGCTTGGGATAATTCAGCGTAGTTGGATATTTTAATCCCTTCCATGAATTCCATGGTTAAAACACGATGGGTGGTATACTCCCAGTAAATGGCCGGCATTAGAATGTCAGGGTCATCACTGGAATTGCCAGCTATGGTTTCCGCATTATGTCCTTCCTGAATGTAGTCCAGTTCGGCCAGCAAAGTATCAGAAAACTCGTTATATATCGCATCCAAATCAATCTTCTGTTCCCAATCAGTCAGTACTTTAAGAAGATCAATAATCTTACGTATTGCCTTAAGGTCAATACGTACAAGCTCCTCAATGCCGGGGCGCAGTATCTTTATAGCAACGGTTTCACCACTGGTCAATACAGCCCGATGAACCTGTCCCAGCGAGGCAGAGGCGATTGGCATTTCCTCGACTTCAGCGTATATTTCAGACAGTGGACGAGAGAAGTCAGCTTCAGCTACCCGGCGTATATCACTAAAGGACACGGGCTGAACCTCATCCTGCAAACCGGCTAATTCCTGGACAGAGCTTTGAGGAAGAATATCAACTCGAGTACTGAAAAACTGTCCAAGTTTAATCAACAACCCACCTAATTCAACAGCAGTATTGCGAAACCGCCGAGCCTCAGAGACATAGAGTTTCTGACGTTTAGAATCAGGCCAGGATCTGATGTGCCATAATTTCTTATACTTTATGGAGTAAAAGGACCAAAAAATATTGATAAATAGATTAATAACCGTTAAAAAGCGTTTTAATCCAGCCCAGGAAGCCATATTCATAGTAATATTTCTCCATTTCCTGCAATTGTCTTAATTATAGCAGAGACTACATATTAGACAAACTTGGCGCTGATAATAGCTCAGCTAAGAAGTTAACAGGGATAGAATAATAACTTCTGTATAACGAATGTTAGCGAATCTTGTAAACTGTTCTATGATGAGGAAGGGTTTAATATATTAATGTCAAATATAATGGAGGTAGAACCACTCGGAAAGGGTGCTTGAAAAAATGGCAATCAAAATAATTACTGATACTTCGTGTGATTTACCAGACTCAATAATAGAAGAACTTGATATTGAGATGATACCATTACGAGTTAGTTTCGAAGATGGGGAGACATTTTTGGATAGGTATGAGCTAAGTACGGAGCTATTTATCGCCAAGATGCGTGCTTTTAGTTCACTGCCGAAAACTGCTGCTCCAGATCCGGCCATGATGATCAAATCTTTTGAAAAGGGTTTGGCTGAAGCTGGAGAGGTATTATTTATCAGCCTTTCCTCCCCGTTGAGCAGTACCTATCAAAACGCCCATTTAGCTCGCAGTATGATTGGCAGTGACCGGATTATGATATTTGATTCATTATCAGCATCGCTAGGAACTGGAATAATGGTTGTTAAAGCAATACGCATGGTAAAACAAGGTTTGAATATGGACGATTTATTGGAGCGTTTATTAGAAATAAGAGCAAATAGAGTTATGCTCTTTACACTTGATACTCTGGATAATTTGGTCAGAGGAGGACGACTTAATAAGTATGAGGGTATAACGGGGGATTTTTTAAACATAAAACCAATTATGAAGATAAATTCTCAAGGGCTCACGGAGGTAACCGAAAAAGTCAGAGGGCGTAAGAAGGCAATAAAACGATTGCTGGAGATGGCAGATGAATTTGGGGGAGAATTATTATCAGATAAAATCATAGGAATCAGCCATCTCAATTGTCTTGATGAAGCCAAGGATATCGCTGAGACCATTAAAAGCCGCTATCATCCCCGAGAGGACATCATTATTTCGGATATAGGAGCCACAATAGGTACCTACGTAGGGGAAGGCGGAATTCTGATCACCTTTTAATTAATAGTATGGGGGAGAATCCAATTTTACCTCGTATTTGTGCCCGTGGAAAAGAGAATCGAGTATACTAAGTGATATTTGTCGGTCAACGTCCCAGTAACTAGCACCAGAATTTGGATCTATAAAAGCATAGCCAGGTAAAGTCTGGGTAATGATATTATCTTCATCAAAGGTGACAAGTAAATTAGCTAGATAAAGCATATCACTAACTGAGATGTTGGTTTGTACATTCTCCTGCAGTGCAGACAATAAATCAGGAATTTTGGTAATAGTATTTATTTGCAGGAACTCTGCAATAACTGCCCTCAATAGCTTTTGCTGCCGCCCGGTCCTGCCAATATCACCATCCTGAGTTCCCCGATAACGTGCATATTTGAGAGCCTCTTTACCAGTTAAACGTTGATATCCTTTTTGCAGATAAACCCCTGAAGCAGCGCTTGATAAATTAATATCCACGTACAGGTTAACCCCGCCTAATATATCAATTATTCGTTCAAAACCCGCGAAGTTAGTAAGAATATAATGATTAACGTTAGTACCCAATAGCTTTGCAACTACTTCGCAGCTAGCTTCCGGTCCCTGGAGCTGCGCTACCATGTTAATTTTCTTGCTCTTGTTGGGTGTTGATATTCTTGTATCTCGCGGTATCCATACTAATGCGGCTTTCTTAATAGTAGTGTCGACACTGGATAGAATAATAGTATCGCTGCGGGCGGTTACTTCACCGGGTCTAGCGTCTATACCCAGCAACAGAATATTTATTTGTTCACCGTTTTTAATAATATCTCGGATAGAATGAGAGAGAGCATTTTTTATTTCAACACCCAGGAAAATGAGAATTATAATCAGCAGCAAAATTATTTTGGGATTTCTAAAATAATTCATGATACAACCTCTTAAGTCAAAATACATTTCAAGTTATTTCTATACTTAGGTAACTAGAAATATAACTGCAATATCACTGTACCAACCCAAGAGTACCTTTTCACAAAAAAACATTATATTTCTTAACTAAGAAATATAATGCAGATAATAACCATCACAAAAACTAAAGATTAAAATTGAAACAAGGAGCACGCACGTTCTACTTGTTTTAATAATATAATTGGTGGAGACGAGGGGATTCGAACCCCTGACCCCCTCGTTGCGAACGAGGTGCTCTCCCAGCTGAGCCACGCCCCCACAGCAGTTGGTGTTTAGAACTATCCTGTACACCTTATGTTGTTCAATTTCTCATACATTATAAGGTGTACACCACTTAATGTAAAGGGCTTAAAATTCAGGTTGAATATATTCAATTGCTTTATGAGAAGGTTATTAATATAAGGTGGTCAAGGAGAAAAGCGAATAACCTGTTCTATACATTTCAGTATAAATAGAAGTGCTTCTGGAATAATAAGGGTAAAGCAAGCAACAGAATAATGGGGGGTGATATTGATTAATATACAGTTATTAGAAGCTAAGAAATTGGTACAGTTAGAAAATATATGGTTTGAAACTAATCATGGTATAAAAAAGATTAATGAAGTGGGTATGGACGGATTCTATTTGTTAATTAACCTTTTAAGAAAACGGACATTCTTAAATGAAGTTTGGTTTAACAGGCAATTCATTTCCAGGTGTTTTGGGGGTACTAGAACGGAATATGCAAATAGGGCTTATCAGGCACTAGATAGCTTGATAAACAACAGGATGCTAATTGAAATTGAGAACCGTAAAGCATATGATGACCGTGTTAATTTAAGTCTGAAGAAAGCTGAAGACTTGGTAGGTTTTAAGGTAGGGTTTCCGGTTTTTTTTGAAAAGGATTCTTTTAATTTATTATGGGATGACCTATTTTTAATCATTAATTACAAAGGAAATGAGAACAAAGCAAAATTGTTAAGTTTATTTTGTGCCATTAGTTATGAATTTCAAATCGAAAAAATGAAAAATATTGATATCAAATATATGGTTTATGTCACAAGGCTAACAGAGAAGAGCGTTATAAAGTACAAAGGCGTTCTAGAAGATTTAGGATTGCTTAATTTACCCTAACATTTGAATATATATAACGGTAGAGCAGGCATCATTGCCTGCTTTTTTAATGAAATATAAGGAGCAAAAGCCATTATTTGCGATAGGGTATAACCTCTAAGGAATGATAGACTACAGTAGGAATATAGGCTTTGGAAGGAATAAATATGACAGAAAAAAGAAAAGTGTCTGATGTATTATCGGAAGTTGACATTAAAAATTTGGGTAATAAGATTTGTATAGTTGCTGGCGTAGGTGCAGGCAAAAACTATTGGGTTATCAACGATTTGGTTCAAAAAGGCAATGTACTCCTAATTACATCAAGGAAAGCTGTTGCAGATGAAACCTTAGCAGATGATAATGCTTTTACCTCCCATGCAAAGTCATCATACGATATTAAACAAGCTGTCGTATTTACCAATTCTTTATTAGATAAATTACTCCATAACAGTCAATCTCCGCACGGATTATTTTCTGATAAATGTCATTTTGATTATATTGTAATAGATGAAGCACATTGTTTGGTGACCGACAGTACATTTTCGAACTCCTTATTCCATCTATGGAATTTTATTGAAGATGTGTCCAAAGACTCCACCGTTATACTTATGAGTGCCACAGTAAACGCTATTGAAGCTAAACTGAGGGAAGGTTGGGAAATATTAGACTTAACGGATAAATGTATAGATGTTAAGCCTAAAAAAGTAACAATTATATCTAAAAAGCAGGCAATTAGGATGCTGAAAACAACAACCCAAAGTTCTAAAGCACTATATATGTGTGCAAGTGCCAAAGATATGATTAATAACCTCTGGAAGACGCTTAAAGAAAATGGAATAAATACTGGCAAAGTTGCTGGTATTATGAGCGATTCAAGGAAAAAAGACTTGATGGCTAATTTACCAGATGAAGTCAGGAAAACTGATAGATGCTATAACAGCATAGTTAATCAAGGAGTATTGCCCAAAGAAATAGAGATTCTCTTAACCACATCAAGGTTGAGGGAAGGGATAAACCTAAAAGATAAGAAAATCAAAAAGGTATTTATAGAGAGTCATCACTCAATTGACCTATCTCAATTTATTGGGAGGGTAAGGCATGGAGTAGAAAATGTCTACATTATTGATGATGCCAAACAGAATAGAACTGATAAAGATGCAATGTTAAGTGCGAATTATTGTTCAATAGTGGAACTTGATAGTGCGAATAAATATTTAGATAGAATCGTTGATAAATTAAGGTTGAATAATTGGGGCGATGGCTACCAAAATTATTATCGCAATAGATATATTAAGCAATACATTGACTTCATGAACTGAAAGAACTTATGAATAGAACGAATGATAATTATATTTGGGTAGATGAAGAAACCATTTTAAAAAGGGGAGCAAATAAAGAAATAATAATTGCTCCAACTGCTGAATGGATATTATAAATTAAAATACCTATCAACAGAAGCAGGGGTTAATACCTTGCTTCTTTATTTATGGGGGGATAGTTTACATCTTAAAAGGTTTAAATACCTATCCAGCTGTCATGAGTACATCTAGTTCCAGAGGTATGCAGAATTTATAAGCTCTTACTATTAGAAAAATATGGAGAAATTAAAGGAATTGTTTGGAAATGAGCAGAAGAGATGATTTATAGCATGAATAAATAACATTGAACCAATTAGGTGGAGAAATCATGAAACAACTTCAAAGGCTTTTGATATGGCTATTCCTTTTACTGTAGCCGTGTTGTGTATCTTATATTAGAGTAACGAGAATAAACAAGGGGGTATCATCATAAAAAACCTATTATCAAACCAACATAGAGTATTATTAGCAAATAGTGAAGAAACAAAGAATTATCCATATCTTTATAAGGTTGTAATTGAGAACATTAAAATAACTAACAAGGACATAGAAAATATATCTGCAGAAGAACAACAAATAATAAGAAGTCTTCCCGAAATAATCAAAATTGCTGAGACTGAATGGATAGGTAATCCAGTTCCAGAGATAATACTAGAGGATGATGATAGAATTAAATGTCTTCTATGTGGCACGGATAACAAGCTAATATTTTACATTCATAATAAGCTAAATGATATTAAATTAAATGTTGGCAGTAGTTGTATCGAGAAATTCACTATTATGGAAAATCAGGGTTTAAACATAAAGAGTATCATTAGGGAAGCCGAAAAGACAAGAAGAACAATGATTATAGATAAGAATTGTCCAGGTGTGAGAGATAGATTAAATAAATGGTCTAGTATCCTTGATAAATTCGAGATTATGATTCCCAATTATATAGAAATGCAATATATTTTACTTGGAAAACAAGCAGAAAAGTTACTTTACCAGTATTTAAAAGGTAATGATGGTGCTAATCTAGAGGATTTCAATATAATTTTTGAAAAGGCTGATAAAGAATTGGAGAAATTATCAGAGTATGTTGATGAAAATAAGAATAATAAAAATATTGTTACTAAGGAGATTGAAATATTTTTAAGAAATAATGATACTATTGCCATAAATCATTTGAAGAAACTTGGGTATATTAACGCTAGCAATGCAGGTTATATTTCAGAACCTAATTATATGAATAAGATTGCAACTAAATTAAATGAAATAGAGAGTAAATCATATATATGCTCTGTAAATGCAAAATCTCAAACATATATTGTAGAATCAAGTAATTACCTAGGAATTGGGTTGGAATTATCCCCACACTATTTTATGAATTGTTTCGGTAATTATTTATTTAGAAATATATTACAGGTTGATTTTAGAGAACTTATCAAACATGCAAAAATCAATAGTGAATTATCTATATCTAACTATATTAAAGAGTGTGCTAAATATTTGCACGCAGTTGGTTGTGAAACTGATTCTTTAGACATAATTCAAAATACCCTAACTATTAGAAAAATTGAAGAAGATTTTTATGTTGAAATAGATTTATCTAAATTTATTAGCTTTACAAAAGCGATGGTATTTAAGCTTGAACCATTTGATTTAGTTCCTTTTAGAAATTTTATTATCAGTAGACCTCATTATACGAAAAAGGAATTATATGATATACATGATGTTTATAAGAAAAGTAGCAAGGGTAAATGAAGAATTAAAATAGACTACTCTATACCTATTAAGAAAATGTTTATTAACCCACCATAGTGTGGGTTTTTCTATGCTATTATCAAAATATGGAAAATTAGCAGGAATAATGTGGAAGAGAGTAGTATTATTAGATAGTATGAATTAGAAACATAATGATTATTACGATATAAGTTTTGTAGTTTGAAACGCAGTTAATAACATTAAGTCATTTTATCACCTTAAATTAAACCATCAAAAGATGTTTGCTGAAGGTGATGTTCATACCAATAACATTGAAAGTTTTTGGGCAACTTTGAAACGTGGAATTTATGGTATTTACCATCATGTAGGACTTGAATATTTACAAAGATATGTCGATGAGTTTTGTTTCAGATACAATAATCGAAATGGAAATATGTTCGATATGGTGCTGAGACAAGGAATTTATTAGAAAGGGGGAAATGTTATGGAAACTTATATAGCGTTGCTATTATTGATAGTACCGGGTTTTATAGCAGAAAATATATTTGAATTATTAAATCATAGTAAGGTATCTAAAACCAAATTAGAAGAAATAATTAGGGCATTAACATATAGTGTTTTTATATTATTAGGAAATTATTTGGTCTTACAAGAATATTACATTTACTATCATAAGCCCATTTTATCAAGTATTAATGACTTATTAATTAAATTAACCTATATCGGGTTCACTATTAAATATATACTTTTAACGCTTATGTTAAGTATAATATTGGCTTTGTTATGGAATTGGTTATTCCCTAATGTAATTAAAATTGTCAACTCAATAAGAAAAAAACAAAACAAAAACGAAGTTAATTTGTCGGGTACTATTTTTAATCGGTTTTTTAATGATGGGCAAATACATGCAATTAAAATTGAAAAAGATGGTAAATCATATGCTCAAGGATTTATACAAGGACAAAATACATCTGACAATAAATTACAAGAAGTATATTTAACAAAAAGTAATATTATTACAGATAGGCCTGATTTAATTAATCAATTTAATGGCGTTTATGTTAATTTTGAAAAAGATATTTTAATTAAGGAATATGACTTAACTTTACTAAATTTAGAACTTGAAAAAATTAAGACACCATAAAATTAATCATTTTTTTCAGTATTTTCAATTTGTTGTTGAATGGGTTTAATAGGTTTAATGGGAATTTTTTCAACAAGATTAAGGGGTTCGAGATTAGTTAAATAAATGCCATCACTGAAATTACGCCTTATAGATGAATGCTCTATTATTGGTTGGCTATCTTGTGTTTTAACTTTTTTTATATCTTTTTTGGGGTCATCATTAACCATACAAACAACTCCTTCCATGTTTTTACTAATCATTCGGCAAATGGAAAGAAAATCCTGTTAGAAAACAAAAAATAAATAACTGAGAGGGGATTAGGTCTCTCAGTTGTTACGACTAAGACATCTGCCTAGGAAAATTATGTTTACCTGTTTTAGTAATTATGTATGAGTACAATAATTCGCCAAAAATTGTACCGCACAGCGTACTGAGAGTACCAAAAAAGATAATATCCAAAAGCCCACCTCCTTTCATGGACTTGTGAGAATAAAGAATTAAATGAAGAACCTCTCATAAGTACATGATTGCATGGTGGAACAGATGCTAGTCTTAAAAAAAATTATAACATTATTTGGTAATATAGTGAGCAATAATATAATTATTGGAAATAAAAAATATTTTAAAAGCAAAGTGTATGAGGGGATAATACCGAAAAATAATAATTTACATTAGTTTCTATTGTTCCTGTATCTCAAGTCCCGCTTAAAGCGGGCTTTTTGTGTGTATTAAGATGAGGAAAAAGCAGGAAAAAAGTGAAAAAAGTAGAAATAGAAATTATGCAGGAAATCATAAAGTATTGGGTTTTAGGAATGTTTTTGAGGGGAGTAGACCGATAACATGTTAGATAACGAAGATATAACTACTGAAGAATCTACCTCAATAGCAAATAAGAGAAAATGGTACATTATCGTATCTATTGGCGTTGCATTGCTAATAACGATTCTCATTGGAGAAAACTACAACAATAATAAACAATTCAATACTCATGTTGCTCTGGCAGAGCAATACTTTAATGAAGATGAGCCAAGTAAAGCCATTGAAAACTACGAAATAGCATTGGGATTAAAATTTGACAGCACAGTCCAAGACAAATTGGATTTGAGTAGAAAGGTTGAAGTATCATCGAGTAAATATAGTCAAGCAATTGTGTTTTTCAATGCGAAGGATTATTTATCAGCATATAACAACTTCAAAGAGGTGATACCAGAAGACGGTGAGAGGTATTCATTAGCACAAACAAAGATAATAGAATCCAGAAGGTTATGTGCAGATAACCAATTAGCTGAAGCAAGGCAAAGTTTTATTGACAAGGATTATTTGGGAGCGTTGTCATGCATAAGTGTCATACTTTTGGTTGACGGGCAGAATCCTGAAGCAGTTGCATTAAAGCCGATTTATACAGAAGCATGGAAACAACAGCGGGATGCACAATATGCTCCAACCTCAACAGTAACTCCAACTCCCCCCCTAAATACAGATGAATTAATAATATCTCAGCTTAATTGGAATAATGGTCCACGTAGTATCACCAGGAATGGTATTACATACGAAATTACACGCAAATCATTGCCAATAGATATGCGGGCTGGTACAGGAGTAAGTTATGAGGAAGAAATTTCGAAAATTAATTATGACTTACCTTTAAAAAAGAGAGTCAGAACGGTTATTAGTTCAAAAGTTATATATTAGTACCTCCGCAGTTTATTTAATGTTTTGGTGCTTAGTACATCTGCATCACCGCATTATCATTTACCAGATGAAATCGATATTTTATCAGATAGCAAACCCCATTATAATGGGGTTTTTGTTTGGAAATTAATATTGTTGGAAGAAATATGCAGGGAAATAGTGGCAATGGTCGAATAAATTCTTTATGGAGCATAGAGCAAAGTTGCCTTATAGAATTTCAATTTCATTCAGCGGTTCGACTGATGAGATTGTCGCAAGCAAGATAATTGGTTGTGTAAAGCTACATTCAAGAGGGAGGATAATTATATTATGATATATTTTGACTTCTTAGAATTAAATAAGAACGAAATAACTGAAAAATTAGAAATATTACTTCAAAAATATAAAGTGCAACCTGTAGGCAATGGATATATAGACTGCATTATTATGAAAGAAAATCTGGAAGAATTTGTTGAAGAACTTACTACTTTGGGAATAGTTATCTCTGATGTTACTTGGTGGTGTTATGTTAATCCAGACGATATTGATACTGGTTGCCCACATGGGATGGGAGGGCCACGCTCGAAACATTACAAAGGGTGGTTTAGTGAATTGCAGAATAAGATGTATGAAGTTGAAGAAGAAATCATTAATACTATATTGGAATCATATAATAAGGGATTGATAAAATTAACTAATATTAGCACAATTGACGGAATAAATAATTTACTAAGAGAACCTTTTAGATATACACCTAAAGAATATATCAAGGGTAATAAATGTGTGATGCCTGCGTTATGGTTGCTTGTTCCAGATGACTGGAGAAGGCAGTTTTAAAAAAGTGGTAAGTAAAAAGGAAAATAAAAACTTTAAAACAATTGTGCCAAACCTATAAAATATAGATTTCATTAGGGCTTAGGGGGAATCCCCTCTTTTCCTGCATATTAATATTTATGGGAGAATAATATGTTTGGCTATATAAGAGGAATAAGTGAATTAATATGGGACAGTAGTATGTTTTGGCTATTTTGGGGAATAGCCATTTTAGGCTTTTTATACTGGGAGTACAAAAGAAAAAGGTAATCCCCATAGCCCATTTAGGAAAAGACCAAAATCTCGATGACCTAGCTAATAAAATTTAAGAACTAATGATTAGGAAGGTATAAATGTTGAGTGAGAATACAATTAATCTAAAGCCCATAAATTTGGGGAATGCACAAAAAATAGATGAAATATGCTCACCTAGTTTGCGTCTCGCTTTACTTCGTTACGAAGTAATTGCTGATTATTACACACAAGAACCTAACCGTATTCTTATCAAGAAAAAAGAAGAAGATAAAAATAAGGCTTTTGAACAAGTTCTTAGATTCAGAATAAGGATTCCGAATAAGAGTGCTTACTCATGGTCTTTATATTCTGAAAACAGAGATTGGTCAGATGAAAAAGATAATATTAATGGCTTAATCATCAGATATGCTATGTGGAACAGGCACAAGGATATGAATCGAGTTAAATCCTCTGAGAAATCAGGTATGCTACTGGATAATTGGCCTGATATAACAACTAAGAACATATATTTTGAATCTGATTATGTTTCGGAATTGAAAAAATTATTGATAGATTTCGATAAGATTATAGAGAAAGGTATTAGCCTAGATAAAAGGAATCCAGAGGAACGAGCGAACCCTGGCTGGTATGACATGGAGGTTATGAGGTTATTTGATTGGGGGCAAGTCCATACAACATGGTCACAACCTATGGAGAACAAGGAAATTGAAGGTCATGTTAGAATATTTGAAAATGCTCTAGAACAGCTCATAGCTAAACCAATCAGTGAAGTCCACCAAATAATTTTAGATTATAATATTTTGCCAGATATTTGGAGACAAATAGTCCAAGGTAGCGATAGAATCGTTGTTGAAACACAGGAACAATAAAAAAATAATAAGTTACATTTTTCTCTATTGTTCCGATATTTCAAGCCTGACAAAATTGGCATGGAAAATAATCTGACAGACTCATGTAAGAGGAGAATTAAAGAGTGCAGAATGATATTGAATTAGTGATTCCCAATAATTTAGTGAATATTTCGGAGCAATAAGACCATCGTATCGGTAAATAAGACCATCAATCTCGGAATGGAGGCCACTGGACAAGATTTCCTGTACACTGAGTTCAGTGCATTAACGCACAAATCATTTACAGGAGGTTTCAAAATGGCAAACTACCGAGAAATC
>Ga0074193_1002179_pt1 | contig 18981 bp, 16 predicted proteins | sample EPASupsiteHSE605_FD_64523 | JGI IMG/M metagenome (GOLD analysis project Ga0074193, IMG submission 64523) | Bioremediated contaminated groundwater from EPA Superfund site, New Mexico - Sample HSE6-05 | ecosystem: Environmental > Aquatic > Deep subsurface > Groundwater > Contaminated ... | reverse complement strand
CGGCCAGATGGTTAAGACTATGATCCAGTCTTATCAGCAGAGCAAAGCTGGCACTTCAATGTAATAATATCTCACTACTAACCATACTATTTCGAACAGGCGGATAATTATCCGCTTGTTTGCATTTCTGAATTAAATGATAAAAAATACGTTAGGGGAAAACCCCTCAGGCCATCAAAAAAGCCCAATAGCTGCGTTATTAACGAAAGTACGTTCAATCAACGTACCTTATGTACGCCTCAATCACGGACTTTCATTAATGCCTTGCTCTTGAACTTTTTTGCTCGGACTGACTTTATTGACACTCTGACGTTAGGGGAAAACCCCTAACGTATTTTTTTAATTTGCATAAAGCTCAAGTTGTTCCAGGGAGATACCAGGGAAAAGTGAAGTGGCTACTCCCATGGCAATAATGCGGGAGGTGTTTTCAATAATGTCATCTATCTCTTTAGGTGTAACTGTTAGGCTTCCTCCGAAATAAGAAAGGATATCCTTAACAGCGCTGGCTGCTGTTACTTCGTTAAATGCTGCTCCACTGGCTGAACAAAATTGTTTAATGGCCTGGTTGGTAATAACTGCCGCATTTACGATAGTAGGACAGCCTATAGCAATCACAGGTACACCCAGTTCCTGCTCGGTTAGAGCATGGCGGGCATTGCCGATACCGCCGCCGGGTTGTATCCCGGTATTTCCCATTTGGATCGTAGTACCGATACGATCTACGTTTTGAGCTGCCAAGGCATCTACTACCACTAAAACGGATGGCTTAACTTTATCTACTACTCCTTTAATTACATCAAAAGTTTCTAATCCGGTAATTCCAAGAACTCCAGGGGCTATTCCGCATGTAGGTCTCATCCCTTCCACTAGTGCTTCAGGTGCATATTGGTGGTAGTGACGAGTAATAGGACTATATTCAATAAATTTAGGCCCCAGTGAATCTGCAGTTGCCCGCCAATTGCCCAACCCCACAAGTAGTACTATATCCGTAGGTTTAAGGACGTTTTTAAGGAGCACCGGCATGCTTTTACTCATGGCTTGAATAATCTCATCTTTGACATATGGATCATTGATTTTTAGGGGAGGTGATTCTATAGTGACATATGTGCCAACAGGGCGTCCCATGATTTGAGCTGCGTTTGCATCCTTAATAGTGATGGTAGTGATTTTAATCTGTTCCATTTTTTCTACTTTTTCTTCTACACCCTGGATCTCGCGATTAGCAGTACCTCTTACCAGATCCCTTGCCTCAACAGCCAGATCAACATTAAGACTAAATTGATTTAACAAATGATTCATATCTAATACCTCCTTTAAACCTTATTATCAGTAGTTTGTCCAAATCATATCCTTACATAAATAAAAATACGCTCTGCAAGCTGGGTTCCTTAAGACGTAAGGAGAACGATAGACGCTGATAACTTTGACCCTTCGGGCGCAGAGTTACGCTGATTTTATTCTGGAAATAATAATGTACTTTCTTATTGAAATGGTAAGAAGATCAGCGATAATCATATAAATCACTCTACGGGTACTACTGATACACGCTTAGCATGTTATTAAGGTTGCAGCGATATCTGCGGCTATCGTTATCCTAAAATTAAAATGGCGACCGAAGTCGCCATTTTGGGGAGAGGAGAATTTTGTAAAGTTGTTGGGGAGGGTTTGTTTACCAGGTATACTACCTAGTACTAATATCATTACCGATAATTAGAATATTATTCATGAAAGAACATTTTTTATAAATATTTTTTCTGTTACAATCAAAAATAATATAAACAAAAAGAGGTAATTGATACCTTTAATCGAAATTTATTAAGGAGAAAAAATATTGCGAGTTATTTCTGGTGTAGCTAAAGGTAAACGTTTAAAAGCGCCCGCGGGGCTTAATACCCGCCCAATAACAGATATGATCAAGGGAGCTCTGTTTAATGTATGGGGGCCAAGGGTTCAAGGCACAAAACTGCTTGATTTATTTGCGGGCAGTGGTAGTGTTGGGATTGAAGCAATTAGTAGGGGTGCTCAGAAGGTAATTTTTGTAGATAATTCGGGTGAAGCTGTTAAAATAATTAAGGAAAATCTGAACAATTGCAGATTTGAAATGTTTTCTCAAGTATACCGAAGCGATGTCTTTAAGGCCTTGGGGCTTTTAGAGCGACATGGCGAAAGGTTTGGACTAATATATATTGACCCGCCTTTTACTAATGAAACCATTTTCTATGAGGTAATGGAAGCCATGGATAAGGCTGATATTTTGGAACCGGACGGGATTTTGGTGATAAGAACACCGCGTAAAAAAGAAATGCCTGAGTTTAACAGGCTAAAAGAGTATCAATCTAAGAGCTACGGGGAGTCGAGTTTGCATTATTATTGTAGGCATGAGGAGGATCCAAAGACATGATGGAAATTTTTCGTATATTAGATGAGATGGAGCTTTTGCTTAAGGGAAGCAGAAAAATGCCCCTGTCAGGGGGGAAATCCTTGGTGGAAACCAACCGCTTTCTGGATCGCGTAGATCGGATACGGGCCATATTGCCTGAAGAGCTGGAAACAGCAAAAATGCTTCTATCTGAAAGAGAACGGATTGTGCACGAAGCTTGTGCGGAGGCAAACGAATATATGGAGCTATCCAAGCATGAAGTGGCCCGCATGGTGGATGACAACGAAATAACCAGGAACGCCATGAGCGTAGCCGAAGGAATTGTAGCCAAGGGTGAGGAAGTGTCCCAACAAATACGCCGCGATGCTGAAGAATATGCCGACGGTGTACTTAGCCATATGGAGTTCGTATTACGAAAAGGTCTGGACACAGTTGTGCAAGGCCGTGATCAGCTTAGAATGGATTTGAGAAATGATGATTAAGGCCTTTTATAACAGGCCGCCCCTATCATAAGCAGTATTAAGATAAAGCCAGCCAGCATACTATAAAGGGAAAACATCCAGGCATCAAAGGAATAAAGCACCTTGTAAATAGGTATCGATGATAGGGTCATGGTACTAATGGTGTTAGTAAGGAAAAATCGATAAATGATATAAGTTATTATAATAGAAAAGACCATTTGAATGGCGCGTGCTAAAAGGTAAAAAGACAAGCGTATTGGGGTCCCGGCTACAACGCTCATGATTTGGGCAATTATTGACAGCCCGCTGAAAGCGAGGATAGAACTGACGACCAGCAATGTGGGGAGTGCTTCAGAGCCGCTTGCTGCAACAGCGGTCTTTGCTCCCAGGGTTATTTCAAAGAAACCCATACTTAAACCATAAGCCAAAGGGTAAGATAGTTCAAAAACAGCCAATAGTTTTACTAGAACTGCTGCCATTAGATCTATGAAACCCCAATAAGAAAGCATTCGGGTTAGTACCGAAAAGATTACTATAAAACCTCCTACAGCTAAAATGCTATTTAGAGCGCTGCTAATTGCGTTACCCAGAATCTTTCCGATGCCATTAAGTTCGACATCGGATTCATTTACGCTTGCAGGCAGTTGTTGATTTAGCCGATACAGGCAAGCTGTTGATTGAGGCTCGGATTTAAATCTCCATATAAATCCTAACAATAAGTTAGATAAATAATGACCCGCAGCCAAAAGATAACCGGCAGTGGGGTTGGCAAACATCCCTACTCCGATCGCCCCCACAATAAAAAGAGGGCTGGAATTATTGGTAAACGATACTAGTCTCTCAGCTTCATTGGCGGTAAGCATTTGTTTCTCGTATAACCTTCGTGTGAGAAGCGCCCCTACGGGAAAGCCGGAGGTAAAACCCATAACTACGACAAGAGAACTACAGCCAGGCAGGCGAAATATAGGCCGCATAACTGGTTCAAGCCATATCCCTAATATATCTACAAAGTGCAGGGCGACCAGCAACTCTGCTACGATAAAAAAAGGAAATAGAGCAGGAAAAACTGTTGAATACCATAAATGAAAACCAAAGGAGGCAGCGGCTACTGTTTCCCGAGGATTTATCAGCATAAAAGCGGTCAATATGAGAATGACGGCAGTAATTGAATAATTTGAATATTTGCTCAAAAAAGACACTCCGTTCACTTGTTTGCTTAATGTATATGCACAAGGATGGAGGTCTTAGAATGAGAGGGGAGATTACAATATGTCTCAAAAACCAAAAGTAGCCCTGGTGCTGGGAGCTGGAAGCGCCAGAGGTCTTGCTCATATTGGAGTCTTGCAGGTTCTATTGGAAAACCAAATCCCCTTTGATTTAATTGTAGGCAGCAGCATGGGCGCTATGGTAGGAACCATTTATGCCTGCGGTGCAGATATTTATATGCTTGATAAAATGGTGGCCTATATGAACACTAGAATCTTGTTTGATGTTGGTGTACCCCGAATGGGTTTTATTTCTGGAAAAAGAGTGAGCGACTTTCTGGATTTGTTAACCAAAAAAAAGAGCTTTGCCGAATTAAAAATTCCGGTGGCAGTGGTAGCGACAGATCTTATCGCCGGGGAAAGAGTGGTTATAGAAGAGGGATTGGTTTCAGAGGCAGTAAGAGCCAGCATTTCTCTTCCAGGCATCTTTGCTCCAATTGTAAAAGATGATAAGGTACTGGTGGATGGGGCCGTTATTGACCGTTTGCCCATTGGCGTAGCAAAAGAGCTGGGAGCTGACCTGGTGGTAGCAGTGGATGTTACCTTTGGGCCGGGTAAACAAACAGTTATTAATAACACCATTGATGTTATTCTGACCTCGCTGGATATTATGTCAAAACTCCATTTTGATAGTATTTATACAAATGCTGATATTCTAATACAACCAGCGGTAGGACATATAAGTCCTAAGGAGTTTGAAAGATCCCGTGAAGCAGTTGAATTGGGCAGAAAAGCCGCTGAAGAAAAAATTGCCGAAATCAAAAATATGATAGAGGCGTTTGATAAATAGATCAGGCGATGAGTAATCACATAACAATTATATTAATCGCCGATTATCACAGGGGAGGTGATAAAGTCCTGAGAACCATGTCTGGTGGAAGAATGGGGATATAAGAGGGTATATATATCCGTAGCACGGACGTCCAAACCAATCATAGCCTGGAGAGCCGAATTACATTTATCCTGGCAGGCATTTTTAACCTCGCTGCCGCGATTAAGAATCCGCACGGTGGATTTATTTTTAATCTCTTGCAGGATTTTCCGACCTTGTGTAGAAAATCCTAAGATGTGTAAGTATAATGGTCCGTGCTGATCAAAATTCAGCATATGCTCAGCTTCTATGTCAAGAAGCGAGTACAGGAGTATCCGGTTAATTCGGGTTAGACTGTAACGTTTCGACTTTATAGATTGCCTGAGCTCTTCCAGTGTACCACTGGAAATAGCCGCTTCCTGAATACGATATTCAAGACCTTCTGTAATTTCGTATATTCTACGCAGGTTTTGCAGTGAAGTGGTGCGTAACTTGACCAGAATGGCTTGTTCTAGTGCATTAATCGTTACCGGGGCACGTCCCGCCAATATTTCCTGCTGAAGTATTGCATGGATATATGGAGGCATAGAGTCTGGAGTTCTATGGTTTAGAGGGTGCTCTAATAGGGAATGACGAATAGCGCTGGCACTGGCGTAAGCAGAAAGCTCGGTACTATTGTATCCGGAACCTTTTCTGATGATGGTCAATGGCTTCAAAGGTATGGATTCTTGTTCTAGCACGCGCAGGTACTCTAAAGCCAGAATATTGTTGGGTTGCATAATGATATGCTCCAGGCCGGGAATCTGCTCCCCAATAATTTCATGGATTGTTCTGGCTCTTGCTGCCGGGAAGCTAAGGCCTTTGGCCAGGTAATGTTTAAGATGGGTCTTATATTCCTGGTTTTCATGGGCAATTATCGCAGCGATGGATTGTAGTTCTTCAAGGTTGCCGCTTTCGCTTCCGAACGCTAGGTGGCTTACCACGCCGGTTCTGTATAACAACTCAATACCACCCCGGGCAAAATAGTAAGCACTTCGTACCGTAAAGCAAAAAGGCAGTTCAATAACAAGGTCGGCTCCTGCTTTTAAAGCCATACGGGTACGCACCCATTTATTGCATAGGGCGGCTTCTCCTCGTTGAACGAAGTTACCGCTCATTACGCAAATGATACCCGAGAAGTTCTGAGCCTGCCGGGCTGATTGAATTAAATGCAGGTGACCATTGTGGAAAGGGTTGAATTCGGCGATAATTCCTAGAACAGACGTATTATTTCCCCCTTACTCTTAGTTATCCACAATAATATCATAATATTGTACTGATATCACATTTTGCTTGTGATAAAACTTGAACCGATAAATCGATGGCTTGGGTTTATCGATGCACAAAATAAGGGAGGTTTATGAATGAACTTATTAGCGGAAATTAGAGAAAAGGCATCAAAAAAAGGAAAAACCATAGTTCTGCCGGAAGGTACTGAAAAAAGAACACTTTTAGCCGTAAAAGACATTGTTGATAACAATATAGCCAAACTCATTCTTCTTGGGAATGTGAGTGCCGTTCAGGCTGCAGCCAAGGCTGCCGGTGCCGATATATCAGGGGCCGAAATTGTTGATCCTGCGAATTCAGTGTATACCGATGAATTTGTACAAGCATTTTATGAAATGCGCAAGAGCAAAGGTGTAGATTTAGATAAAGCCAAAGCAACCATGCTTGATCCCCTCTTTTTCGGTTCTATGATGGTAAAAATGGATAAAGCCGATGGGGAAGTTGCTGGTGCTGAAAACACTACCGGTAATGTATTAAGGCCTGCATTACAGATTATTAAAACTGCTCCTGGCATCTCTGCTGTATCCGGTGCATTTATTATTATCGTTCCTAATTGCGAATTTGGTGATAACGGGATATTCGTATTCGCCGACTGCGCAGTTACCATTAGCCCAACTGCTCAGCAATTAGCGGAATTTGCTAAAGCATCTGCAGAGACTGCAGTCAGCCTTTGTGGAATGAAGGATCCTAAAGTTGGCATGCTCTCATTCTCAACCAAAGGCAGTGCCAGCGATGCGGTAGTTGACAAAGTGATTGAGGCTACAAATATTGCTAAAGAGAGATTCCCAGAACTGAAAGTTGACGGAGAATTCCAGCTAGATGCAGCTTTAGTACCAAGCGTAGGTTCATCCAAGGCTCCAGGCAGCCCGGTTGCCGGCCAGTGCAATGTCCTGATATTTCCTGATTGTAATGCAGGAAACATTGGCTACAAATTGGTGCAAAGACTAGCCAAAGCAGAAGCTATTGGACCTATACTCCAAGGTATTGCCAAACCGGTTAATGACCTGTCCAGAGGATGCAGCGTAGAAGACATAGTAAATGTGGTAGCTATGACTGCAGTTAGAGCCTAATATTAGCAGGCTTTATCATATTCGTATTATCTCTAAAATAAAGGAGGAATTATGTAATGAAGGTTTTGGTTGTAAACGCCGGTAGTTCATCTATTAAATATCAGGTTATGGATATGACAGATGAATCAGTATTGGCAAAAGGATTGGTTGACCGTGTAGGGATACCAGGAACTACTCTCAAGCACGAACCAACCGGCAAGGATGATGTTTTAATCAAGAAAGATCTGCCTGATCATACAGCAGGTATGAAACTGGTCTTAGAAGTTCTGGTCAATGATGAATATGGCTGCATAAAGAGCATGGATGAAATCGGTGCGGTTGGACATCGCGTTGTTCACGGCGGCGAGGGATTTGCTGAATCAGTAGTAATTGATGATGAAGTTAAAAAGGTAATTAGAGACTGCTTCGATGTAGCACCGCTGCATAATCCTCCTAACATGATGGGAATTGAAGCTTGCCAGGAACTGATGCCCAATGTTAAACATGTAGCAGTTTTTGATACTGCATTCCATCAGACCATGACACCGGCAAACTTCATGTATGCGCTTCCTTATGAAGCTTATGAAAAGTTTAAAGTTAGAAGATATGGTTTCCACGGAACTTCTCACTATTATGTAGCCCACCGTGCAGCAGAAATGCTGGGCAAGCCTTATGAAGAATGCAAGATCGTTACTTTGCACTTAGGAAACGGCGCTAGTATGGCAGCTATCAAAGACGGTAAAGTAGTCGACACCTCCATGGGCTTTACCCCTCTTGAAGGATTGGTAATGGGAACTCGGTCCGGTGACGTCGATCCGGCTATAGTATTTTTCCTCATGGAAAAACTCAATCTGAATTCCAGCGAAGCCAACAACTATTTCAATAAAAAGTCTGGTTTGTTAGGATTATCCGGAGTATCCAACGACTTAAGAGATGTTATTGAGGCCGCTGAATCAGGAAATGAAAGAGCACAAATGGCATTAGACGTATATCATAACAAGATAAAGGGCTACATCGGCAACTATATTGCAAAATTAAACGGCTGCGATTGTATAGTCTTCACTGCCGGCGTAGGGGAAAATGGAATTGGAACAAGGGAAGAAATCTGTAAAGACCTCGATGCACTCGGAATTAAGATGGACACTGCCAAGAACAAAGTCAGAGGTAAAGAAGTTGATGTGTCTGCTCCAGATTCCAAAGTAAAAATATTCTTAATTCCTACTAATGAAGAACTGGTTATTGCCAGAGATACCTATAATTTATCCAAATAAATAGCACTTAAAAGTAAAAGCGGGAGTTTTCTCCCGCTTTACTGTTTTAAACTAGTAAAAATTAGTTTTCGGTTTAGCATCATTATTAAAGTCCCGAACTCAATAACTAAGATTAGTGTTTAATTATGCAATTAGAATTTGTAAATTTAACTCAGGTATAATAATATATGTTATGAAAATATAACTGTTGCTTATATAAATCCTTGCGTTAATAATGATAGGGATTTATCTTCTTTTGTTAAAGTAAATCATAGGTAATGACATAGGTTGCAGAAATATATCATATTCAGTTTTCTAATTAATAGCTAGAGAGAGGGTTGAAGCTGTGATACCGATTGTTTCCCTAGCAGGTTATTCGAATTCAGGTAAAACCACCGTAATGGCAAGTTTAATTCGGATTCTTAAAAGGCGGGGATATAAGGTCGCAGCATTAAAACATGCTGCACACGGATACACCATGGATCCTCCTGGAACAGATTCCTGGCATTATGCCGAAGCAGGCGCCGATAAGGTGGCTGTTGTAGGACCGGGATCTTTTACTGTACATGAGTTTTACCAGGACGAAAAGAGCCTTCGGGAATTTGTGGATAGAATTAAAGATGTAGATATAATTCTGGTCGAAGGATTTAAAAATGAACCTGTTCCTAAGATCGAGATTTATAGGCAGGAGTATTCAACTAATAGGATTTCTGATATGGAGAATATTCTTGCAATTATCAGCGATATTCCAATGCCTGAAGATCTGCCGCGGTTTTCTTTCGAGCAATTAGAGGATCTGGCTGATTTTATAATTAAGCGCATTATTAGCATCTAAAACTAATTAGAAGAACAGGTTTAGGATTAGACTTATCATATGAGCTTTGTAACTTGAACTTAAGAACTATTGGGGATAAAAACTTGCGCCAGCCTTGGCTGGTTTTTTAGTCTTGATATAACTGAGATTCTTTTGAAACGTTTTGTATTATTGGTAACATACCTATCTTATTGCTTCAGGTATGAACTGAAAATAAATAGAGACAATATATCTAAAGCTCAGTCTCACGCGATTTAGTAAAATGTAAAGAATATAGATTAAATCTTTCTATGAAATTCCATAAATACAGATCCGGCCTTTATTGACAACGATATTGGATGCGGACTATAATTAAAATGTTGTTTTCATGAGGGGTATAAGATGAAACTTGATCTTAGAAGGCTAAAACTTCATCCTCGGGAAAGCGAAGCTTTTTATCTGCAAACCAAGGGGAGTGATAATTTCCTGGAAGAGGTAGGGGGAAAGTTTCTAGCCCCTATCGAGGTGGAAATCGTAGTAGAAAATACCGGCACCATATATGCCGGTCATGGCAGTGTCAGAACTCTGCTCCAATTGCCGTGTTCTCGTTGTCTCAAAGATTTTTCGTACCCTGTAGACTCTGAAGTTGAAGTGGCTATGGTAGAAAATACCAACAGCAGCCAGTTTAGCGCTGACGAAGGGTTCGTTTTCTTGAATGGTGACGAGGCAGACATAAGTTCCAGGATGGAGGAAGCCATCTTTATGGCTATTCCGATATGTCCCTTATGCCAGGAGGACTGCCGGGGATTATGCCCGGTTTGCGGACAGGACAGAAATACTACGACCTGTTCCTGTGGGGAACAAACTATAGACCCCAGGTGGGAAAAGTTGAAGAATTTACAGTAGGGAAGGAGGTTTTATAAATGGGTGTTCCTAAGAGAAGACAATCACATGCCCGTAAGAATAAGCGCCGTTCTGAATGGAGGAAAATCGATAGTCCGGGTCTGGTTGCGTGCCCTCAGTGTCATGAACTGATGATGCCTCATCGGGCTTGTTTAGCTTGTGGTTTTTATAAGGGTAAGAATGTAATTAGCATGTAACTATTAAAGAGAGACAAAAAAGTAAGCGATAGTCGTTTTCGGCTGGGGACTTACTTTTTGTTTTTATGGACATAATAGGATATTTATCCTAATTTTACACCGTGCCAATTAACGGCTAATAGGCAAATGAAAAACAACTCGTAATTATAGTTTTGCTAAACCTTTATGCAACCTTAAGTATGCCTTAAATTAATGGGGTTTAATTAGAGAGGGGGAACGTTAATGAAGATCGCGCTGGATGTAATGGGAGGCGATTATGCGCCACATGAAATTGTAGCCGGAGCCTTACTGTGGGCCGAATCCTCAAACACCGAACTGCTGTTGGTGGGCCAGGAGGCTAGTATCGTTAAAGAGCTTCAGGACGTATCTTACGATCGTAATAAAATAAGTATAGTCCATGCTTCACAGGTTATGGAGATGGATGAGTCAGTCACAGCTCTCCGCAAAAAACAGGATTCTTCCATAGCGGTTGCTACCCGGTTAGTAAAGGAAGGAAAGGCTGATGCAGTTGTTTCCTGTGGCAGCACAGGTGCTCAGATGGCGGCGGCCACACTAATATTAGGCAGGTTAGAACATATAGAACGTCCCCCGATTATAGCCGTAGTCCCAGGTATCGCTAACAAAATATCTCTCTTACTGGATGTAGGAGCCAATGTGGACTGCAAACCTCAACAACTCTTACAATTTGCCATTTTGGGCAGGGTCTATGCTTCTACTCTTAACGGGATAGATAATCCGCGGGTAGCTTTACTTAATAACGGGGAAGAAGAAAGCAAGGGAAATAGCTTAAGCGTTGAAACCCACAAAATATTACAAGAACAGCCGGATATAAATTTCATAGGTAATATTGAAGGACGAGACTTATTTTTTGGTAAGAGCGATGTAGTGGTCTGTGATGGTTTTGTAGGCAATCTTTTACTTAAAAGCATGGAAGGTGTGGCTATGTTTATCGGTAAGGCTTGTATGGAAGAGCTGGGTAAACTACCTGCTGTTTTCCAACAATTTGATTATAGCCGTGTGGGAGGAGCTCCTCTGCTCGGAGTTAACGGGGTAAGTATTGTCTGTCACGGCAGTTCGAAAAGAGATGCAGTGTTTAATGGCATAAGAATTGCGGAACAATGCGTAACCAGGGGAATAGTACATAGTCAGATACTAGCATTAAGCAATACTCTATAATATAATTATACAAAAATAATCCAGGAGATGGTATTGTGCATAAAATGTTTGAAATTGCCAGGAAATTTTTGGCTGAGCAACTTAATATGCCTGTAGAGCGAATTACTGCTGAGACTACCTTCTCTGAACTAGAAGCTGATTCCATTGATGTGGTAGAGGTCATCATGGCTCTTGAGGATATCTATGATGTAGAATTCCCCGAAGATGATCTGGAATACTACCCGACTCTGGAATCTTTGGTTGCAGTTCTATATGAATATATGCAACAGGTGAAAAGATGAGCAGCCGCCAATCCGCCCACGCCTTTCTGGTTGATCACCAGATTAATTTTAATGATGAAGAGCTTATGAGCACAGCTCTAATTCACCCTTCCTATGCTCAGGAGCGTAGTGCATTAAGTAATAACCAGCGCTTAGAGTTCCTTGGGGATGCTGTATTGGATTTTATTGTGGCTGAATATCTCTACCGGAGTTTCGGAGACAAGGCCGAGGGTGATTTAACCCAGATCAGGGCCCGGGTCGTATGCGAAAAGGCATTGGTTGATATGGCTAACCGTATTAATATTGGTAAATATCTGATGCTTGGCCGGGGAGAGGATATGTCAGGGGGGCGAAATCGAAAATCCATATTAGCGGATACCGTAGAAGCAGTAATAGGAGCTATATATCTGGATCAAGGTCTGGACTGCGCCCGAGACTTTATTCTAAAACATTTGCGATCAGTTATAATTGAGACCGCTCAGGGTGACTATCAGGATTATAAATCCAGGCTGCAGGAAGTTGTTCAGGCTCGCAGTAAAGATAATGTTCATTACGAAATTATTAGTGAAGCCGGTCCTGCCCATGCTAAAAGCTTTGTAGCAGGGGTATTCTTTAGAAGCGAACTCCTGGCCAGCGGACAGGGAAAAAGCAAAAAGGAAGCCGAACAGAATGCGGCTGAAAAAGCCCTGGAAAATGGTCTTATAATGGAACGTCTTAGTTGAATGGGTTATCCAAAGTAATGAAGCACTATAATATACCTATTTTTATTCCGCACCTGGGCTGTCCTTTTGATTGTATTTATTGTGATCAGAAAACGATTGCCGCACAGCAAGAAATTCCGACACCCCAGCAGGTTGTTCATACAATCGAACAATATCTGCAAACTATTCCAATTGAAGCGTTTGTAGAAGTGGCCTTTTTTGGGGGAAACTTTACAGCGGTTGAAAAGAAGCAGCAAGAGGATTACCTGCGGGCAGTTCAGCCATATCTGCAACAGGGGCGGGTGCAAAGCATCCGGGTTTCTACACGACCGGACTGTATAGATGAACCAGCCCTGGATTTGCTGGCTCGTTATGGGGTAAAAATGATTGAGTTGGGTGTCCAATCTCTGAGTGATAAGGTTTTGCAAGCATCAGCTCGAAATTATAGGCCGAAGGATGTTTACAAAAGTTCTCACCTGATCAGAGAAAGGCAGTTTGACTTGGGTGTACAGCTCATGGTGGGCCTTCCCCAGGATACTTATGCTCAGGATATACAAACGACTTACCAGGTGATATCACTACGGCCCCAGGTGGTCAGGATCTATCCTACCTTGGTCATTGCAGGTACTGCTTTGGAAACTATGTGGAAGCGGGGCGATTATGTTTCACTGAGCTTAGAGGAAGCTGTATTAACCTGCTGTGATATGTTTTTGCTTTTCCAAAAGGAGAATATCAGGGTCATACGCATGGGATTATATCCTGGTGAGGATCTCCGACGTGAAGGGGTTGTCAAAGCAGGGCCTTTTCATTCTAGCTTTGGCGAGTTGGTGGAACAGGAAGTATTCAAAAGGCAGGCAAGGGCTGCCATAAGAAGATATGTTAATAAATTTGGCTGTCCAACTCATATAGACCTGTACGTAAATTTCCGGGACATATCTAAAATGGTAGGCAGGCAAAAGAGAAATCTTAGCGACTTAAGGGAAGAATTTGGCCTGAATTCTTTGCAGTTAAAAATTCAGCAAGGCCTAACTCGTAATTGGGTAGGTATTAGTGCTGCAAGAGCTGATAAAGTTCAGCTTATGCTTTCTCGGGAGGATTTTTTAGGAATTGACTTAAACCTCCCAAAAGAATAAGCAAACATATCCTCAACGGTTAGATAAAAAAGGTAGTATTAGATAGTACAATACAGCAGCCCAATGAAAGGGTGGAGGCCCCAGCGGACTTCGCTCTTTTTTGTAGCCATATATGTGTAAGTGCCTAAAATAAAATGCAATGCAGGCAAGTGCCAGGTATAAAATTCTACCATAAAAAGGTTTTTTCTTATCCTATGTCTAATTAATTTAAGAGAAGCTAATTCTCGGGCAGCTCCATATTTGACGGCAAATTTGCTGAAGAACTTGGTATTAGCAGGGCAGCGGTCTGGAAACATATTGAAGCATTATAAGAAGAGGGATATGATATAGTCGGAGTAGTAAAGACATCAGGCATTTTCGGGTATGTGACTCTAATACTGGAGCAATTTAAAGCAAGATGCTTTAATTGGGGACAGTTGATTAAAATAACCTTGGATAAACACATTTTAGCAGGTGTTAATACCTATATTTGCTATCAAGGCAGTCTGGTTCAAAACACAGGAGATAAGCTGGAACGATTGGGCATAGGCGATGCTGCGCTTAACGATTATCAGGAGGAATAGTGTGTATTTAAAGAGGCTGGAAATAAAGGGTTTTAAATCCTTTGCAGACCATACTGAACTTAATCTAAATCCTGGTATAAACATTATTGTGGGACCAAATGGCTGTGGGAAAAGCAATATAGTTGATGCTATACGCTGGGTTCTTGGGGAGGCTAATGTACGCCATCTGCGTGGGCATAAGAATGAAGACGTAATCTTCAATGGTACAGATAAAAAGAAAGCCCTGGGGATGGCCCAGGTCGATATGACGGTAGATAATTCTGATGGGAGTTTACCACTTGATTATGGCGAGATAACTGTGAGCCGCAAGATATTCCGTTCTGGTGAAAGTGAGTTTTACTTGAATAAATCACGAGTCAGAATGAAGGATGTGGTCAGCCTTTATACTGATACCGGTCTTGGGAAAAAAGGCTATTCTATTATTAGTCAGGGGGAACTGGAAAGAGTTCTAAACGGGCAGCCCTTTGATAGAAGATTAATGTTGGAAGAAGCGGCTGGTACCATAAGATATCGCCAACAGCGAGATGAAGTCCAACAGCGTATTCTGGCTACTGCCCAGGATCTAATAAGAGTAGAAGATATTCTTAACGAACTAGGCAGCCGTAAAGTAGAGTTGCATGCCAAAGCAGAGAAGGCCAGGACCTATATGGCTATTCGAGAAGAATACAATAGCTTGGAAAGGCAGGTTATGGCCTATCAGATCAAAGAGGCCAGTGATAATTTGCTTGGCAAAAAGACAGAGTTGAATCTTAGACAGACCAGTCTTGAAGAAGCGGCCACCAGATTGGAAGACTTAAAGATTAGTTTACAGCAGGCAGAGGTTTTACTAGATGAGAAGCGAGTCTATTTAAATAAATTAAAAGAAAATAGGTATGAAATCGAGACTCATCTGAATAATATGGATTCAGAGGTAAAGCTCAGTCAGGAAAGGATTAAAAACTACCGGGAAAGAATTGAAGCTGCAGGTTCTGACAGCGAAAAATATGCTCTTATGCTAGAAAAGCTAGAACAAGATCTAGAGGTCAATATGGCTGATTTTGAACAGGAAAAAAGCCATTATAAGGCAAGAAAGAATGAAGTAGAGTATCTTAACCAGGAGATCGGTAATCTGGAACAGGTGATCAAAGAGCAGGAAAGTCTTTTTGAAAAGCAAAATAAGCTGGTCTTTGAAAGGGTCAACCGAGAATCAGAACTAAAAAATGAAATCACTGCTCTAGAATACAAAATCAAGAAGGCTCAGGATAAAAAAGAACGATTATTTATAAGACTTGAGGAAAATGAAGAACAGTTTATAAGTACAGAGAAAAATGCTCGAGATCTTCGAGATCAAATAAAGAAACATCAAAACCATAAAGAAGAAATGGAGAAGATAATATTTAATACTGAAGGCCAAAGACGAGAGTATCTTAGTTCACAAACGGTACTGGACAAAGAATACGATCAAATTAGCCGGCAGATATTGGCCTTGGAACATAAACTTCTGGCTCTCAGGGACTTGCAAAAAAGTTATGCGGGTTATTCAGAAGGTGTAAGGTCAGTATTAAAGTCCCATGACCGAGGTGAAAAAGTTCTACAGGGGATAATGGGTCTGGTAGCAAATCTAATTGAGATACCACATAGTATGGATTTGGCCATTGATATTGCTTTGGGAAAAGGCATGGAGAATATTGTAGTAGAAAGCGCCGAGTCAGCTAGGAGAGCGATTCAATTTTTAAAAGAGCAGCGTTTGGGGCGAGTTACATTCTTACCCCTTGATGTTCTGCGAGTACAGAAAATTCCTTCCCGAGTACGGGAAGAGTTTCTGGCTCTAACAGGCGTCCTAGGTCTTGCTTCGGAACTGCTGAAATATAATCCGATATATGACAAGGCTGTTACGTACCTACTGGGACGGGTTCTTCTGGTTCAGGACATGGACTGTGGACTGAAGGTATTTAAACAAATTCAATATCCCCTGCGTATAGTCAGTCTGGATGGGGAACTTATTAGTACCAACGGGGCTATGACAGGTGGTACAATCAACCAAAAAAAATCCAGTCCTCTGCTTCGAAACCGGGAAGAAAAAAATATAAGTCAACAGATTGAAGAATTACGCAGGTCCGAAGCTCTTAATCGGGAGGCAGCTCAGAAACTCTCCGAAAGACTTAAAGTTATAAACGATAAGTTGACCCAGGGGAAAAACAATCAGGCTGAAGAAGAGTTTCAATTGAAAATAATCCGTGATGAAGAGCAGCGAATTCGTGCCTTGTTAGAAAGTTCTGCGGTTGATAAAGACATATACCTGGGCGAAATATCACAATTTGAGGATTTCATCCGAAAATCAGAGGAAGAAATACATACTATACATGATTGTCATAAAAATATCAGAGAAGAAAACGATGCTATTAACGATGACATCGAGAGGATAAAGACAGAGTTGGAAATAAATCGACGTGAGTATGAAGTGAAAAAAGAACGGTTTTCATCCCATCAGGAACAACTTATAATGAAAAAAAGAGAATTGGAAAACATAGAGAAAAACATTGCTCAGTTTAATCAGGTCAAAAAATCTTACCAACAGTCAGGTGTAGAGGTTCAGGCATTGAATGAGCGGCTGCAGAAAGAGGTTGAAATTCATTTAGAACGAATCAGGTCCACAGACTATAAAATTGAGAATAAACAACATGAATTAAACATCATAATAGAGAGCGTTAATCTGACTCGAAATGACGAACAAAAGATAAGTGCAGACATAGAGGGAATTCGCAGAGATATGCAGCCACTGCAGAAGCAGATTTTAGATCGTCAGGATCAGATTAGAACGATAGAGATGAAGATAGTGCGAATGGAGACCGAGTTAGAAGGGCTCGAAATTCAATGGAGGGAAAAATTTGGACAAGAGAATTTTGAAGAACATAACAACATTTCTTCTTCTCGACAGCTCAGAGAGTATCGAACACGAATAGAGGAATTACAGCAAAAAACTGAATCATTAGGATCGATTGATGTTGGTGCAATAAAAGAATACGATGAAGTAAAGATACGCTATGACTTTTTGCACCAGCAAACCGCGGATTTATCAGCCGCTAAAAATTCCCTTGAAAAGCTGCTGCACGAGACTGAGAAAATTATGTCCAAAAATTTTAGTCAGTTTTTAACCCTGGCATATGAGAGTTTTAAAAGAACCTTCGTAGAGATCTTTAATGGCGGTGATGCCAGCTTAAATATTGAATCAGTCAACGACCTGGCAGCTGGAGTGGACATCGTGGTTAAAATGCCAGGTAAACGCAGCCAATCCTTAAATCTACTCTCTGGCGGCGAAAGAGCTTTAACCTGTATTGCTTTTATATTCTCTTTGTTAAGGCTAAAGCCAGCTCCTTTCTGTTTATTAGATGAAATTGATGCTTCGCTGGATGAAACGAATTTAGTGAGGTTTGCTGATTTTGTAAAGGGAATGGCAAGCGATACACAGTTTATTGTAATTACCCACCGCCAGGCTACCATTGAGGCAGGAACCAATATTTATGGTATAACTATGCCACAGGAGGGAATTTCATCAATACTGTCGGTTAATTGTGATGAAGTTCAAAGCTTGGCAGGTTAAAGATTAGCAAAACACCTGTCAATATAATATGAAAGTAGGTTCAGTGATGGCATTATTCGATAAGTTTAAATGGGGTAAGAAAGACAATAAAGAATCTGCAAAAAATGAGGAACACGTACCTGACCAAACCGTGGGAGAAGAGACAGTACAGGTAGATGGGTTAGAATCTTTGGATATACAGGAGCAGGCAGATACCGCCACTGTAAGTCTGTCTGAACCGGAAATTGTCCCCCCAAAGAACACGGAAGGACTATTTGAAAGATTAAAAATTGGGCTTAGCAAGACACGCAAAAATATTGGCGGTAAGATCGACAATCTGATCAAGAGTACCAGGAAATTGGATGATGAGTTTTTTGAGGAACTGGAAGATATATTAATTCAGGGCGATGTGGGCATGAATACATCACTTGAGTTAGTTGGGAATATTAAGGCTGCAGCGAAAAAGAAAAAGATTAACCAACCTGAAGAGGTGACTGAACTTATAAAAGATGAGATAGCTAAAGTTTTGGGTTCTACCCCTTCGCCATTAAATATCACAGCGGGAAAACCCGCCATAATTTTAGTGGTTGGTGTCAATGGCGCTGGTAAGACCACCTCAATTGCCAAGTTGGCTAATAGATTTAAGAATGAAAATAAACAAGTTATTTTGGCAGCGGGAGATACCTTCCGGGCTGCGGCTATTGATCAGCTCCAGATATGGGCTGACAGGGTGGGAGCAGAGTTAATTAAGCATCAGGAAGGCTCAGATCCAGGTGCGGTAGTCTATGATGCTATTAGTGCTGCTCGTGCACGTAAAGCGGATATATTAATAATAGATACAGCGGGCAGGCTGCAGAACAAAACCAACCTAATGAAAGAAATAGGTAAAGTAAGAAAGGTGATCGAAAGAGAAATGCCTGACGCTCCGCATGAAGTACTGCTGGTTTTGGATGCTACTACCGGCCAGAATGCTGTCAGTCAGGCCAAAATATTTGGAGAAGCTACGGGAGTAACTGGTATTATTCTAACCAAGCTGGATGGTACTGCTAAGGGTGGTATTATTATAGCTGTTGCCAAAGAACTTGATATACCTGTAAAACTGGTGGGAATAGGTGAGAGTCTGGAAGATCTGCGGGATTTTTCGCCTGATATCT
>Ga0074193_1002177_pt1 | contig 18994 bp, 18 predicted proteins | sample EPASupsiteHSE605_FD_64523 | JGI IMG/M metagenome (GOLD analysis project Ga0074193, IMG submission 64523) | Bioremediated contaminated groundwater from EPA Superfund site, New Mexico - Sample HSE6-05 | ecosystem: Environmental > Aquatic > Deep subsurface > Groundwater > Contaminated ... | reverse complement strand
TAATAAAACAAAAGAAGAAATTATTGAATGGGAAAAAGAAGGAATATTCTTCTATTATTTGCCTCCTTACAGCCCTGAATTAAATGATATTGAGAATAAATGGAATATATTAAAGCATCATTACATTTCTAAAAGAAATTTTGACAATCCAAACGACCTAGAATCAGCTATTATGAATGGTATCTCAAAGTTGAATATTAAGACGTGAAAACTTTTTCTTACCTACTTATTTGGTTTTTCAGGAGGTACTTTTCTTTCTTGACTACCTGCATTATTTGATGAATTTTGAGGTTTTGAATCCGGTTTTTCATCAGAGTTAACTTTGGGTTTAGATTTTTTGTCTGTTACTCCTACTTTTGAGAAAAATTCTGAGAAATTTTTTCCGCTATTATTTGTAATTTCTGAAAAACTTTTAGATATTGAAGATGGAACAGATTTAAAGCATTCAATTGTTGCTTCAAATGCATTTAAATTCTTGGCATTTGGTGATACTTTAACTCCAGCTGTTTCTGCTTGTGCCACACTGGATTTTGCACCAAGTACAGAAAGTCCTACAAATGAGGTTCCTGATCCCATTTCATTCCATGCTTCTTTTGCTTCTTCATCAGTTTGTGCTGTTGAAGCTTTATATAGACCTTTTCCTATTTGAAGTCCCCCTGTTAGTACACCGGCAGCAACTAATAACGGAGCTGCGGCTCCACCGGTTGCAGCTATAAGTGCAGCACCTCCAAGAATCATTGCAGCACCGGTAATAAAGTTTTTGGGGCTGCTAAACATTGATGTAATAGGTGATACAAGACCTTTAACAAAACATTTTATTTTTTCTTCATAACTTATTTTGCCATCATCGTTACTATCTGTTGCGTTTGATATTGTAGTCTTCTCAAATGAATCATGCGAATCATTGAAATAATCCTTAAATGACGGCATTTTATTATATTTAGCGATATTAGTGTCGTTAGGAATATAATAAGAATAATTAACATTTCCCAATTCTGTCATATTCAACTCCCTCAAAAATGTATTCTATAAATATAAAAACGAGAATATGTTAAAAATTGCTAATAAGAAATTTATCTGTTAATTAAAATTAACTATTGTGTTTATAGAGGACCCAATAAATTAGACAGGAGAATAAGATATAATTTTGCTCATACAATATGATACGATAAAGGGAGCTATTTTCAGTATTGGAGAATATATCTGGGATTACAATTATAATTACAATTTTTCCAGCTGATTAAACACTGTTTGTTCATATTCAGACAAAATTTCAAATTCTTCCAGCACTACAGCTGTACCCATCATTGCAACCATGAATGTTTGATCAGGTTGGCTAAGTTCGGAATATTCTATATCACAGCCGATAATCGCATTTGCGCCCTGTTTTATGGCGTTTTTCTTTATTGAATTGACGCAAAATTTTTCGCCCAGATTAAATTTTACATTAAATTCGCTGGTATTGGCTTTTATATTGCTTATATCTTTAAGGCTAACAGCAGCCTTGGAAGTTACAACTCCGCAGTATTTTATTACAGTAAAGTTAATCGGTTTTTGCAGTGTAATAACCGGTATTTCTTCAATAAATTTATTAAATCTTAATTTCAATGTATCAATTTTTTCAGCTGCTTTAATTTTTTGTTCCTTTAAGCACTTTTTACAGAATACTTTTGACGGATCAAGTTCAAGCACTATTCTTTCAAGATAATCAAGCTTTTGGGCATTGCCAAACAAAAAACCTTTTCTCAGACTGGATTTGCAGCTATTACAAACAGATTCTTCCTTGTCGGGTTTATAATCAGTACAATAAGGGCAGGGCTTATCAGGATACAGTAAAGGTTTTTTGCAAACAGGGCAGAAATCTTCAGAACTTGCTGCATCTGCCAGTTCTTTACCGCATTTTATGCAGTATCTGGAATTTGATAAATTATTTTTTCCACAGCTTTTGCACAGCATAAAATTACTCTCCTGTTTTTTATATCAGGATAACAGGCTTAAAATAAAAGAATCATAGCCAATTGTTTATTATTAAAAATCTTCGTCACAAAAACATAACATTAAGTAAAATTATATGTAAAAAAGAATTCCTTTCTTATAAAAAAACAGTAATAATAGATGTAAGGACGTAATAAAAAATACTTAGTATTTTTTATTACGTGTAAAATCTTGATAGACAAGAAGCAGCCTGTAAAAATTCTTAGCCGTACAAGAATGAGTTAGAGCCTCTAATGCCGGCTCAACGCCGCCATTTCGGCTCGTCACTCCTGCTTCGCACCGCCTTCGCGTTGCCGAAGAATTTTTTCCGCTGTATTTATTATGAAAAGTTTCGGGTTTAAGAGCGAATGAGAAAATACAGAAAAGCTCAGCATTTAGTAGAATTTGCGCTTGTTACTCCGGTAATAATAATAATTTTTCTTTTTATTGTTGAAATAGGCTTTATTATTAGTACAAAAATTGCACTTGCTGAAGCAGTCAGAGACAACCTGTCCAAAGTCAACGAGCTGGCCGGAAACTCTAAAACAGATATTAAAATATCTCTGGAAAATTCAATAAAAACTTATATTTCTTCTCATAATTTGCCAAATTCCAATACTATCACTGTTGATATTTTTGAACCAACTGTCAACGATGGAGAAGAGACAGCTTTAGTATGTGTTAACTACAAATATCACTCTTTTTTAAATTTTCTGGATTTTTCCGGTCAAAATATTTTTCCGGCAGAATTTAATTTTAGCAGTTATCAGGTTATAAACTCTTCTTTACTGAAAAATAATGATTATTCTTCAGCTTTCAGTTCTGCTGATCTGGATTCTTTCAGCAAGGATTCATCCATACTGACAAACCAGACCATTGACGGTATGGATTTTAGGTATATGGTCGGATTTCTTATCGGCTTTGATATTTTTTCAGGAACCGATGATTATAATTACGCCAGATTATTTAACTGGTGGGGAGATGATTTGCTTCCTCCAAATCTGGCAATAAATGTCCAGACGGGACACCTGGAAGTTAAATCGCCATATTACAATGGTGGAGACTGGTTTGATACAAAAATACCGTATACATGGGTGTTTTCCTCGCTGGGACTTACACATGTTATGTACTCAAAAATAAACAACAACCCGGCTTTTGTAAATTATAAATTAAATCTGGCAAATCCAGATACAGCTTTTAACTTGAATATACCTTTGTTTGGGCAGGGAACATACGAATATACAGGCGATATAACTGTCTCGGATAATGTTGATAGGCGTGCTTTTACCTCATCTTTTGACGGTATAGATTCTTTCGGCAGCTTTGACCCAATTTCTTCATTAGGAATAGCAAAGGATAACCTTAAAAACTATACATTTAATTACAATGATAAATATGTTTTAAAATTGTCAGTTCCTTGCAATACCCGACCTGAAGACTCCTATAACGGGTACAGATTTAAATTTGGTCTTGTTAACGGAATGTATGATCCTTCGGGAGCTTCTGTTGATATAATCGACTGCTATATAGATAGTGATGGGGACGGAATTCCTGATGCATGGGATGGCGATCCGCAGTATCCTGACGCTGACGGTAACGGAATACCTGACGGAGAACAAATTGTACAGCCAGTTTTTACCGGTATAGATGATATTGCTATTATAACTTCGCAAACCGGATCTATAAATATTGCACCGCCTTTTAAAATGGACAGTTCGTTAAATTCTGTATCTAACACGCACGTGCCGGCAGTATTTACTGTTAATTACGGAACAAGCGGCGGTGCGTTATATTTTCAGCAAAGCGGTACAACTTATACCAGAAAAATGCCGCTTATGTCTACGCTGGCTGAGAAAGAACATTTTATACATGGAACTTCTGACGGTTCAACAATAAATTTAAACAGGTCATCGGAACTTGATATTCTGGATGACAATACTTTTAGCACATTATATAAGGTAATTCGCTAGATGAAAAAGAGAAAAGGTACTTCTTTAATAGTTTTTGTTTTTGGCATATCAGCAATCCTTGCGCTGGCAGGTATTGTTGTAGATCTTGGCGTACTGTTAAACAGCCAGATAGAACTGCAAAAAGCTGTTGAATCCGCATCTCTTGTCGGAGCTTCAGAACTTGAGCCGCAATTAAACACAGATAATACCGTTTCTATTGATTCCAGCAAAATTCAGGATATTGCAACAAAGACTTTTAACAAAATGATAGAGAAAAATCCTCTTATTAGTAATGCCGTGATTATATTTGATCCCGATAAGGACATTAAAATAAAATCAAAAGCAATAAGAGTTGCGGCTTCTGCCGATACCAGAACTTTTTTTGCTAAATTTGCAGGATTTGACAAATTTACAATATACGCTAAAGCCGCTGCTATTTCTTCACCGGCTTATTTGAGCACAAAATTCCCGAATGGGACAGGAAGTATAGATACAGCCGGATCTGATTTAAGGCAGCCAACTGGTGGAAATATTAATCAAAGCTGGAATAACACGACCGGAGGCTGGGATTATGGCAATGTTTATGGTTATCCTGATAACAAAGCTCTGTCTCTCGGTCCTGGCGGAAGCATAAAAATCGATCTCCCGTCTCCCATTGTAGATAACAGCGGAACAGACTTATATATTAAACAAATTGGAAATCTGAAAGGATATTACGTTTTTGCAGGAAATGATGATTCGCTAAATCCTTCTGAAATACAATGGATAAATATAAGTTGTACAGGTATTCCTGTTGGTACAGACCAAACCGGCAGGGTAGGGGCTTACTATACGGACGTTAACGGTAACATGCAGGCTAAATTCTATGGAAGCGGTTACTTTGATATTGGCGCTGACTGCAAAGATTCTAATGGCAATATAACGTATTCTAGCAGCATAAAAAACGCAAAATACCTGAGAATAATCGATGATAATACTGAAGACGGTTTTATGGCTGATAATCCGGAACAGCCTGTAATATTAGCCGGCGATCATTCTTCAATTACTCCGGGTGTAAATATAGATGCAGTTGCCCTGCTCCATCATACAAGACTGATTGATTACTATGACCTGACTAAAGATACTGACGAGGATGGATTAATAGATATAGTTGAAGAAATAACAGGAACAGACCCAAATAAGACCGATACTGACAATGACGGAATAAATGATGCGGTAGAATATATAGGTTGGTATGGCAATAACACAGACCTGACCAGCGGATCATCATCACAGATAAACACAACAAACCCGCTAAATGCCGACAGCACAACTGCAGGAATTATTAAAGTTAAATAAGGTAGTTACTGTATGAACTGACTTTATGAATCATATAGTAAACGCACTCAATATTTATGTATAATTATTTCGGTCTCTCAGTATACTACTTAATAGACCTCTGTATTTTTTTATATATTTTAAAACACAAAAGATCACTATAGTTAATAACAAAACAATAATCCAAAAAACATCGAGGTGGAAATTTCCATATATTATTGCTTTAATAATTAGTTCTACACCTAAAAATGCAAGTATTGTTGTTAATAAAGTATCATGTTCTCTCATTAAAACCATATGAAAAGAAAACTTTTTAACAGGTCTTTTAAAGTTAACAAAAGATGGAATCAAACAATTAACCTCTTTAGTATACTTTATGTACTGGTCTTTAAATTTACCTAAAAGAAAATCTTCTTCCGTAAGTATTATTGGAGTATAAAATAACCAGTATAAAAGAGAACTAAAAATTATTAATTTAAAATCCTGAATAAGCATGATTATGCCGAGAAATATAAAGAAATTTCCTATATAAAGAGGATTTCTTACTATTGAATACATACCTGTAGTATTAAGTTCAAAAGCTTCCTGTTTGTGACAGTTTCTTCCCGAAGTTCCTATAGATACAAACCCTACTGTAAAAGCCCTGATAATCATACCCAAAATAGCCACATAAAAACATAAAATTTCATAAAAATAATTGTCTTTAATCACTGAAAGGTGTTTTATTCCCATTGCAATAACAAGTAAATATATGACAAATTGATATCCCCTATACCTGAAAAACAGGTGTCCTATGTTGACAAGCCGATCCTTTAACATCATTATATTTATACCTTTTGTACACTAATCTGATATATATTACCAATAATTAAAATATAAAAAATTACTCTACTGTCTGATGTTATATAGCAACTTTTGTTCTTTAAGGGTTTTTAGTTGAAAAGTATACTGAGAGACCGAAATAATTATACATAAATGGGATCGTTGCATAACTTTAAAAAAGCAGCATTTTGTGTAATCCAATGTCAAGACACTGTCGTCAGCATGAACAAGTTATGTGAGCCAAACCGAAAACTCATCGCTGCCGTCACTACCTTTCACCTTTTCAAGGGTTGACCATTGCATAACAAGAAAAAACAAATTTAAATGTAAAAATTTGTCTGAATCTAATGACTTAACTTGAAATTTTCAAATTAAATAAATTGGGGAGTAGTTCTTTTATATTGTGAATTACAGGATTTTCGTTTTCATCTTCCACAATAATTTCAGCATCTTTCGAAAACTCGGCTATCCACTGCCTGCATGCCCCGCAGGGATAGCATTGTTTTGAATTGGGACTTGATATTGCAACTGCTATAAGCCCAGATTTTTTTCCGGCAGAAACTGCTGCTGAAAGAGCGCTTCTTTCAGCACAAAGACTCAAACCGTAACTGGCATTTTCTACGTTACAGCCTGTATATATGCTTCCATCATCAAAAAGCACTGCGGCACCGACTCTGAATTCAGAGTATGGGGCATAAGCACATTCTGAAGCTTTAGACGCTTGCTGTAACAGGTTCTGATACTGTTGTGTCTTTTCCATCAACTACATCCTTTAATGCTGCTTTTATAAGACCTAAAAACAGTGGATGCGGGTTATCCGGCCTTGATTTAAATTCTGGATGGAACTGACTTGCTGCAAACCATTTATGACCGGGCAATTCAATAATTTCAACAAGCTTTTTATCAGGTGATAATCCTGAAAATACAAGCCCTGCTTTTTCTATCTGGTCTCTGTAATCATTATTTACTTCGTATCTGTGTCTGTGTCTTTCTGATATTACATCCTGACCATAAGCTTCTTTTACCCTTGTACCTTCTTTTAAATGACAATCATAGGCTCCAAGTCTTAAAGTACCGCCATATTCAGTAAATCCTTCCTGATCCGGCAGCAGGTCTATTACAGGATGTGGAGTATCAGTGTCAAATTCTGTACTGTTTGCGTTTTTAAGTTTTGCAACATTTCTTGCAAATTCAATGACAGCACATTGCATGCCAAGGCAAAGCCCGAGGAATGGAATATTCATTTCTCTTGCTATTTGAACAACGTTAATTTTCCCTTCAATTCCTCGAATACCGAATCCTCCAGGGACAACTACTCCGTCTACATCTGCAAGAGCTTCTTTTGCCTTCTGGAAATCAACACAATCTTCTGAGGCTATCCATTTTAGATCTATGGATGCTCCAACTGCGGCACCGGCATGTTTTAGGGATTCAACGACAGAAATGTAAGCATCGGATAACTTTGTATATTTTCCGGCAATTGCAATTTTTAAACTATATTTTGGATTTTTAATCCTGTTAACAAGCTCTCTCCAGGATGCCATATCAGGCTCGGTATCTTCAATATTAAGTCTTTTAAGAACTTCCTTATCGAGATTTTCTGCGGCCAGTGCTAATGGAACTTCATAAATGGATTTTAAATCCTTGCATTCTATCACTGCTTCAGGCGCAACACTCGTAAATAATGCCAGCTTTTTTCTTTCTGTTTTTGGAATTGGCTTTTGTGATCTGCAAACCAAAATATCCGGCTGAATACCGATACTTCTTAACGTCATTACACTGTGTTGTGAAGGTTTTGTTTTTAATTCGCCTGCTGCGTTTAAGTATGGAACTAAAGTTACATGTATAAATACTGCATTGCCGTATCCGGCTTCTGTTTTGAACTGTCTGATTGCTTCAAGGAATGGTAACCCTTCAATATCACCAACTGTTCCTCCAATTTCCGCAATAAGAAAATCAGGTTTATGCTTTGAAGCTTCCTTAATACGGCTTTTAATTTCATTGGTAATATGCGGAATTGTCTGGACGGTTGCGCCGAGGTAATCACCTTTTCTTTCTTTGGTAATAACACTTAAATAAATGCTGCCTGATGTAACATTGTTTACTTTGCCCAGGCTTGTATTGGTAAATCTTTCGTAATGACCAAGATCAAGGTCTGTTTCAGCACCGTCATCGGTAACAAATACTTCTCCATGCTGAAAAGGACTCATTGTACCGGGATCAACATTTATGTAAGGATCAAATTTTTGAATTGTAACGGAGTAGCCTCTGGCTCTTAAGAGTTTTCCTAATGATGCCGCAACTATCCCCTTTCCAAGTGAACTAACAACTCCACCAGTCACGAAAATATATTTAGTTACCATTTCTATATCCCTTTTAATCTAATCAATAATTTTTGGTACTTTAAAATACCCATCTTCTACTTCCGGTGCATTATTTAGTATTTCTTCACGACTAAATGCAGGAGCTATAATGTCTTCTCGCACAACATTAACTGCTTGAACCGGATGTGCCATAGGTTCTATATTTTGAGTATCTATTTCTTTAAGCTGATTGAAGTATTCCAGCAATTTACCCAACTGATCAGCATATTTGGCTTTTTCAGCCTCACTCAAATCCAGTCTGGCTAATTTTGCAACGTGTTCAACTTCTTTTAAAGTAATCAATTTTTTACTCCAATCTGATTATGAATCTTTTTCTTAACACATGTTTTATCATAGACAACCATTAAATTAAAGGCTGAGTTAATAAAACTATAACTAAGACTTATAAAAATAAACGTTTTGTTAATTTAATATTTGATCCTTAACCCAGCGATAAACATTCTCGGCCAGTATTACTTGTGAAATCTTGATAGACAAGAAGCAGCCTACAAAAATTCTTATACCAAGTTGCAATTAATGAAGTAAAATAACAAAAAGTCTGAAATTGGTATGTGCGGAGCGGGAGCGTTAAAAAAGTGAAACGGTCAGTTTTACTTTTTTAAAAGCTCGTTCGTATTAACCGCCGCCTTCGCGTCGCCGAAGAATTTTTTCCGCTGTCCTTACTGTCTCTTTATGGTCTTCTAAATTTATAGCTCTATATTCGGCAGGATATCGTGTCATAACAGCATATAATGATAATATTGAAGCATCCATAATTTCTTCAGGTATTTGAACAAAATTATTTTTTAATAAATTTAATAATTTTGAAATCGAATGAGTTTTTGGAAAATCTACCCCTTTTAATATTAATAGTGCCTTTAAAGATTTTTCAACACTTTGTTGTAAATCAAAACATAAATCCTCAATAAAAACACCTCTTAAATCAAGGTTATCAGACTCTTTCTCCCTATCAAGCCATTTTTTGGAAATTTCCGTAATTTTACATTATTCTTCTAATACAAAATTGCCCTGTTACGTCCATTCTGTTTTGCTTTATATAGAGCACTATCAGCTTCATTAAAAAGTTTTGTATAATCAGGTCTGGACAGATCAAGTTCACTGATTCCTATACTTACTGTTATTGATATGTTTTTAATATTAGCTAAATTTGATGAAGAAATATCAAATTTAAACTTCTCAATTTTCTCCCTCAATCTATTTGCAATCAACAGTGTTTTTTGAGCTGAAGTATCCGGGAGCAGCAGGCAAAACTCTTCACCTCCGTATCTGGCGGCAATATCATAGGTACGCAGTTCGTCTCCCATTATTTTTGCCACACTATACAGTACCTGATCCCCAACCAGATGTCCAAATGTGTCATTTATGGTTTTAAAGTAATCTATATCAATAATCATAAAGCATAATTGGGATTTCTTTCTCAAAGCAATATTAATTTCCTGTTCGACTCTTACTTCAAACTGCCTTCTGTTGATTAAACCGGTTAAAGCATCTATGGTAGCCTGTTTTAAAGTATTGGCATAGTATTCTGCTTTTTCTACAGTTATATTTGCCTGACGGGTTAGCTGTTCCATGTAAAAAATATCTTTTTCAGCTAATTTATGATTTATACCGTTAACTATAACAATTCCTGTATTTACACCTGCTTTTACCAGTGGAAACATTCCGACAAAGCCGTCTTCTGAAATACTATATGTTAAAAGGTCTGTACTCTTTTCAAGATATCCGTCTAAATTTTCCATATAATATTTTTCCGGCCACACAAGTACATATTTACCATCTTCATCCTTATAGAAAAGGGAAATTTGCCTGTCAGTAATAAATTTACCGATTGTTTCACCTATTAACGGTATGATGTAACCTGATTCGTATTGTAATTCAATAAGCTTTGCAATATCTTTCATTGCTTTATAGAATTCAACATTCTGTCGGGTCAAATAATTTAGCTTTTTATTAATAATAGCTGTAGAAATTTGAGTTGCGGCTATACTTAAGCTCATTATAAAATCAATATTTTGGCAATCCGGTGTAAATTCATCCGTTTGCAGTTCAATTAACCCGACTACTGAATTTTTGTCAGTTACGGGCAGAATTACTACAGCTTTATTATCTTCAATATTTTTGCTTATTTCAGCCCTTAACAATTTTTCTTTATTGTCAAATTTAACCAGACTATCGTTTATAAGAAAACTCTTTCCCTGATACGCAGCTAAAACTTTATAAAAATTAATTAACTTTCCCTGATTAACAGCTTGATTTGGGATACTCCAGTTGTTTCCAAAATCCATAAAGCCATCTGAATATTCATCGTATATGTATATTTTCAAGTAATTAATCTTGAAGAAAATGCAAAAAATCGACTTGATAGATTCTATTAAATCTTCAGAAGAAATATTTTCATTTAAAGCTCTGGATAATTCCCAGAGAAAAGTCAATCCTATAACTCTTTGCGAATCATTAAAAATTTGCAAAATTCCTCCTATTTGAAGAATGATTCAAGATCTCCAACGTTTTCAATTTCTTCAACAATTTGTGAATTAATAACAAACAGGTCATCTTCGTTCAACCCCAGATATTCAAGCACTTCCCTGTCAAATAAATTAGTATCCATAATGTTTAAATCAAGAGCTATATAAGAAAATATATTTCCCATGTAAACAATGCTCGTTAACTTTCTATTTTCCAGTGAACCAAACGGATTGTGATGATAACGAATAACATCAGAAAGACTCTCTGGCAAATTCCATCCATAAACAACCATATAGCCCATATTCTGATGAGATATTTCACAGTATTTTTCCTCTGCCTCCAGCACCTTATCACTAAAAAGCGGATTTTCAGCTTCATGAAGAGCCTGTATATAGTTTTCATGATCGTACTGATCCAGAATAATTTTTCCGATATCATGGAGTATAGCAGCACTGAAAATATCATCTTCTTCGTTAAATTTGAGATAATTGTTAATTTTTTTTGACGCAATCGCAGCAACAAGAGAGTGCTTCCAGAATTTCTTATAATCAAGAGTCTTTATTAAATCACCTTTAGGTGCAAATATTTTAAAGATACTTGAAGATAAAACCAGTCCCCTCATTGTTGTAAAACCCAAAATAGTGACAGCATGCTGAATAGAACTTATTTGTTTTGGAAATCCATAGTAAGCAGAATTTACAAGCCTTAAAACTCTTGATGTAAGCCCGGGATCATGAGATATGACCATGCTTAGCTGGGATGCCGAAGACATCGGATCCTGAACAATCTGCATTACTTTGGTTACAATTTCAGGCAAAGATGGAATATCTCTTACCTTAAGCCTGATTCTTTCAGCTTTGGACATTGTTGATGCTTCTGTTGCAGTTTCAGACTGAACTTTTGATTCAGTTAAAGAGATAGTTTCTATTTTGTACTTTTTTAATTCACCCATAACCCAGGTTCGCATTGTATCATCATGGCCAAATCTGTCGAATTTTAAGATTATTACTTTTTCAAATTCTTTTTTTGAAGCATCATTGATTAACTTTATTAATTCCGGTCTGTAATCCGGCCTGCTTTCCGCAGGTTCTTCATAAAATTTAAGCAGTTCAATACCGTGCTTTTTGCAAAGTTCATGAATTTTTTCCTTTTGAATTTTAATTTCAAGAGATCTTTCAACCTCCTGAAGTCTGTAGGAATTAACATACCCGACAGCAATCAACTTACAAAATCTCCTGCAAAATTCCGGACAATATATCTCTCCAATTAATTTTACTACATTTTTAATTCTATTTGGTTAAATTTATTTAAAATAATTCTCTATTTTGACTTTGAATCGTTTTTACAGGCGGAACATGTTTTCATATTTTCCAGTATTGCCTTGTCAAGGTCATCTGTAGCAGTAACTCTGCCATTTACATATACAAGATTATAAGTTTTTGATGGTGTATCTTTCAGCTTTTCCGATATATATTCTCCCGGAGTAAGTCTCTTGATTGCAGCGCGCTGGCTTACATCACTTAATATCTGATAAATATAGGCTGTTTTGTTAACATCACCTCTGGCATCAAGTAAAAGGCCAGCTTTTTCAAGCTCATTTATAGATTCTGTGTATAATAACTTCTGCCTTAATAAAATTGCCAGATTATAATGTGCCTCGTAATTCATAGGTTCCAGATTTATTGCCTTACAGTATTCCTGAAGAGCATCAGAAAGAACGCCTAAAAGCTGCATAGTTAATCCCAGATTATAATGTGAATCATAACTGTTATGTTCAATACTTATGGAATCTCTATAACTTTTAGCTGCCTGTCTTAGGTATCCTCTGGAAGGTGGACTGTTAAATGTATATAATAAAGATTTATCTTTATATGCAAGTCCCAAATTATAGTATGCTATAGCTTTACAGTGCCAGACAGCAGTTTTATTATTGTAAATAAAAGGAATATTTATTAAAAATGGTCTGGCATTAATAACTTTTTTGTATTCAACCATTGCTCTGTCCAGATCGAGTATTTTTTGCGCCAGAACTATACCCATATTAATTCGTGCATTATAATAATCAGGATTTGCTATCAATGCTTTTTCATAATATTCAACAGCTTTGTTATAGTCTTCATACGCAACATAAATATTCCCCAGATTATAATTAGCTTTATAATGCTCCGGGTACAATTTTATTGCATATGTGTATTTTTCAATAGCTTTCTGAAAATGACCTTTTTTATATTCTGTATCAGCCTGCCATACAATATAAAATGCCTGAACATGATGTATCTGGACTATTACCCATTTATGATAAAGGAAAATAAGCAATATTGCCAACAAAAATATAACTATAGATGTAGTATTTCGAACAAATCTACTAAGTTTTATAAAAAATAATTTCATAAGTCTTCAATAACCTGGATTAACAATAATATACCTAAAATGAATTTTATAAACTCTTTATACAAAAGCTCTTCTGGTTCATTTACATACCATTTTACGATTGCCTGTTAGTATTCAAAATTTATTTTAAGAATGGTATACCAACATTTGTTTATTATACCAGTAGACTGCCCATGTGGGGAATTTATATTTTTATTCAAACTTGGTTTTATAATACCATACACGCATATATATTCGACTCTTACCCAGACACGATCCAGCTATTTAAGCCGAGCACTGCTCGGCATTTTTTTTGTTGTATGTTAATCAATAAAAGTAAAAACATTCACCTTTAAAGGTGAATGTTTTTACTTTTAAAAATGATTTTTATTACTGCTGATTAGCAACGTTACTAATAGATTTTGATATGTAATCTAAAATATTGGTCATTCTAGGTACGAACATAAACATTGTTGTCATAGTCACCACTGATATTAAAGCAACAATTATAGCCCATTCTGTAATATCCTGACCTTTTTTCCTTTTCATCTATGTTTTTACTTTTTATTTAAATTACATAAAAACTATTGTTCATTTGCGGGAACGGCATTTTCTAATTTGGTATTTACCTGATTAATGGTATTTTTTATCTGACCGCCCATAGTTGTTAATACTGCAATTGCAACAACTGAAACCAGAGCCAGAATTAAACCGTACTCTACAAGGCTTTGCCCCTTCTTTTTATTTCTTTTAAACATAATACTCTCCTAGCAATTTTGTTATTTAATTTAATAATACATCTTACTTTAAAATACATGTATCATTTTAATGAGTGATTTTTTATCACCCTTTATTACGAACTTTACCTGTTAGACATAAACTTAATATTAGCTGATTCCAGTCTACATAAAGCTTCTTTAAGCTTTTCATCAGGTGCAACAAGAGATACCCTAAAATGGTCATCACTGTAATCGCCAAAAGCAATTCCAGGAGTAAACACGACACCTGTCGTATCAAGCACCATTTTACACCATGACTTTGAAGTATAACCTTCAGGAACTTTCAACCATAAATACATAGTTGCCTTTGGCAGTTTTAAATCCCATCCGAGTTTATTAAAGCCTTCAACCATAAAGTTTCTTCTGTTTTGATATTTTTGCATAATATCATCAATGTATTTTTGGGGAAGATTGAGTGCCGCAATTGCTGCATCCTGAACGATAGTTGATGTTCCGTAATCAACATTATTTTTCATTGCAAAAAGTGCACTTATATATTTTTTATTGCCAACTGCAAAACCTATTCTCCAGCCGGCCATGTTAAATGTTTTTGAGAAAGAATGAAATTCTATGGCAATTTCTTTTGCTCCTGGAACTGAAAAAATACTTGGCGGCCTGTAGCCATCGTATACTACTTCGCCGTAAGCAAGGTCGGTACAGAGTAAAATATTATATTTTGTGCAGTAATCGACCAATTTCTTGTAATATTCTGGTGTTGCAATTCCTGCGGTAGGATTATTCGGGAAATTAACAATAAATATTTTTGCTTTTTTTGCAACTTCTTCTGGAATACTCTTTAAATCCGGCAGGTAATTATTTTTTTCTTCAAGTTTGACATGATAAACTTCACCGCTTGAAATCCATGTTCCTCTGGAAAGAACAGGATAGTATGGGTCAGGAACAATATTTATATCTCCAGGGTTTGTAAATGCCATTGCAATATGTGCCAGACCTTCTTTTGCGCCAACTAAAGTTTGCACCTCAGTTTCAGGATCAATTTCAACGTTGTATCTTCTTAACATCCATTCTGATATTGCTTTTCTAAGTTCGGGTTTTCCTTTAAAACTTGGATATCCATGATTTTTGGGATTCTGAATACTTTTTACTGCTGCTTCAACAACAGGTGCAGGTGTTGGGCCATCCGGGTTACCAATTCCGAGGTCAATTATATCAATGCCTCTTGAACGGGCTTCATCTTTCCATTCATCTAATTCTGCAAATATATAAACGGGTAAATTTAATAATTTTTGGGAGGGACAAATATTTAATTCAGTCTGCATTTTATTTTCTCCTGATCTAAAATTTCTAATAAGAGGGTTAACGAATTTTGCAAAACAGTTACAACTATATTGTTCCTTCAAACTTGTTTTACTCAGATTTGTTTATAATATTTTAAAATATAAAATTGTTTATATTCAAGAAAAACAGCTACTACCAGAATTATTCCAACTAAGCTTGTACGGGCAACGCTAGTGAAGGATTATAACGTGCATTAAATATTTTCTATCAGCTCACTTAATCCTGATAGTATAACCGTCGCTCGTTGCCTAAAAGTGTGATGTTGCATTATTTTTTTTCTACCGTTTTCAGCTATTTGTTCTCTTAAAAAATCTTTTTTCAAATATTTTGAAATATGGCCAATTAGTTCTTTTATATCCTTATAAAACAAAAGTTCAAAATTATCAACAAAATAATCTGCTGTATCCTGTTTAAAATCTGTCAGCAAAAATCCTTTTGATGCAAGTACCTCAAGAACCCTGTAATTCATACTGCTCAAACCCTGATCCATTGTTATGTTAAGAACAATTTTAGCTCCGCTGTAAACTTCAGCTATTTCTTTTTCTGTCTTAAGAAATCCCATGTAACTTCTTTTGTATTTTTCTATGAGATCAGAATTTAACATATCTCGTTCCGTTATTTCTTTTACACTTGTATCGAAATGTTTTTTGTATGAATAAATGCCAAGTTTGCCGGGGAAATTTTTAATAACTTCGCACAGAATATTTAACCTTGTATCGGTAAGAGGTCTACCGACAAATACTATTTCCGGTATGTCAGCCATGTCAGTATTTATGTTATAAAGGTCAGGGTCAACTCCCAGAGGCAGATAACAGGATTTATTTTTAAATACATTTAAATACTGCCTGTCCCAGCAGTATACAATGCCATTTGATTCTGACAGTTTTTTAAAAAGACTTAAATCACCGGAATGTGCAAAATTTGCGTTTGGATCATCTGCAAAATAATGCACAACAGGAATATTTAAACCTGAAATAATCCGTTCAGCCTCAGGATTAACAAAGTGTACGTAATCATAACCTATAACAAAATCAGGGTTAAACGACTTTACGGAATCAGGATCAATTTCTCTTACATCAAAAACAAGAGCATTATGTGCCAGTTCCTGAAATCCTTTTACAAGACCGTTTATAATTAATGATCCTGCAATACTTATTGGAGTTATAGCCAGTATATTACTCATATATTATTCAAATTCATATAACACGACTAATAATAGCCTATAATATCAAGACTTTTAACAAGATTTTCATCTGCTTTTTCTCTTATTATAACAGCATAGAGTATATCGGTCTAATTGTTACAAAAAAAATTCTGGACCAGTAAAACTCTTGTTAAAAAAGAGAACTTTGTCTAAATAGCAATAAATTTCTGGATTATAGCTATTATTCATATGGTTTTTAACTGTATATCACAATTATAGCTGTTAATTAGAGAAAAACTTGCAGGGTTGACGTTTTTTGTAAGTTAATGATATCTTATTAACATTATATTCATGGCAAGTAATTATAAAGTTAAGTTGAGTATTTAATAAAGATTTTTCAAATAGATTATTAGACTACCGGCAGGAGTGTTAATATGGCCTTTAAAAAAGCCAGAAATTGCAATCTTTGCAAAGAAAATAATATTATAAGCGAGTCTGTAAAAGAAATATCAAATTGTCTTTCTAAATCAAGAAAACAGTTAATTATAATGTTTGTTGTACTGTCTGTTACAGGAAGTTATATAAATTCTCACAGTGCTGCAATATCTGTACCAAATGAACTAAAACAGCAGCTTATTAGCATTAGTAAAAATAATAAAACATTAGTCCCCTTAAACACGGGCAGCATTAATCCTGTCTCTGAGAACTTGACAGATAATCTGCCTAATATAAAACCTGGGCAGCCACTTGTAATCATTCCAAAAAATTTAAAAACATATGCAGTAAAAAAAGGAGACAGCCCGGTTAAAATCAGTAAAATATTTAATATCTCATTAAAAAAACTGATATCTGCCAATCCTAAAGTTGATTTTCTTAATTTAAAATGCGGAGAAAAATTAGTAATTCCTGAAACCGTAACTGTATCTAACAGGGATCACAGATATAAACTTGCATCCAGAGGATTTTCTCCTTCAATTGGATTTTCTCAGGACAGGTATTTCAGATGGCCAACTGAAAATAGCCATGAAATTGTTTCCGGTTTTGGACTAAGAGGTGCAAAAAAACATTTGGGTATTGATATTTCCGGTAAATACGGGGCTACAATCAAGGCAGCCAAACCAGGTGTTGTATCTTTTGCGGGCCAGAAAGGTAATTATGGACAATGTATCATCATTGACCATGGATATGGTATTCAAACCTTGTATGCCCATGCTTCAAAATTACTTATAAAAGCAGGAGAATACGTGGATTCTGGACAGGAAATAGCCAAAATAGGCACAACCGGCAGAGCAACAGGACCTCACCTTCATTTTCAGGTAATGCTGCATGGAGTTCCTAAAAATCCTGAAACTTATTTAAAATCATAAAATTTAACTTTATTCAAAATTTGCAAAAAATACATATTGTTTCAAATACAGTAATTTTGTATACTTATTGTAAGTTTAAAAGTTTAAAAAAGAACAATTATGATTTTAAATAAAAATGCAGAAAAATTATTGAAAAGTAGATTTAGTTCAAAACTTCCATTGCTTGCAAACTGTAAAGAATTGGTAGCATTTACGCTTGCAGAAGTTTTAATAACCCTGTTAATTATAGGCATTGTTGCATCACTTGTTATTCCGGCACTAATTGCTGATACTCAAAAACAGGAAGATTATACCAGGCTATTAAAAGCTGTATCTGTTGTACAAAATGCAGCTAATTTAATCAGGGTAGAAAATGGCGGTAGAATGGCAGGATTGACGAATACTCATCTTGATATGGCAAATTTATTTGCCCCTAAAATGAATTATATAAAATTTTGCAAAGATGAATCCGATTCGCCAAATTGTTACATTAGCAATTCTGCCGATATATATAACCTTCAAGGTAATCCTGTTGCAGATGAAAGTCCTTATTATTATCGAATTTATCCCAAAATTGTTACAAGTGATGGTTTTATATATACTTTTCAACTTTTATCCTCCACATGTCAAGCCACCCATTATATAGTAAATGGAGATCCAAAATCCTGTGCAGCAGTTTTTGTTGATGTAAATGGAGTAAAACCACCCAATACATGGGGAAAAGATATTTTCATTATTATAATAAATGACAACAATACAATTGTGTATGGCAATTCAGGAGGAGTAGATCCAAGCTTACATTGTCAATTACCTAGTACAAATAAATGGAATGGTGACGCATGTGCAGGTAGAGCTATTATAGAAGGAGGAATTAAATATTATTAATATGAATAATAATATATTTCTCAATTTTTTAATAAATAGCAAAAAACGTATTGCATTTACGCTTGCAGAAGTTTTGATAACCCTGTTAATTATTGGAATAGTAGCTTCTCTAATTATTCCTGGGTTGATTGCAGATACCCAAAAACAGGAAGACTATACCCGGCTGCTAAAAGCTGTATCTGTCATACAGAATGCTGCAAATTTAGTCAGAATGGAAAATGGCGGCAGAATGGCAGGAGTGAGCAATCCTAGTCTAGAC
>Ga0074193_1002176_pt1 | contig 18999 bp, 17 predicted proteins | sample EPASupsiteHSE605_FD_64523 | JGI IMG/M metagenome (GOLD analysis project Ga0074193, IMG submission 64523) | Bioremediated contaminated groundwater from EPA Superfund site, New Mexico - Sample HSE6-05 | ecosystem: Environmental > Aquatic > Deep subsurface > Groundwater > Contaminated ... | reverse complement strand
GCTTTGCGATTTGGGCTGTGACCTTATATTCATCGCCAACCTTGTCTAACGCGACACTCAGAACAAAACCCAACTCATTTATTTCCTCAGCATCCCAGCAGCCGGTTAGGGATAGAGGTATAAGCAGAACCAATAACATTGCAACGGTACGTTTTAACACCTGAGTTCCTCCTATTAGTAACGCTGGAGTTGACTATTTATCGTAATCTCTTTACTTAGAACCGTTCTTTGGACCAGGCTTAGACCCATATGCTACCCTTAATGCATTTTTCCGAGCAATATTACCTGGAAGGTTAAACATGGCCCACCACGGAGCCCTAACTAACGTATCTTTTAATTGATCTACATCTGGTGAGGTGAAAGGGTCTAAATAATTTACCCCAAAAGAACGCAGGCCACTCATATGAATTAGTATAATTGTTAATCCTGCCAGAATACCTGGCAGACCAAGAACGGCGGCCAGTATCATTAGTGGAAAACGGATTAAACGTCCTGCAGCAGCTGCATTATATGCCGGAATTGCAAAAGAACTAATACCGGTAAGGGCAACAACTATAACCATTGCTTGTGAAACTATTCCAGCCTGCACGGCGGCTTGACCAATAACCAAACCCCCAACAATGCTTACGGCTTGACCAGCTTGTTTAGGCAGCCGGAGACCTGCTTCCCGAAGAATTTCAAATGTAGCTTCCATAATAAATGCTTCCCCAATACTGGGAAAGGGAATACCTTCACGGGAAGCAGCAATAGATAAAGCCAAAGAAGTAGGGATCATCTCCTGGTGAAAGCTTGTTAATGCGATATAAAGAGCAGGAAGAATAATGGAAACAAAATAAGCAGTAAGCCTAACCATTCTCGTTAGAGATCCAACATAGAAACGCTCGTAATAGTCTTCTGGGGATTGGATAAACTGCAGAAAAACAGTAGGAACCATTAACACAAACGGTGTATTATCAACAAGTATAGCAATCCGGCCTTCCAATATGGCTGCCGATACTTTATCGGGGCGCTCACTATGATCAACCTGTGGAAATGGCGACAGCGGACTATCTTCTATAAGCTCTTCAATATAACCGCTCTCCAATACACCATCAATGCAGATTCTTTGCAGCCGCTCCTTTACTTCGTTTACTGTTGCTCCGCGAGCTACTCCGTTAATGTAAATCAATAGTACAGATGTTTTTGTTTGTACACCTATCTTAAACTCATCTACCCGCAAATCGGGGCTTTTGATTCGTCGTCTTATTAATGCAGTGTTCGTATCAATTGTTTCGGTAAAACCGTCTCGTGGACCTCTTACTACATTTTCCGACATTGGCTCGGAAATTGCGCGGTCCTTCCAACTCTGACTTCCGATAATCAGGGCGCTGTTAATACCGTTCATGAAAAAAATGGTGTTACCTGTTATCAATTGGTCAATAATATTCCCAACATTAGCTTCTTCTTTAACAAAAATATTTGGAATACCGTGCTGATTTATTTGTTCAAATATTTGTCTGCTGTTAACATTGGTAAAATGAGCATCTTGCGTCAAAGCACCCAGAACTTGTTCGTTGATTAACTCCCTCTCCGATAACCCTTTAATTGTAATTATTGCCGCTTGAATTTCCATTGAAGAAAAAGTGAAATTTCTGATTATCATATCGCTTGCATGCCCCATTATTTGATTAACAATTGCCAGGTTAGAGTCCAAATCATTTGTTAAAGGCTGGTTTAGGCTTTTATTCTGCTCGGGTTGCGGAGTCCTTTGCTCAGTATGTTGTTTTTTTTCCCACTGACGGATTATTCTTTGAAACGCCATATGATTATCTCCTCTTTGTTGGATAAAGCCTCTAATTAGCATGTACATGGCTTTACAAATTATTCATAGTTTGGCTATGGCGTGCAAAAACATTAAAAATTAGTATTTCTCCTTTATGTATTTGGGTAAACTTACCATAGATTGATATAGGTCAAATTAAAACTTTTGATCAAAAAACTCTTAAGCGGCTTTATAGGGGTAAAATATAGATATACAAATAAATTACAAATTTGGAGGCTCTCTCAATGAAATATAAGATTGGTGATGTAGCAAGATTACTAGGGATTACATCGGAAGCAATACGGCATTATGAAGATCAAGGATGCAGGGTTCAATCGTGTCCATTGACGGCGGACGTTTCTGCAAGGGGTAGACCACAAAGTTAACTCCAAATAGGTTTGAATCTTTGCTATACACATAAGTTTAACGGATCTATCATTTTGATAGATCCGTTTTTGACTTTCTAAATATTTTGTAAGTAGTGCTGGAATCACCGGAATAGTATGTGTTCTTTTTAACATAGGTATAAATTATTACTATATTTTGAACGTTGATGATAAAATTCTTTATATAAAGATATGAGGGGGCGTTTAGTTTTGTCAGAGATTAACACCCAGGATATAAATGAACTGCTGGTTGAAAGTCCTTATATGGCCCTGGTCATGGTAGATAAAGATGGTTACATAACGGTAATGAATCAAACATTTTTAGATTTATTAGGGTTAAGAAAGGACCAGGCTATCGGTAAATATATACTTGAGGTTCTGCCGCATTCTGAACTGCCCGAAGTGCTCAAAACCGGCCGGATCGACAAAGCCGACATCTGGCCCATTAATGGTAATGATACCGTGGTGACCCGTTTGCCAATTATTAAAGACGGGGAAATTATAGGTGCCATCGGCCAGAGCTTTTTCCTGGATATGTCTGGTGCTAAAATTCTTATGCAAAAATTGCAGGAGACGGAGGAAGAATTCAGCCTCTTTTCGGAAGCCCTTATAGAAAGTCCCTATATGGTTTATGTGGTGGTAAACAGTGAAGGATTTGTTACCTTGATGAACCAGACTTATCTTGATGCCCTGGGCTTCTCCCGGGAAGAGGTCATAGGCAGACATATTCTGGAGATAATACCCGATTCTCATCTACCCGAAGTTTTACGTACCGGTCGTGTAGATAAAGCGGATATCTGGAAGGTAGGTGACCGAGACACCATCGTAACCCGTCTGCCCATCATTAAGAATGGTAAAATAATCGGTGCGGTTGGGAAAAGCCTATTTTTAGATATGTCGGGTGCCAAAGTCATGATGCAGAAGCTGCAGGAAACTGAAAAGGAATTTCAAGCTTTAAAGGAAGCTCTTATAGAAAGTCCCTATATGATCTATGTTATCGTTGATAAGGACGGCTATATCACTACGATGAATCAGACATATCTGGATGCTTATGGTTTAAAGAAGGAGGAAGTGCTGGGCAAACACATTCTAGAGGTTGTTCCCAACTCCGGGCTTCCTGCCGTACTTGAAACCGGTCACATTAATGAGGCAGTTATCTGGCCCATCAACGGGCGGGATACGATAATGAGCCGTATGCCTATTATAAAAGATGGAGAAATTATCGGGGCTATTGCGAAAAGCCTTTTCCTGGATATGTCCGGAGCTAAAATTCTTATGCACCAGATGCAGGAAACCGAGAAGGAATTTCGGGCGGTCTCCGAAGCTTTGATCGAAAGTCCATATATGGTATATGTCATTGTGGATAAAGACGGTAAAATTGCCGCCATGAATCAGACCTATTTAGACGCGCTGGGCTTGGAAAAGAGTCACGTGGTGGGGAAGCATATTTTAGCTATTACCCCTACCTCCCAGCTGCCGGATATTCTGAAAACCGGACGCATAGACCAGGCAGATGTCTTTAATATCAAGGGGAAAGATACTATAGTTACCCGTCTGCCTATTATAAAAGATGGGGAAATAATTGGTGCCATTGGCCGCAGTCTGTTTATGGATATGTCGGGGGCGAAGATACTGATGAAAAAGTTACAGGAAACCGAAAAGGAATTAAATATCTATAAACAAGAAGTTCGCCAGGGATATCGGGCAAAATGGCAATGTAAAGATTTGATTGGTAAAAATCCAGAATTCAGTAAGGTTAGATCTATGGCTGAACAAATGTCTCACACTGCATCTACTTTATTGATTACAGGAGAGAGCGGTACCGGTAAGGAGCTATTTGCCCACGCTATTCATAATGCCAGTAATCGGAGTGCCCACCCCTTTGTACGGATAAACTGTGCCGCCCTGCCCGAGCATCTCCTGGAATCAGAACTATTTGGCTATGAAGAGGGTGCTTTCACCGGAGCTATAAAGGGGGGCAAACCAGGTAAGTTTGAATTAGCCATGGGGGGAACTATTCTGTTGGATGAAATTGGTGACATGCCTCTGACCATGCAAACCAAACTGTTATCCGTACTGCAGGAGAGAATGGTGGAAAGAGTCGGAGGAACCAAGCCCATTTATATTAATGTAAGGGTTATCGCTGCGACTAACCGCGACCTGGAACAAATGGTGGAGGAAGGCAAGTTCAGGCAGGATCTTTATTATCGTTTAAATGTAGTTAGATTGGATATACCTCCGCTGCGTGAAAGGACCGATGATATCCCTATCCTGGTTAATAATCTGATGAGCAAGATAAACATGAGGGCAGATACTAATATTAAAAGTATCTCACATAAAGCTATCGAGCTAATGCAAAACTATAATTGGCCTGGTAATGTCAGGGAACTGGAGAACTTGCTGGAGAGGGCCCTCAATCTGGCTGATATGAACCGGGAAAATAGTCTTACAATCAAGCATTTTCCAGTTCTGGTCGAAAAGGTATACCTCATTGAGGACGAGGTTGAGAATAATCCGGCTACCCTGGTAGAGTCTATTGAGCAACTGGAGAAGAAAATTATTCTTCAAGCCCTGGAAAAGACCAATGGTAATAAAGTACAGACTGCCAAGCTGCTGGGAATTTATACTTCGGCATTATACCGGAAGTTAGAAAAATACGGAATGGATCAGTTGTAAGCTCAAATTATCAGCAAGAAATATACGAACTATCCTATTTTGATATACTGTATGCAAAGGCTTATATTTACCGAGTGGGCAAAGTAATAATGTTAATGGGTCTCAAAGTGAACAGGAATGGATATAATTGGAATATGCAAGGGACAGGACTAGATATCCTATTCTGATATACTACTATAAATTCATATTTTAGCCTGATAAAAACATTCGGTGAAAAAAAGACTATACTATTTTGATATACTGGCTGCTAAAAATTATAAAGCGTAAACCGGAGGCGGCATACCTTAAGAAGTTAGGTATGCCGCCTTTTTGCGTGTGTTGACATCTTCCTTTTCCAGGGCTGGCATAGTTTTTGCTCCTAGAGTTTATAAAACCGCTTTTAACAGCTTTTATACAAGCGCTAAAATCTTTCGATTTAAACAAAAGGAGGTGAGGATTTTATCCAGGTTCCCGATTATTAGATAGTAATTATTTATTTTATGAGGAGGTATTCTTAATGACTATTAACAAAATCGCGATGTTGGGCGCAGGGACTATGGGACAGGGAATTGCCTGGGCACTGGCCGCGGCTGGCAAAGAGGTAGTACTTTTTGATATCAAACAAGAATTCATTGACAGAGCTATTAATACCATTGGCAAAAGCCTGGCCAAAGCTGAAGAAAAAGGCAAAGCAGCTCCCGGTACCAAAGATGCAATTATAGGCAAAATCAGTGGAACAGTCGTTTTTGAAGAACTGAAAGATGTCGACTTCGTAATTGAAGGCGTTTTTGAAAATATGGATGTTAAAAAGGATATCTACACTAAACTGGATGCCTTGCTGGCTCCTGAAGTTATAATTGCTACCAACACTTCTTCTCTGTCTATTACCGAGATAGCAGCGATTACCAAAAGACCTGATAAAGTCATAGGCATGCATTTCTTTAACCCGGCCAATGTAATGAAACTGGTTGAAGTTATCCCCGCTTTGCAGACCTCAGATGAAACTATGCAAACGGTTTTGGACCTGTCAGTAGAGATTGGCAAAAAACCGGTTAAGGTTAAAGAAGGTCCTGGATTTGTAGTTAACCGCATCCTGGTTCCCACCATTAATGAAGGATGTGCCATTCTTTATGAGGGACTGGCCACTGCTGAAGACATTGATACAGCCATGAAATTTGGTGCAGGTTGGCCAATGGGCCCGCTTACCCTCTGCGATTTAGTGGGTGGCGATATCGCCCTGGCGGTTATGAATACTCTGTATGCCGAAACCGGTGATCCCAAGTATCGTCCCTCTGGACTGTTAAAACAATATGTTCGGGCTGGCTGGCTGGGAATGAAGACCAAGAAGGGCTTCTATAACTATTAAACCTTGATCGCTCCGCGATTAAAAGCCAAACCGAAATGGGGGAATTAAGAATGGCTTATGAAAACATAATTCTGGAAAAAGAGGATTACCTGGCGATACTTTATGTCAATCGTCCCAAGGCTCTCAATGCTCTTAACAAGGATACCTTGAGTGAAATAAGAATGGCTATTGAGGATATAAGCGCAGATAAGGGAATTAAGGTCATGATTGTAACCGGTGCCGGAGATAAAGCTTTTGTAGCTGGAGCTGACATTGCATATATGCAGCCATTGTCAGGGGTCGAAGCGCGGGAATTCTCCGATTATGGTGAGAAAACCATGCGCATGATTGAAATCATGGAAAAACCGGTAATTGCTGCCGTAAAAGGCTTTGCCCTGGGGGGAGGCTGTGAACTGGCTATGGCCTGTGATATAAGGTTGGCAGCAGACAACGCTCTCTTTGCCCAACCCGAAGTTGGATTGGGTGTTATCCCGGGCTTCGGGGGCACCCAGCGCCTGCCTCGTTTAATCGGCGAAGGCCGGGCCAAAGAGCTAACTTATACCGCCGATACCATTAATGCGGAAGAAGCTTACCGGCTGGGCCTTGTAAACCATGTCTATCCAGCGGAGCAATTGATGGATGAGGCTAAGAAAATGGCAGCCAAGATTGCTAAAAAGGCACCTTTAGCAGTAGCTTTTGCGAAATTTACTATCGGTAAAGGCCTGCAGGCAGACCTCGATACCGCAATGAGTATAGAATCGGATATGTTTGGCATGTGTTCCTCTACTTCTGATCAAAAGGAAGGCATGGGAGCATTCCTGGAAAAGAGAAAACCAGTATTCCAGAACAAATAATTTTTATGAAATAAGGGGGATTTTTAAATAATGATGAAAGAAATTCAGGACGTTGTCATAGTAAGCGCGTGTAGAACACCTATAGCTAGATTCCAAGGAAGCCTCAAGGACGTACAGGCTATAGACCTGGCCGTTACCGTAGCTAAAGAAGCCATTAAAAGAGCCGGTGTAGCTCCAGATACTATTGATGAAATAGTAATGGGTGAAGTATATCCCCATATGCAAGGCTCGCTTCCTGCCCGCCAGGTTGGTATGGCGGCTGGTCTCCCGGTCAGAAGTAATGCTTGTAATGTTAACCAGAACTGCGCATCCGGAATGCGGGCTCTGGATATAGCCATTCATAACATTCAACTGGGCAAAACCGAGATTGGCCTGGTAGTAGGTGTAGAAAGCATGACCAATGCACCTTATATGCTTCCCAAAGCCAGAATGGGATATCGCATGGGCCCCGGCAGTGTTGAAGATGCTATGCTTCATGATGGTCTGGTAGACCGCCTGGTACCCGGACACATGGGCATGACTGCCGAAAATATTGCTGAGAAATACGGCATTACCCGTGAAGAATGTGACCAACTGGCTCTTTTAAGCCATCAACGCGCTACCCGTGCTACCCAGGACGGAACCTTCCAGCGGGAAATAGTCCCGGTAGAACTTAAGTCTAAGAAGGGTATTAAATTGTTCGATAAAGACGAGCATATGATTCCCGATGCCAGTGTGGAATCAATGGCTAAACTGCCTCCGGCCTTCAAGAAGGGTGGAGTAGTTACTGCTGCTAATGCTTCCGGTGTTAATGATGCAGCCGCTGCCGTAGTTATTATGTCCAAGGCTAAAGCTCTGGAATTAGGTTTAAAACCCTTGATGAAACTGATAAACATCTGCGCGGAAGGCGTAACCCCTGAAGTTATGGGTCTGGGTCCAGCGGTTGTTATTCCTAAATGCCTCCAACAAGCTGGTATGAAGTACGAGGATGTTGAATATTGGGAAATCAATGAAGCCTTTGCCTCCCAGTTTATTGGGGTAGGCAGAATGCTCATAGAAGAATTTGGCATCAACATGGATCTGAGCAAAGTAAATGTAAATGGCTCTGGTATTGGCCTGGGCCACCCGGTAGGATGTACAGCGCTGCGTATTGTAGTCTCCCTCTACTATGAACTGGAGAAACAGGGTAAGACCATTGGCGGAGCTTCTCTATGTGTTGGTGGCGGCCCGGCTCTGTGTTCACTGTGGACCAGAGATATTTAACAGCCTCCTCACTGTAATCTTTTTCTATATAGGGTGATGGTTAGTCTAGAGACCATCACCCGCCTCTTAAAAAACAAGCAACGAAATAAACTAAAATGGAGGTAATATAATGGCTTCTAATTTTGCGGTTAATAATATTAGAGATTTTGAGTTCATAATTCAAGAATGGCTCCCTACCGATGGGGTCTTTAATTACCCGCAGTTTGCTGATTATTATTCTAAAGACGATATTAAATCAGTACTCGGACCTATCCTAAAGATGTGTAAAGAAGTAATCGAGCCCACCAACGACGATGGTGAGAATAATCCGATAAAATTTGCTGATGGCAAAGTAACCACCCCGAAAAGCTTCGGCCCTCTTTTCCACAAGCTGCAGAGCGAAGGATGGGGCACCAGCAATATTGATAATAGCGAAGATGCAATGGTGTTGCCGGAAATGCTTTATGCTGCGGTTTGGGAACTGATTGCTTCCGCTAATCCTACCTTCATGCCCTATGTGCTGTTAACCAGCGGGGCTGCCGACCTGATTCAAAGCTATGGCGATGATAAATTGAAAGCTATGTTTCTGCCCAAGATGATGGACGGAACCTGGGCTGGAACTATGTGTCTGACCGAGCCCAGCGCTGGATCCGATGTGGGAGATATTCTATCCAGGGCCTATCCTACTGACGATCCCCGGATTTTTAAAATCAAGGGTAATAAGATATTTATAACCGGTGGAGATAATGATTTTACCGAAAACATTGTTCACCTTTTCCTGGCCCGAGTTGAAGGTTCAAAACCCGGTACTGGCGGCATCTCCCTGTTCGTAGTACCCAAGTTCTGGGTAAACGAGGACGGCAGTTTTGAAGATAACGATTTCCAAACAACCGGGGTAGAGCATAAGATGGGCCAACATGGTTCTGTTACCGCATCTCTGGCAGCCGGTGAAAACGGTGGCTGCCGCGGCTGGCTCTTGGGAACCGATCCGCGTGAAAACGACGGCAAGGGCGAAGGAATGGCGCAGATGTTCCAGATGATGAACCTGGCCCGTATGGAGACTGGCCATATGGCCCTCTCCTGTATCATCAATGCGTTTGCCAATGCTCGTGACAATGCCAAGGAAAGAATCCAGGGCCGCCCGTTCACTAATCCCAAAGCTGGCCGGGTAGCCATCATTAACCACGAAGATATTAAACGCACTCTAATGATGGGCAAAGCTCATATTGAAGCCATCCGCGCTATGATGTACCGGGTATATCTTGCCTTTGACCAGAGGCACCGTGATCCCGATCCCGCAGTAAGAAAAGCAGCCAGCGATTTAATTGAAATGACCACTCCGCTTTGCAAGGCCTATCCTTCCGATGAAGGCTGGTGGCTGATTGGTGAAGCGATCCAGACCTATGGCGGTTATGGATATTGCTCAGAATATCCCTGCGGCCAACTTGCTAATGATATGAAGATTTACTCAATCTGGGAAGGCACTAACTTTATTCAGTCGCTGGACCTGGTAGGCCGCAAGATGAATATGAAGGGCGGAAGTGTATTTGGGGCCTGGGTACAGGAAATGGTAGATTTTTGTGAATCCAATAAAGGTAATGAGACATTTACTAGAGAATTTATTAATTTGGGCAAGGCTCTGGATGCTTACAAGGCAATGATTAAAGCACTCGGCGAAAGTTCGAAAACAAATATGAGCTTAATTCCACTATATTCTCGTCGCATCCTGACTTCTACCTCCCAACTCTTCTGCGGCCGTCAGATCCTAGATCAGGGATTGCTGGCTGACAAGCGGGCCAAAGAAGTAGGGCCGGAACACTATGATTACAACTTCTACAGCGGCAAAGTTGCCACTGCCAAGTACTACCTGCGCAATGTGGTACCTAATGTATGGGCGGTAGCTGAATTAGTAATCGATGGCGACACCTCTGCTATTGATGTTCCGACTGAGGTTTTCGAATATTAGAATATACGAGGAGGGCTTAGTTAGTGGATTTTATTGCAGAATACCAGCGCAAATTAACCCCGGTTGATGAGGCAGTTAAAGTAGTTAAATCTGGTGACCTGGTACATTATGGTGAGTTTGTCATGAATTCTGCCTGCTTGGATGCTGCTTTGGCCAGACGGGTTGATGAGCTTACTAATGTGAATATTCGGACAACTACCTGCCCGTTTCCGCCCAAAGCGGTTCTGGCTGATCCGGAGCGCAAACATTTTATTTACAACGATATTCATATGAGTGGTGCCAGCCGCAAATTACATGACAAAAATCTTTGCAATTACATGCCCTTAACCTATCATGAAGGCAACAGCTTTTATGACCGTGGTTATGTCAGCCCGGATGTAGCCTTGATTAAGGTTGCTCCCATGGACAAACATGGCTTTTTTAATTTTGGAACATCCTGTTCATTTACACCTAATTTCTGCGATGCAGCCAGAATTGTGATTGCCGAGGTGAATAACACCGTTCCAGTCTGTTTGGGCGGCAATCGGGAGTCCATCCATATATCCGAAATTGATTATATCGTGGAAGGCGATAATCAGCCTATGATTCAGCTTCCGGATGTACCCGTAACGGATATTGATAAAAAAATAGCTTCTATCGTTATGGAAGAAATTGAGGACGGGGCTTGCCTGCAGTTGGGAATCGGAGGTATGCCTAACGTGGTAGGTTCTATGATTGCCCAGTCGGATTTAAAGGATTTGGGTGTGCACACGGAAATGCTGTGTGACTCCTTTGTCGATATGTATGAAGCCGGGCGTATTACCGGCCGCAAAAAGAAGCTGGATAAATGCAAGATGGTATATACCTTTGCCATGGGAACCAACAAACTATACAATTTCCTGGATTGCAACCCCTGTTGTGCCATTTATCCGGTGGAATATACTAACCATCCCCAGGTAATAAGCCAGAATGATAAGGTTATAGGTATCAATAATGCCATAGAAGTAGACCTGTATGGACAAGTTGCTTCCGAATCTTCCGGTATCCGGCACATCTCCGGAACCGGGGGACAACTGGATTTTATCACGGGTTCTTACGACTCTGTGGGAGGTAAAGGTCTGATATGTCTGACCTCTACTTTCACGGATAAAGATGGTAACTTGAAATCTAGAATCAGACCTACTCTAACGCCCGGAGCTATTGTAACCGTACCCAGAAGTATAAATTTCTATGTGGTTACCGAGTATGGCGTGGTAATGCTTAAGGCCAAATCAACCTGGCAAAGAGCGGAGGCATTAATAAATATAGCTCACCCTGAACTGCGGGATGAACTAATAAAAGAAGCCGATCGGATGCACCTCTGGGTAAGAAGCAATAAAATAGTCTAATAATAGAGTTAACCTCGGAGTGTTTGACATTCCTTTATGGAGGTATCTGTATGGATAAAATTAAAATGCTTGAGAGACTGGTTAGCATCAAAAGTAATGCTCAGGAAAGAGCCAGTCAGGAATCAAAAGGAAATCCTGTGCTTCAACAAGAGATGAGGGCTTTTTTTCTCCAAAATGGAATAGAGCAGCTTATCATGGAAATCCAAAATACCATTTTTACAGAGTGCCAAACAGTAAGAACAACTGCAGTTTATAAAATGCATATCTCGTCACACGCCAGTTAATAAACTGTCCAATTTTGCAGGACTAATCATAAACCGGTAAAAACAAATTGTCAGCAGCTATTAATGCACCAAATAGCTGCTGACAACCGGTTTATGTATTCTTCTTTAACAGATTAAATATGCTATTGGGCAAGCAATACGATTTCGGCAAATTTTTCCAGATAAAATGAACCTTGACAGTATAACCGTTAACGGACTAGTATTGGAAGTAAGGTAGGATGGTTAGATGGTAGAAGTCATACTGATGTTTTCCAACTCAACAATAGTTTCTTCAGAGCAGGACGGCAGCAAGTAAAAGTGGTCATTTAAATAACACATGAAAACTGGCTCCTACCTGGAGTCTTTTTATATTTTCTGTCCTATCGAACTAAATAAATTTATTAGGGAGGTCATGGAGCGTGAAAAAAATTCTAACGTTGTTAATGGTGGTATTAATGGTTATTGGCGTTGGTGGCTGCGCTAAAAAAGCTGATACCGCCAGTACTCAAAAGGTGGAGAAAGTTAAGGTTGGTATTATTCAGATTGTAGAACATCCAGCTCTGGATGCAGCACGTAAAGGATTCTTAGATGCACTGGCGGATAAGGGGTATGTAGATGGTAAGAATCTAACAGTTGATTACCAGAATGCCCAGGGAGATCAGGGAAACCTGCAAACTATTGCACGCAAATTTGTACAAGATAACTGTAACTTGGTTTTGGCTATCGCTACCCCTTCGGCTGTTACAATGGCCAACGAAACCAACAAAATACCTATTTTAATTACAGCGGTAACTGATCCGGTAAGTGCCAAATTGGTTAAAAGCAATGAAAAACCGGAAACTAACGTTTCTGGTACTTCGGATATGAATCCTGTTGCTGACCAGCTCAAGCTGATTAAAGACATAATACCAACCGCCAAAAAGGTAGGAATTATATATAACTCCAGTGAAGTAAACTCTCAGGTACAGGTAGCTGTCGCCGATAAGGCCGCTCCCGGATTGGGCCTGGAACTGACCAAAGTTACGGTTACCGCCAGTAGTGAAGTAATGCAAGCGGCTCAATCATTGGTCGGTAGGGTTGATGCAATTTATGTGCCTACAGATAATATGGTTGTTTCATCATTAGCAGCAGTATTAAAAGTAGCAGAACAAAACAAAATCCCGGTATTTGCAGCCGAAAGTAATTCCGTAGAAAGTGGTGCTCTGGCTACGGTTGGAATTGACTACTATCAACTTGGTCGTATGACGGGTGAAATGGCTCTGCGGGTGATAAAGGGCGAGAAACCACAAGATATGGCTATCCAGCAACAACAAGGTACGGATCTGATACTTAACTTAAAGGCAGCGCAGAACATGGGAGTTACTGTTCCAGAATCAATTATTGCCAAAGCTAAGAAAGTTATTAAATAGAAGTTTGAAAACAAATTTATAGTTAATAGGTGATATATTTTGACAGCTAGTATTTGGTTTGGAGCCTTAGAACAAGGTTTATTATGGGGAGTTATGGTACTCGGGGTGTATATAACTTTTCGCGTTTTGGATTTTCCAGACTTAACTGTTGATGGCAGCTTTACTTTGGGGGCAGCTATCGCTGCCCGCATTATTTTTGAAGGCTATGACCCCTGGATGGGTACAGTGCTGGCATTGGTTTTCGGAGTTACCGCAGGTCTAATAACTGGCTTTCTAAATACCAGGCTGCGTATAGCTCCATTGTTATCAGGAATCTTAATGATGATTGCACTTTACTCAGTTAACCTCCGGGTTATGGGCAGTAAATCCATGCTTTCCTTGCTGCGTATGAATACTATATTTACTGATGTTACTGCGCTGGGGATACCCCGTGACTATGCAGTATTTACCCTGGGCCTGATTGTAGTGCTCGGTACAGCTTATCTGTTATACATATTCTTGTTAACTGAGGTAGGTATGGCAGTTCGAGCCACCGGAGATAATGAACAAATGATTCGCAGTCTGGGTGTGAACACGAATTCGACTAAAGTACTAGGTTTGGCATTGGGTAACGGATTGGTGGCATTGTCAGGTGCGATGGTGGCACAATACCAGAGTTATTGTGATGTTGGTATGGGCATAGGTATGATTGTTGTTGGTCTGGCTTCAGTTATTATGGGGGAAGTGGTAATTGGGAATAAGACTTTGCTTCGTACTCTGATTGCAGTAGTAATTGGTTCTATCATTTATAGGGTGGTAATAGCTCTGGTTATGCGTTTGGGACTTCCCACCACTGACCTCAAATTATTCACTGCCATCCTGGTAGTACTTGCTATGTCGTCCCCAATTATTAAAGAAAAGTTTAGGCCCGTCAAACTAAAAGGAAGGTAATCTTATAATGCTAACGTTAAAAGGAATCAGGAAAACATTTAATCCTGGGAGTGTTAATGAACGTATGGCTCTGGCAGGGATTGACCTGGAACTGCAAACCGGAGATGTAGTGACCCTGATTGGCGGTAACGGAGCTGGAAAATCAACCCTGTTAAATGCGGTAGCAGGGGTTTATCCGCTGGATGCAGGTCAAATATTTATTGATCAGCAGGAGGTTGGCGGCTTACCGGAGTATGTACGGGCATCCTTTATCGGAAGAGTGTTTCAGGATCCCATGATGGGTACAGCAGCTTCTATGACTATTGAAGAGAACCTGGCCATGGCACTGAAAAGAGGGATGCGTCGCAAATTACGGCGGGGTGTGCTCAAGAAGGATCAAGAGTTTTTTTGCGAGCATTTGCAGCTGCTGGGATTGGGCTTAGAAAATCGCCTCACCACCAGAGTTGGGTTATTATCCGGCGGGCAAAGGCAGGCCCTTACCCTTTTAATGGCTACCTTAACTCCGCCCAAGCTATTACTTCTGGATGAACATACAGCAGCCCTGGATCCTAATACTGCAGAGAAAGTATTAGAACTTACCAAATTAATCATTAACCGGTACAAACTTACCACTTTGATGGTAACCCATAATATGGAGGATGCTCTGCGAATAGGTAACCGCACCATAATGATGCACGAAGGAAGGACTATTTTAGATTTGCGAGAAAACCAGCGCAAAAATACTTGTATCCCTGATCTTTTAGAAATGTTTAAAAAAGCTAGCGGTATTACAATGGCCAATGATAAAATGCTGCTGGCCAACTAAGATCTGGCTGTTAACAATGTAAAAAATCCCATTTTCGTAAATGATTACGGCTATGGGATTTCTTTATATACGGTGGTTTATCCATATTAAAAACTGATTTTTCGACTGAAAATATTTCCTTAGTTAAAAATGAAAAATATTTTGGCTATATTAGAGGATTTTGGAAGGCAATGTCGAAGATGCTTCAAATGTACGGGAAAATCTATCTATAAAGCGAGGTTGCTATTTAATGAATACGTTTTTGTATTTTCTACAGTCTATTCCTGAGGGAATGGGAATTATTGCCTTGAGCCTGGCTTTGGGACGAGTCCCCCTGCGTTGGGGGCGTATACTGGCGGGAGGAATGGTAATTGCACTGGTTACATTTCTCATTCGTACTTTGCCGGTGACCTTTGGATTACATTTACCCGTAACACTCTTTTTAATTTTCATAGCAATTGTTAGACTTACTAATTTGACACCGTCTAAAACTATTATTGTGCTTTTTACAAGTGTTGTGACCCTGGCTCTTTTGGAATATTTGATTACGTCAACAACACTCGCATGGACTCATATGACTGCTGATGATGCTATAACTGATTTGCCATTATGGACCTTTTTAGGTATGATCCAGGCAATACTGCTTAATGTTATAGCCTCGGTTGTGCCCCGTTTCTTGAAGCCCATCGAGGGGGTATGGCGGCAATGAGTTATATGGGCTTGAGCACGAAATTGGCAGCTAACTTAGCCGAGAAGCATCATCTGGACGAAGAGAATCAGGTTGTGCTTGCATTTGCGATTGAGGTTCTGGTGCTTAATATTGCCAATGCTATTTTAACTTTAACTATTGGCTGGGCTTTAGGTGTTTTTAGAGGCACCGCTGTCTGTCTGCTTACTATCGCTGCATTCAGGCACAATGCTGGAGGGGGGCATTCTGATTCCCCATGGAGATGTGCAGCAGTTACTATGATTATTTTTCCTTTGTTGGCACTTGCAGCACACCAGGTCAGCCCCGGGCAGGATTCTTATCTAAACATCCTGTCTGCGGTTTCTATTTTGATTGGTTTCGCTTTTATCTGGGTATTTGCTCCGGTGGATAATCCCAAAGCACCAATCCTATCGCCCATTAGGCGCAAGAAACTTAAAATATGGGCTCTTTCGATTATGGGAATTATCACTATACTCATTCTAATCCTAAGATTCATTAACTGGGAGATGGCTCCTGAGATCGGAATGTGTCTGGTTTTAAGCCTCCTATGGGTTAGCTTTAATCTAACCCCCTGGGGCCACCGTTTATGGAGTTTTATCGATACAATATCGATAAGATAAATTCTAAAAGGAGGAGGTGTAAGAATGAAAAATTTAATGTTTCGTTTTTCCGGTCTAGCGATCGTTGCATTAATATTTGCCGCCAAAGTTCAACCCATGTGTTTCTTTTTCCATTATCAGCCCGAAGTGCCCGCGTCACTGCGGAAATAGCAGAAGAGGGGGGTGGTACGCGCCATCCCCTCTTCTATTAGGATAGGTCAGAGGTGAAATTTAGTGAAGATTCAAGAAACTGAATTTGAAAGACGCAAGGAGATCCACGAATACCTTACTACTACTCATATGTTCTGCCTTTTTGTCATGATGTTTGCATTGGTTTTGAGTAAAAAGATGTTTTCGTTGGCGAACTATAATACTACCGGAATTCGTTTCCTTGCCTTTTTTGCCTTAGCTTTGCTGGGATTTGCAGTCATCACATCATATAATACGAAAAATGCTTCACTCAGTATTGAATCTAAATTTACCTGGATTGACCTTCTGTATATAAGCTTTCCATTGGTGGTAGCAGTATTTACCCTTTTTGCAGTAGGGACGAATTCAAATAACCCGGAAGCAATACTCGTACTGCCGGTGATTATTACCGCCTCCCTCCTGGGCCAAAAGGCGGGCCTTATTATGGCTGCGGTTGGGACTTTCATAATTTATATGGAAAATGTTTATTTGGGGACAACCACTGAAGTATTCATAATTATGGAGTCTAATCTGATTATAATCAGTGTTATGTTTATTGTGGCATGGTTTACAGGTGCCCAGACTGACCTGGACACGCAGTATCGCCTTCAATTGACTAAGCTGGCTAGCACTGACTTTCTCACTGGTCTATATAATTTTGGATATTTTCAGGAGAATATCCACGAATATCTTAGGAACGCTTCCGAAAACAATCCGCTGGCTTTAATTATTATGGATATCGACTACTTTAAACACTACAATGATATTCATGGGCATCAAGCTGGAGATTCATTACTAACTGTGCTAGGGGATATCTTAACCGAAAAAGTTAATAGCTCTGGCTTTGCAGCCCGTTATGGCGGCGATGAATTTGTAATTGTAATGCCAAATACTGATATTAATAAGGCTGTTGAGCTTGCAGAGCAAATTAGCGAGTTGATTAGAACTAGAAAATTTCCGGGTGAGGAACACCAACCCGAAGGGAAAATTACCATCTCCTGCGGTATCGCCGTCTGTCCTACCCATGCCCTTACACCCAGAGACTTGATTAAGCATGCAGATCAGGCACTTTATCGCGCCAAGAGCCTGGAGAAAAACAAGGTGGAAATGTATTTCTCTGTTTTCGACAGTCTGGATCTCGAAGGCGATGAACAAGAACTTCTGAATTCAATCCGTACCCTGGTTTCAGTAATTAATGCCAAGGACCGTTATACATATGGTCATTCAGAACGGGTTACAGACCATGCTTTGAAAATAGCCCGAAAACTCGATTTGCGTCAGGAGGATATTCATACCCTGGGTTATGCAGCTTTCTTGCATGATATCGGGAAAATCGAACTCGACCGTGAATTACTCAACAAAGTAGGACCGTTGAGTGCCGAAGAGTGGGAATTGCTCAAGCAGCACTCCCAATGGGGCAGCGATATCGTCAAAGCTGTTAAAAAGCTGCATCCAGTTGTGCCGGTTATTCTTTATCACCATGAGAACTACGATGGCACCGGATATCCTGCCGGTATTAAGGGCACAGATATTCCAGTTCTTGCAAGGATTATTCGCATCGCAGACAGCTATGATGCCATGATTTCTAACCGTCCCTATAAAAAGCATCTAAGTATTTCGGCGGCCTTGGAAGAACTGAAATCACATGCCGGTACTCAATTTGATCCCGATATGGTGAAGAGCTTTATTGAGATTCTTAAAGCGGAGATGCCTGATACAAGCCCGGGCAATCCAGAGAGAAAAATAGCCTGCAATAGCTAACGTCTAATACTTTTAAACCATTGATGAGGGAGTAAAACCACACACCAACTTTAAAAGAGAGTCAGGGAGGGTGAAAACCTGGCGGGTAAGGAGTGGACAAATGGGCCTCTGAGGGTGGGGTGAACGGGTTCTTGGAGCCCTTGTAGCTTTCGACGCATGGCCTGCGTTAAAGGGCATGGAGTGATTGACACTCTGCAAGAGAGGATGTATCTATTAGACACATCAACTAAGGTGGCACCGCAGGTTTAATACCTGTCCTTATCAAAGGGCAGGTGTTTTTGTTGTTTGGTGGGCCTTTTAATAACTTTAACCAAGTAGTAGCAAGCAGACTCAAAAAAACACTACAAATGAGGAGGGACTTAAATGAAAAAGCCGTTAAAGGCACTAATAATCCTGGTCTGTTTATCAATTCTAACGATGTCATTGGCAGGGTGCTCATCTAAACAAAAGGACTCCGCCGACTCCCAAAAGGCTAATAAAAAGCTGCAGGTTGGCATAGTGCAGATTGTAGAGCATCCGTCACTTAACACTATTAGAGAGTCTTTCATCAACGAGTTGGCGAAAGAAGGTTATAAAGACGGAGATAATATAGTAATTGATTATCAAAATGCCCAGGGTGACCAGACTAATTTGAAGACAATATGCCAAAAATTTGTTAATAATAAGTATGACCTGATCGTTGCCATAGCTACACCGTCAGCCCAGGCGGCAGTTGGCGAAACTAAAGATATTCCCATCGTTTTCTCAGCTTGCACCGATC
>Ga0074193_1002174_pt1 | contig 19017 bp, 16 predicted proteins | sample EPASupsiteHSE605_FD_64523 | JGI IMG/M metagenome (GOLD analysis project Ga0074193, IMG submission 64523) | Bioremediated contaminated groundwater from EPA Superfund site, New Mexico - Sample HSE6-05 | ecosystem: Environmental > Aquatic > Deep subsurface > Groundwater > Contaminated ... | reverse complement strand
TCTTTCCGTTTCGTACCGCGTAAAGTGCGGCGGTCATGCCCGCAGGTCCGCCGCCGATTATGATGATGTCGTGCATAAAAAATCTCTCCCTGCTGTTTGATAGAAAGGGAGCCGGGCGGTAAGCCCGACCCCCGTGAAAGACCGTGTTTTCAGTGTTTACGAGCTGAAGAACCGCATTTATCCGACACGCACCCGCGCGGTCTCAAGGAACTTCTTGATTTCCGGCACGCCGTAGAATTTTTCGGTGTTCACGCCGTCTGTTATGACGAGAGTGGGCGAGCCCTTTATACCGTATTTTTTCGCGAGCTCAAGGTTGTCGTCCGCAATCAGTTTTTCAGAATCAAAGCCGGCTTTTTCGAGCAGCGTTTCGGCAACGCGGCAGTTGGGGCAGGTAAGGCGGGAAAAGAACAGGGCTTTTGAGCTTTCCATGGATATAGGTGCTGCGGTCTCTGCCGGAACGGCGCAGTGCGAGGCAGCCGGAGCGGTATGGGGCGCGGAGTGTGCGACATCATAGAGCTTGCGGTCCTTGAATTCCTTTGATTTGCCCTCGTTCCAGTTCTGAACCGGACGGTAGTAGCCGGTTATGCGGCTGTAGACCTCGGTCTTTTCGCCGCAGTCGGGGCAGGTATAGACTTCGCCCGTGATGTAGCCGTGGGTCTTGCATACGGAATAGGTGGGCGAAATGGTGTAGTAGGGGAGGCGGTGGTTCTCCGCTATTTTGCGGACAAGATTTGCGGCGGCTTTCCAGTCGGGAAGCTTTTCACCGAGGAAAGCGTGGAACACGGTGCCGCTGGTGTAAAGCGTCTGAAGCTCATCCTGTATTGAAAGAGCCTCGAAAACATCGTCCGTATAGCCGACGGGCAGATGAGAGCTGTTGGTGTAGTATGGTGTGCCGCCCGCTTCGGAGGCCGTGATGATGTCGGGATAGCGCTCAACATCGTGCTTGGCAAGGCGGTAGGTCGTGGACTCCGCGGGAGTTGCCTCCAGGTTGAAGAGCGCGCCGTACTGCTCCTGATAATCCTTTAGCTTCTCGCGCATATGGTTGAGAACATCCTTGGCAAACTGCTGAGCCTCGGGATGCGTGAGGTCCTGCTTGAGCCAGTTCGCGTTTAGGGCTGCCTCGTTCATGCCGATAATGCCGATAGTAGAGAAGTGGTTGTCGAAGGTGCCGAGATAACGCCTCGTATAGGGGTATAGTCCTTCGTTGAGAAGACGGGTGATGACCGTGCGCTTCGTGTCCAGAGAGCGAGCGGCAACATCCATCATATGGTCGAGACGCTTGTAGAAAGCTGTCTCGTCTGCCGCCGTGTAGGCGATGCAGGGAAGGTTTATCGTTACTACGCCGATGGAACCCGTGCTCTCGCCGCTTCCGAAGAAGCCGCCGGACTTTTTGCGAAGCTCGCGAAGGTCAAGACGCAGACGGCAGCACATCGAGCGCACGTCGCTCGGCTCCATGTCGCTGTTAATGTAGTTGGAGAAATAGGGCGTGCCGTATTTTGCGGTCATTTCGAAAAGGAGCTTGTTGTTTTCGGTTTCGCTCCAGTCGAAGTCCCTTGTAATCGAATAAGTCGGAATCGGGTACTGGAAACCGCGCCCGTTGGCGTCGCCCTCGACCATGATTTCGATAAACGCCTTGTTGACCAGATCCATCTCTTTTTTGCAGTCCTTGTAGCAGAAATCAAGCTCTTTTCCGCCGACGATGCAGGGAAGCTCCGCCATGTCGCCAGGGACAGTCCAGTCAAGCGTGACGTTGGAAAACGGAGCTTGTGTTCCCCAGCGGGAGGGAGTGTTTACGCCGTATACGAAGGACTGTATGCACTGCTTGACTTCCTTGTAGCTGAGATTATCAACCTTTACAAAGGGAGCAAGGTAAGTGTCGAAGGAGGAGAAAGCCTGAGCGCCCGCCCACTCGTTCTGCATAATGCCCAGGAAATTGACCATCTGGTTGCAGAGCGTTGAAAGGTGGCTTGCCGGCGAAGAGGTGATTTTTCCGGGGATGCCGCCGAGACCGTCTTTAATGAGCTGACGGAGCGACCAGCCCGCGCAGTAACCAGTGAGCATGGAAAGGTCATGCAGATGCATATCCGCGTTGCGGTGAGCGCTTGCGACCTCGTCGTCATAAATCTCGGAAAGCCAGTAGTTCGCAGTTATAGCGCCCGAGTTCGAGAGGATAAGACCGCCGACGGAATATGTGACGGTGGAATTCTCCTTGACACGCCAGTCCGTAAGGTGGACATAGCTGTTTACAAGCTCCTTATAGTCCAGAATGGTGGACTTCATGTTGCGGACCTTCTCGCGCTGCCTGCGGTAGAGAATGTATGCCTTGGCAACGTCCGCATAGCCGGCCTGCACGAGGACGGATTCCACGCTGTCCTGAATATCCTCGACTCCGACAAGCCCGTCCTTTATCTTGGACTGGTAGTCGGAGGTGACCTTGAGGGCGAGAAGGTCGATGGTGTCCGGCGTGAACTGCTTGTTCTGCGCCTCAAACGCCTTCGTTATTGCAACGCTGATTTTAGATATATTAAAATCGGTTGTCTGTCCGTCACGTTTTACTACTTTATACATCCTGATGCCCTCCAAAATATCTCTGTCTCTCTCAAACGAAATATTGTTACTAATTTGTTTTATTTGTAATTTTATGAAACTTATCTGTATAGTATACTTATATATTGTGTTTGTCAATGGCTAAAAGGTAGAAATAACCACTAAATATTGATATGTTATGTCAATTCCTTACGCCGACATTTTTAACATATTGTGACAGAATATCCCTGAAACGCTCAATTTCCGCAGCCGAAAAGCCGTTTAACGGTACGCCTGAAGTATCTTTTCCGAAACCGACAAGATCGCCGCTGTCCTCAAAATTCTGCAGGAAATAGTTTTCCGAGCCGGCGACGGCGATACCGATTTTCGTAATGTCTTCCGCTGAGTGAAAGGCGCGGACAAGAGTGGTGCGGAATTCATAGGGAACCGGACTTCGCATCAGGAGTTTTACGCTTTCAAAAACAGGCGCCGGATCAAAATCGGGTATTCCGACCGTCATCGGATATTTTTCAAAAGAGTTTTTTATATCCATTGCAACATAGTCGATAACACAGCGTCCTAACAAAGCGCCGAGTTCTTCCGGAAACGCTCCGTTGGTGTCGAGCTTTACAAGAAAACCCATCTCGCGTACTTTTGTTATAAAAGATTCGAGACCATCCTGCAAAAGCGGTTCGCCGCCGGTAATGCATACGCCGTCAAGGAGTCCCCTGCGCTTTTCGAGGAAAGAGAAGACCTCCTCATCGGAGATCCGTTCACATTCCGCAAATCTGGTTACAAGCGAGGCGTTGTGGCAAAAGGGACAGCGCAGATTGCAGCCTCCGGTGAAAACTGTTGCTGTCAGCTTACCGGGATAATCGAGAAGCGACAGCTTTTGTAGCCCGTATATTAACATCATTTTCCTCCGCCGCGGCTATTACGCCTATTATCATAATACATTACAAACGCCGCGATTGCAATTATGATATATTCCAAAAATCATATATATAGTTTTGTGCTTTTGACTTTTTTGAATATAGCTACAATATATTGTGTTCAGCCTTTTGGTTCCAGCCGGGCTTCATTGACAAACCCAATAAAAGGTAGTAAAATCGGGGCAAAGTCGGACAGCAGGGAGTTTATAATGCAGAATGCGAAAATATCGCTGGTGATCCCCGCCTACAACGAGGCAGCGATAATTGAAAATACAATTAAGACAGCGCTTTCCTTTCTCGAGAGCCGCTTCCCGGAGTTTGAGCTCATCATATCGGACGACGGCAGTACGGATAAAACGAGAGCCGTTGCAGAGAGCATTGAGGACTCTCATCTGCGCTGTGTAGGACATATGCCGAACAGGGGAAAAGGCAGCGCCGTGCGCGAAGGCATACTTGCCGCGCGCGGGGATATAATCGTATACACCGACGCCGACCTTGCCTACGGCATCGAAGCTGTCGGAGAGCTTGCGGACAAGCTCGCAGCCGAGGGCGCGGATATTGCAATCGGCTCAAGGAAGCTGCATCCGCAGGGCTTTGAGGACTATCCTTATATAAGACTTGCCGCAAGCAGGCTTTTCAGCTTTCTCACAGGGCTTCTGGCGGGCTTTCGTTACGACACGCAGTGTGGGCTGAAGGCCTTCTCTGCAAATACAGCAAAAGAAATTTTTAAGCTATGCGAAACGGACGGGTTTGCTTTCGATTTTGAGGTTATGCTGCTTGCAAAGGGACTCGGGCTGTCCGTTGCGCAGTTACCCGTCAAAATTATAAACCACAGGGATTCCAAGGTTTCGGTGCTTCGCGACAGTATCAGGATGTTCTTAGACATTGTCAGAATACGCATCGCAGTGAAAAGGCGGCTGAGAAGGGAAAGCGGAAGTGACTAAAAAAAACGCTCGCTACGAAAAACAGAATTACATCTTTTTATTCCTTATTCTGTTCGGGCTGATTTTTGTCCGCTACTGCTACTACGGCTTCGAGTATTATTATCAGCTCGACGACTATATTCAATACCACAACTATACCGCCTACGGTGGAGGCTTTTTGTCGCTCGTAAAAAATCTCGGTCTTCTTTCCTCCCGTCCGCTCGCGGGTCTTTGCGACGTTTTTATCTGGTCGCGGCTATACGGGCATATGCTGGCGGCTGTGGCGATTATATCTGCAATGTACGCCGCCTCGGCCGTTTTTCTCCATAAAGTCTTTTCAAAGCAGTTCGGAACGGGTTATCTGTTCTTCGTCATCTATGCGCTGATGCCGCTCGGCTTTGAAGGGACTTACTGGGTTTCGGCATCCTCGCGCATCATAGCGGGACTTTTTTTCGCGTCGCTAGCGTTTTATTATTTCGACGCGTGGTGCGACGAAGGCAGAAAGAGGGACCTTGTGCTCTTCGCGGTGCTTCAGCTTGCGGCGTTCTGTTTTTATGAGCAGCTCGTTTTCTTTTCGGGAGCGCTGACCATACTTGTCATGCTCAGCAGTATAAGAACCACTGGCAGGAAACGCGCCCGCTGGGGCCTTTTAATGTTCGCAAACGCGGCGATATATTTCGGCAGCACAAAGCTCATGCCGGCCGGCGTTTACAGTGCGCGGGCGGAGCTGTATCTGCCGTGGCAGGAGGGCTATTTTGAGCATTGCTTTCTTTCTGCGGGTAAGCAGATAGAGACCGTATTTGTAAACGGAACAGCCGCGACTATGGGAAAGGGATTATTACGCGGCTTCAAGCTTGTCACGACGGAGCCGAGCATTTTTTATGTGCTGATAATTTTGTCTCTTTGCTATGTCCTTTTTGTCTATCTCAAGGATACGAACCGCGAAAGCATACGCTTTTTTGCGGAGCTTTTTTCGGGGCTGCTGCTTGTTATAGCCCCGCTCCTGTTGTTCTTTATTCTGAAAGATCCGTGGTTCGGTCTGCGAAACGCCGTACTGTCCTTTTGCGGGCTTGCGCTTATGCTTGACGCGCTTTTCGATCTGATATTCGGAAAACTGAAAAACGGTAGACTTTCGGAGGCAATCACAGTTTCCGCGCTGGCTCTGCTGTTCTGCATCGCTTCCGTCAGCGAGCTGCACGACTACCGTGAAACAACGGCCGCGGATACAAAGATTGCGGAAGCGGCGGTCGAGGCGATTGAGAACGTGAGCTTCAATAAAAATGACGGTATCTGGCTCCTGAATGTCGACGCCTCTTATGTCGAAGACGGAAACTTCTATTACCATGAGCACGATTACGGCGTGACCTCAAGTGACTGGGCGCTGACAGGCGCAATCAGAGCAGTGAGCGGAAAAGGAGATTTGCCGTATATATCTCCCGTTTCGGTTTATGCCGCCTTTACGGCGGACGATAGCGAGATAACCAAAGCAAGGGCTTTTTGCTATGTCAATGAGCGGGTCGTACCCGTAACTATCGGCAAGTCCTCCGATAACCTGTGGCTCGTAACGGACAGCTCGGGAAAAGCTCTCGGAACCATGAGCTACATCGACGGCGGACTCTGGCTCAAAATGAATTAAACCGAATATAAAAGCTGCCGTATCAATCCGGCAGCTTTTTATTACTCAACAATGCTCTCTATAATGTAAGACGGTCTGTGCTTGGTTTCAAGGTAAATCTTTCCGATGTATTCTCCGATAATGCCGATGCTCGTAAGTATCAGTCCGCCCATCAGCAAAACAAGCAGAATTAGCGTTTTTATGCCGGAAAAGGGGATACCCACAATCGCCTGAATCACAAAGAGCAGCAGGAGGACAAAATCAGCAAAAATCGTGCCAATCCCGCCCCAAAGTATAGCGCGGAGCGGCTTTGTACTGAGCGAAGTAATGCCCTCGGAGGCCAGACTGAGCATTTTCTTGAGCGGATATTTGCTTTCTCCGGCAATGCGCTCGCCGCGCTCGTATTCCACAACGCCGGTTTTATAGCCCAGCATGGGGACTGTTCCTCGGAGAAACAAATTTACTTCGCCGAAGTGCGAGAGCGCCTCGAGAGCCGTTTTACTCATCAGGCGATAGTCGGCGTGATTATATACTATCTCTCCGCCGAGCTTATCGAGCAGCTTGTAGTAGCCCTCGGCGGTGAAGCGCTTAAAAAAGCTGTCTTTCTCCCTGGAGGAGCGCACCCCGTAGACTATCTCGCAGCCCGCGTAGTATTTTTCGAGCATCTCATCGACTGCGTTTATATCGTCCTGCAGATCGGCGTCCATCGAGATTGTCACGTCCGCCCTGTCCTTTGCGGTCATAAGTCCCGCCAGCAGCGCGTTCTGATGACCGCGGTTGCGGCTCAGACAGACCCCGCTAAAGAGCCTGTCAGCCTCGTGGAGCGATTTGATGAGCTGCCAGGTCCTGTCCTTAGAGCCGTCGTTTACCAGCATGACGCGGCTTTCTTCGGAGACCGTTCCTCTGTCGATAAGAGTGTGCATTTTTTCACGCAGCCGCCGCGTTGTTTCGGGGAGAGCTTCCTCCTCGTTATAGCAGGGCACGACGATATAAAGCGTACTGCCGCGGAATTCGCTTCTGATGTTATCCAAGGGATGTTCACCTTCTAATTGCATTTTATTGTGATTTTTGGCGGGAGGTTAAGTCCATATAATCTGCTCCTGCCTGCAAATACTATTATAATGCTGTCGGCAAGGTTTTTCAAGCGCGGAGGGCAATATAACATATTTGTTAGATTTGACTGGCTTTAGCGTTAATAAGTTTCGCAAACAGTATGATTTTATCAGAATTGTCAATTATTTTTCAATAATTGTATTGAAATATTGTAAAAAAAGGAATACAATATGGTTCGAGATATTATAACGTCATTACAAGCTGTTCTGAGAGGCGAAAACGATGATTGACATCATTCTGGTGGAGCCGGAGATACCGTCCAACACAGGCAATATTTCCCGCACCTGCTCCGTCACGGGAGCCAGACTTCACCTTATTGAGCCTCTGGGCTTTGACATATCGGATAAGGCTCTTAAAAGAGCTGGACTCGATTACTGGCAGTATCTCGATATCAGCGTCTATAAAAATCTGGATGAATTCTTTGAAAAAAACGGAGACGACAATCTTTGGCTTGCAACGACCAAGGCGCCCCGAAGCTACGACGGAGCGGACTTCACGGGAGACGTAAAAATCATGTTCGGCAAGGAAACCGCCGGACTGCCGGAGTCGCTGAGGGAGAAATACAGGGATCGTTGTATACGCATTCCGATGAAAGACCCTGCGCGCTCTCTTAATCTTTCCAACAGCGTTGCGATACTCTGCTATGAGGCCCTTCGTCAGCAGGGCTTTCCCGGACTGAGCGAAAAAGGCTCGATGTCAGACGAAAGAAAAGAATAACAAAATAACATATAAGCTTATTATTAGGAGGTTTGGCATGAACTACAACAAAAAATCAGTAAAAGATGTCGACGTAAAAGGAAAAAAGGTGCTCCTTCGCTGCGATTTCAATGTTCCGCTGAGCAAGGAGACGGGCGAGATAACGAGCGACAAACGCATAGTCGCTTCGCTTCCCACGATAGAATATCTGCTCAAAAACGGAGCGAAGGTCATCGCCTGTTCGCACATGGGCAAGCCAAAGGGCGAATTCAAAAAGGAACTCAGCCTTGCGCCTGTCGCACAGCGCCTTTCCGAGTGTCTAAAAATGCCCGTCAAATTCGCGCATGACGTCGCCGGAGAGGAATCAAATAAACTCGCGTCTGAGCTTAAGGACGGCGAGCTTCTGCTTCTTGAAAACCTGAGATTCGATCCGGGCGAGGAAAAGAACAGCCCCGAGCTTGCAAAGAAGCTGGCGTCGCTCGGCGAGATATATGTTTCGGACGCTTTCGGCACGGTTCACCGCGCACACGCCTCAACCGCCGGCATCGCGGCGTTCCTTCCTGCCTATGCGGGTTTTCTCGTTGAAAAAGAGCTTTCGATCATGGGTGGCGCGCTCGATAATCCCAAGCGTCCTTTTGTAGCAGTTCTGGGCGGCGCAAAGGTTTCGGACAAGATTGGCGTACTGATGAACCTAATCGATAAGGCCGATACCCTCATAATCGGCGGCGGCATGGCCTATACTTTCCTCAAGGCTCTGGGCAAGAACATCGGCAAATCGCTGCTGGAGGAAGACAAGATCGGTCTTGCGGGCGAAGTTATGCAGAAGGCAAAGGAGAAAAACGTCAAATTCCTTCTGCCCGTAGATATCGCGATCGGCGACCGCTTCGCGGCGGACTGTGAAAAGAAAATTGTCGATGCCGACAGCATCCCCGACGACTGGATAGGTCTGGATATCGGCACAAAAACCATCGCGATCTTCACTGAAGCCACTAAGGGAGCCGGCACTATAGTCTGGAACGGACCAATGGGCGTGTTCGAATTTCCTGCCTTCGCAGACGGCACCAAGAGCATGGCAAAGGCACTGGCGGATTCCGGCGCGGTTACCATCATCGGCGGCGGAGACAGCGCGGCCGCGGCGGAACAGATGGGCTTTGAGGACAAGATTACCCACATCTCCACGGGCGGCGGAGCATCACTCGAATTTCTCGAAGGTCAGGAACTTCCCGGTATAGCCTGTCTTCTTGACAAATAAATAGGAGGCTCATCAATATGAACAAAAAATACCGCAAGACGCTTATTGCAGGCAACTGGAAAATGAATCTCGTTCCCTCGGAGGTCAAGCCCTTTGCGGAGGAGCTTCGCACGCTTATGCCGAAGACCAAAACCTGCGAAGTCGCTGTTATGGTTCCGTTCACGCATATCTCCACCCTGCGCCGCACTTTGAAGGACAACCGCATCTCGTATGGCGCGCAGGATGTCAGCATCCATGAAAAAGGCGCGTTTACCGGTGAAGTTTCGGCCGATATGCTCGCCGACCTCAACGCTCACTATGTCATAGTCGGACACAGCGAATGCAGGCAGTACCACGGCGACAACGATTTCACCGTGGGACAGAAGGCCGCCGCAGTCCTAGAAAAGAAAATGACCCCCATCATCTGCGTCGGCGAGAGCCTTGAGCAGAGAGAGCGCGGCCTTACAATGGAGCATATCAGCTATCAGGTACGCGCGGCTCTTTCCTTCATACCCGAAGGCAAGGAACGCCAGTGCGTTATCGCCTATGAGCCCATCTGGGCGATAGGCACGGGCAAGACCGCAACAAATGAAGAGGCGCAGGAGGTCTGCGAAGGCATTCGCGCCGTCATCCGCGCAAAATGCGGAGCAAGGGTCGCACGCGGAGTCAGCATCCTTTACGGTGGTTCGATGAACCCGAAAAATGCGCAGGAGCTTTTGTCAATGCCCGACATTGACGGCGGTCTTATCGGCGGAGCTTCGCTGAAGCCTAGAGATTTCGCTCAGATAATTGATGCGGTCGCGAAAGTAACCGGGGAGGAATAACACAATGAAAAAAATACCCACAGCCCTCCTTATACTGGACGGCTGCGGTTTGGCGGCGCCGAGCGAATTCAACGCGGTTTCCAGGGCGTATACGCCGGTTCTCGACAAGCTCCTTACCGAATGCCCGAACACCAAGCTCTCGGCTTCGGGACTCGACGTAGGTCTGCCCGAGGGACAAATCGGCAACAGTGAGGTCGGTCATACCAACATCGGAGCGGGGCGCGTCGTTTTTCAGATACTCCCGTTGATTTCGAGTAAAATTAAGGACGGCACCTTTTTTGACAACAAGGCCTATATCGGCGCTATGGACGCCTGCAAAAAGAACGGTTCGGCGCTGCACCTCATGGGACTTCTGTCGGACGGCGGAGTACACAGCCATATCACGCATCTGTTTGCCCTTCTTGAGATGGCCAAGCGCCGCGGGCTTAACAAGGTCTTCATACACGCCTTCCTCGACGGACGCGACGTGCCGCCATCGTCAGGCGCGGGCTATATGCGCCAATGCGTTGAAAAGTGCAGCGAACTCGGAATCGGCAAGGTCGCGACCGTTCAGGGCAGGTTTTATGCCATGGACAGAGATACGCGCTGGGACAGAGTCGAGAAGGGCTACGCGGCAATGGTATACGGCGAGGGAATACAGAACCCCGATCCCGTCGCCGCAATTGAGGACAGCTACGCAAAAGGCGTCACGGATGAATTTGTCGAGCCTGTCGTCTGCAGCCATGAGGGCATGATAAGCGAGAACGACAGCGTAATCTTCATCAATTTCCGTCCGGACAGGGCTAGAGAAATCACCTATGCACTTACTTCGGAAGATTTTGCGGGCTTTACGCGCCGCAACGGCCTTTTCCCGCTGCACTATGTCTGCACGGCCCGTTATGACGAGAAGCTCAAGAAGCTGCCCGTCGCGTTCCCGCCGGAAAAAATCGAGGACACCTTCGGAGAGTATGTAAGCAAGCTGGGACTTACCCAACTGCGCATTGCAGAGACAGAAAAGTACGCTCATGTGACATTCTTCTTTAACGGCGGAGAGGAAACGACCTTTCCAGGAGAGGACAGGATACTTGTTCCCTCCCCGAAGCAGTTCCCGACGTACGACCTGATTCCGGAAATGAGCGCGTATGAGGTTACCGATAAGTGCGCAGAGGCCATCCGAAGCGGTAAGTACGATGTTATCATCTGCAACCTTGCAAACTGCGACATGGTCGGTCATACAGGCGTTATGTCGGCGGCTATCAAGGCGGTCGAGACTGTCGATGTCTGTCTTGGACGCATAGCGGCAGCTGTTTCCGCAATGGGCGGCGTGCTCATTGTTACAGCCGACCACGGCAACGCCGACTGTATGTCCGAGGACGGAATTGAGCCACACACGGCGCATACGACCAACCCTGTTCCCTTTATCATCTGCGGCGCGGATGTCAAGCTGAAAAGCGGGCGTCTTTCGGACATAGCGCCGACGATGCTCGAACTCATGGGCGTCAATAAACCGGAGAAAATGACAGGCGAGAGCCTAATCGTTAATTAACAAAAACCGAATTTATATCGATAGGAGCAAATATATGATTTATTCGATCGAAGTAGAGCATATGTGTCCTGTGACAAAGGGCGCATACCACGGCCCGGCTCCCATTCCCGAGGAGGGCAAATGGGTGCAGGCAAAGGAAATCAAGGACATTTCAGGACTTACTCACGGCATAGGCTGGTGCGCACCCCAGCAGGGCGCCTGCAAGCTGACCCTGAACATAAAAGACGGCATTATTGAGGAAGCTCTGGTGGAAACCATAGGATGCACCGGAATGACTCATTCCGCCGCTATGGCCTCGGAGATTCTGCCCGGAAAGACTATTCTCGAAGCGCTCAATACGGACCTCGTATGCGACGCCATCAACGTGGCAATGCGCGAGCTGTTTTTGCAGATAGTATACGGACGCAGCCAGACCGCGTTTTCCGAGGGCGGACTGCCCATCGGCGCAGGCCTTGAAGACCTTGGAAAGGGTATGCGCAGCAGCATAGGAACGATGTACGGCACGAAGGCGAAGGGCGCCCGTTACCTCGAACTGACAGAGGGTTACGTAAACCGAATTGCTCTTGACGAGAACAACGAGATCATAGGCTATGAGTTTATCAGCCTCGGCAAGATGATGGATGCCATCAAAAAGGGCGAGGACGCTAACGCGGCGCTGGAAAAGGCAAAGGGTACATACGGACGTTTTTCCGAAGCCGCGAAGTATATCGACCCGCGTCACGAATAAGGAGTGGAGAATATGGCATTATTTGAAAGCTATGAGCGCCGCATAGATAAGATTAACGGCGTACTGAACGAATATGGCATTTCCTCAGTCGAGGAAGCAAAACAAATCTGCGACAAGGCCGGAGTAAACCCCTACGACATCGCGAAGTCCATTCAGCCCATCGCTTTTGAAAATGCGGGCTGGGCCTACGTCGTCGGTAGTGCCATCGCCATCAAAAAGGGCGTGAAGTCAGCGGCTGAGGCGGCTGAGACTATCGGTATCGGGCTTCAGAGCTTCTGCATTCCCGGGAGCGTAGCAGATGACCGCAAGGTCGGGCTCGGACACGGCAATCTCGGAGCGATGCTCCTGCGCGACGAGACAAAGTGCTTTGCTTTCCTCGCGGGACACGAGAGCTTCGCGGCGGCCGAGGGCGCAATCGGAATAGTCAAGAACGCGAATAAGGCCCGCAAGGCGCCTCTGCGCGTTATCCTCAACGGACTCGGCAAGGATGCGGCGCAGATTATTTCGCGCATCAACGGTTTTACATATGTCCAGACACAGTTCGATTACTACACCGGCGAGGTAAAGGTCGTCCGCGAGATCGCCTATTCAAAGGGCGAGCGCGCTCAGGTCCGCTGCTACGGCGCCGACGATGTGCGCGAGGGCGTTGCTATCATGCACATGGAGGGTGTGGACGTATCTATAACCGGAAACTCCACAAATCCGACCAGATTCCAGCATCCTGTTGCAGGCACCTACAAGAAGGAATGTATTGAACAGGGCAAGAAGTATTTCTCCGTCGCCTCCGGCGGCGGTACGGGACGTACTCTGCATCCGGATAATATGGCGGCGGGTCCTGCATCCTACGGAATGACGGACACCATGGGCAGAATGCACTCGGACGCGCAGTTCGCCGGCTCGAGCTCCGTTCCGGCGCATGTCGAAATGATGGGCTTCCTCGGAATGGGCAACAACCCCATGGTCGGAGCCACAGTTGCAGTCGCAGTCGCGGTTTACGAAGCTTTGAAGAAATAAGGCTTAGAATTTTCAGGGAATAATTGCAGCCGGTTCGTGACAGCATAGTCTTAAGGAGGCATTGTTATGATCTCAAAAACTTATCTTGAAATAGTTGAAGTACACGCGCTCGAAATCCTCGATTCCAGAGGCAACCCGACACTTGAAGTGGAAGTTACGCTTGACGACGGCACAATCGGCAGAGCGGCGGTCCCCTCCGGCGCTTCGACAGGCGCTTTCGAGGCCTGCGAGCTTCGTGATGGCGACAAGAGCCGCTATCTCGGTAAGGGCGTTCTGAAAGCGGTCGAGAATGTCAACGGTGAGATAGCCGAGGCTATGCTCGGGCTTAACGCGATGGATCAGGCTTCAATCGACAAGCTCCTCATCGAGCTTGACGGAACAAAGAACAAGACCCGTCTCGGCGCGAATGCGATACTGGGCGTATCCCTTGCCTGTGCGCACGCGGCTGCCGATGCGCTGGGTATGAGCCTATATACCTATATAGGCGGCGTAAACGCAAAAACCCTGCCTGTTCCTATGATGAACGTATTAAACGGCGGCGCGCACGCGTCAAACAGCGTCGACATCCAGGAATTTATGATTATGCCTGTGTCCGCTCCGGATTTCCGCGAAGCTCTGCGTATGTGCGCCGAGGTTTTCCACACCCTCAAGAAGATAGTAAAGTCCGCCGGAGTGGGCGACGAGGGCGGCTATGCTCCCGACCTTAAGAGCGACGAGGATGCTCTCAAGGCACTCGTCGAGGCCATAGAGAAAGCCGGCTATAAGCCCGGCTTGGATTTCAAGATCGCAATGGACCCCGCGGTCTCCGAGTGGTTCGATGAAAAGGACGGCTGCTATCATCTGCCTAAGCGCGGTACCGTTATGACCCGTCAGCAAATGGTTGATATGTGGGTCGCCTTCTGCGACAAATATCCCATCATCTCCATAGAGGACGGTATGGCGGAGGAGGACTGGGAGGGCTGGAAGCTGATGACAGACGCTCTCGGAAACAGAATCCAGATAGTCGGCGACGACCTTTTCGTAACGAATTCCGAACGTCTTAAAAAGGGCATCGAGCTTGGCGTTGCAAACGCCATACTCATAAAGCTCAACCAGATTGGTACGCTCACCGAGACTCTCGATACTATCCAGATGGCCCAAAGGGCGGGCTACACGACCATCGTTTCCCATCGCTCGGGCGAGACCGAGGATACGACCATTGCGGACGTTTCCGTTGCAGTTAACGCGGGACAGATTAAGACAGGTGCTCCAAGCCGCGTTGACCGCGTTGCAAAGTACAACCAGCTCCTGCGTATCGAGGACGAGCTTTTCGACGTCGCGAAGTACCCCGGCAACGACGCTTTCTACAGTATAAAAGCAAAATAAACTACTCTTCTTTTCTTACACGGTCTGCCGTCACAAGAAAAATTTGCTAAATGAACGTATAAATGGTGTTTCTGCTGGTAAAAATACCTGCAGAAACACCATTTTTCTATTCAGGAGGTAATGAAATGGCAGATAAGAAGAGCTTCGGCGAAAAGCTCGAGGTATTTTTTTCCGGAAAGGGCTTCTACATAGTCCTTTTCCTCTGTGTGGCGGTCATAGGCGTTTCAGCTTATTATCTGTTCACGGGAAACAGGGGCAATGTAGAAGAAGCGTCCGGAGCAAACAGCGGATATGAAGAGGTCGCCCAGCCCTACAACGATGATCCGGAAATGGCTGTTCCCCCCGAGCTGGAGGAGGAAACGGTAATCGGGGAGGACGAAGCACAGGACGAAACGCTTGAAGCTGCGACAGATGAACAGGAAACCGGTTCGTGGACAGAGCAGCAGGCGGAAACCGCCGTCACGGCGCAGTATATATGGCCGCTCGAGGGCGAAGTCGATATGCCTTATTCCGTGACCGCGCTCATCTACAACAAAAAACTGGGTGACTGGCGCACACATGATGGTATCGATATCGCGGCACCGCTCGGAACACAGGTGCTGGCGGTCTGTGCGGGTCAGGTCGAAAAGGTCTACACGGACGATATGGGCGGCATGACCGTCATTATCGAGCACGCTGGAGGGCTTAAGAGCGTATATTCGAATCTCGCCGCCATACCCACGGTATACGAGGGCGACAGCATTATGACCGGCGAAATCATCGGCGCCGTCGGAGCGACAGCACCGGGTGAAACAAAGGACAATCCTCATCTCTGCTTCAAAATGACGCTCGACGGACAGAGCGTCAATCCCTCTGACTATCTCCCCCCGAGATAAGTCATCCTCTCTTTCAAAAGGGTTTCTCGAATGCCTGAGAAGCCCTTTCTTTTTTTTGTTTCCGGATAGCCGTTCCCGAGAGAAAAATTTTTCTGCAAAATTCCGTATGCGGTGTTATAATGTCTGAAACGGAAAAGCGACAACGGAAGAAGGAAATACACAGATGACCCTGAAAGAACGTTTTTTGAATTATGTGAGTTTTAATACGCAGTCCTGCGATACGGCAGACACCGTCCCGAGCACTGAAAAGCAGTGGGCGCTTGCACGCTTACTTGAAAAGGAACTTCTCGACATGGGCGCTGAGAACATCCGTGTAAGCGAGTATTGCTATGTTATGGCGGAGCTGCCTTCAAATTTGGAAAATAAAAAAGTGCCCGCGCTGGGCTTCATCGCCCACATGGATACCTCGCCGGACGCGTCGGGCGAAAACATAAAGCCCCGTCTCATAGAAAACTACGACGGCGGCATTATCATGCTGAACAAAGATAAGAATATAACCCTTGATCCCAAAGAGTTCGAGAGCCTGAAAACCCATATCGGAGAAACACTCATCGTGACGGACGGCACGACGCTTCTCGGCGCGGACGACAAGGCGGGAATAGCGGAAATTATGACGCTTGCCGAGCATCTTTTGAAGCATCCCGAAATCCCCCGCGGAAAAATTTGCATCGCGTTTACGCCAGACGAGGAAATCGGAAACGGTCCCGAAAAATTCGACGTCACCGGTTTCGGCGCGGAATTCGCATATACGGTGGACGGGGGAGATCTCGGCGAGATTGAATACGAAAATTTTAACGGCGCTAACGCAGGCGTTTTCGTGCAGGGAAAGAGCATTCACCCGGGCGAGGCGAAGAACAAAATGATAAACGCGGTGTTGGTGGCGGCTGAATTTGTGTCGATGCTGCCGCAGGCCGAAACCCCTTCGCACACGGAGGGCTACGAGGGCTTTTACCACCTGCATAAGATGTCCGGTACGGTAGAGGAGGCGGAGCTTCAGTATATTATCCGCGACCACGACAGGGAGAAGTTCGAGTCCCGCAAACGCTTCGTTCACACTGTAGGAGCTTATCTCAACAAAAAATACGGCGAAGGCACTGTCGAGGTCGTCACCGAGGACAGATATTTCAATATGCGCGAGCAGATTCTGCCGCATATGGAGCTCGTCGACCTTGCCGTGAAGGCGATGGAGGCCGAGGAGATAAAGCCCGAAATCGTTCCCATACGGGGAGGGACGGACGGCGCGAGGCTATCCTTTATGGGGCTGCCCTGCCCGAACCTCTGCACCGGCGGACACAATTTTCACGGACCTTTCGAGTACTGTTCGGTCGATTCGATGGAAAAGACAGCGGCGGTTCTTGTGCGCCTGGCTGAGCTGTTTGCCCGTGAAAAATCAAGATGAGCGCGATTTTCCTTTGCGTACAAAGAAAGAACAGGGACTGATATGGAAGAATTGATGAGAATTGCGGCGATACATGATATTTCGGGAGTCGGAAAATGCTCGATCACAGTCGCGCTGCCGGTCATATCGGCAAGCGGAGTCGAATGTGCCTGCCTGCCAACGGCGCTTTTATCCACGCACACAGGCGGCTTTGAGGGCTTTACCTTCAAAGACCTTTCCGACGAAATGCTGCCGATTGCGCGGCACTGGAAAAAAGAGGGGATAGTATTCGACGGCATTTACTCGGGTTATCTGGCTTCGGCAAAGCAGGCGGAGATGCTCGAGGAGATAATCGCTATCCTCGCAAATGACAAAACGAGGATTATCGTCGACCCCGTCATGGCGGATAACGGCAGATATTACAGCAATCTGGGGCACGATATGTGCCTTGCTTTCCGCAGGCTCTGTGGAAGAGCAGACATAATTACCCCTAATATCACCGAAGCCGCACTTTTGACAGACCTGCCTTACAAAGAAGGTCCGCATGACAAAGAATACATCGAGTCGCTCGTTAAAGGGCTTTCGGAGCTTTGTTCGGGTATAATCGCTATCACGGGCGTCTGCCTGGAAAAAGGCAGCGTTGGCGTTTACGCAGTCGATACAAGGACGGGCGAGAGCTGCCTTTCCTCAAGTCCCGCAAAAGAGGGCGTGTTCTGCGGAACGGGGGATATATTTGCCTCCGCTCTCGCCGCGCTCACGCTGCGCGGAGCAAGCCTCCGAGACGCGGTCGAGACCGCGACTTTGCTTGTTGAAGAGAGCATCGGGCGAACTGTCCTGCGCGATACTCCGCGCAGAAACGGCGTCGATTTTGAAGGCGCTCTTCCTGGCTATATCAGACGGGTATCCGAACTGTTCGGGTAGAATTAAAAAAGGCGGTCTGCAAGACCGCCTTTTTTAATTCAGTTCTACAGCGCGAAGCCGCCGTCTACTCCGAAAACCTGCCCTGTTATGAATTCAGACTTATCAGAGGCGAGGAACGCCGCGAGAGACGCGACATCCGAGGGTCTGCCCAGGCGGCAGAGCGGAGTCAGCTCGATGAGCCTGTCTTTGTCCTCGGCTGAAAATTCGGACATCATATCGGTTTCGATAACTCCGGGCGCTATGCAGTTTACCCTTATGCCGGAGGGACCGAGCTCCTTCGCGAGGGATTTTGTCAGTCCGATGAGCGCGGCCTTCGAGGACGAATACGCCGCCTCGCAGGAGGCTCCGTGAACGCCCCAGACGGATGAAACGGTGATAATGGAACCGCTTTTACGGTTAATCATGGACGGAAGAGCGCAATTGACGCAGTTATATGCGCCGTCGACGTTGACAGCGAAAATTCTGTGCCAATTTTCGGGAGAAATCTCTGAAAAAAGTCCGTATTCCGTGATTCCGGCGTTGCAGACGAGAACATTTATTTCTCCTATTTCGTCATACATAGACCGGACCTGAGAGAGGTCTGAAACATCTGCTTTTACGGCGACCCCGCCGATTTCCTCGGCCAGCCTGAACGCTTTTTCGCGGCTGGTGAAATAATTGATATAGACCTTGTAGCCATCCGATGACAGCGCGCGGGCAACTGCCTCGCCAATGCCTCGCGAAGCGCCGGTGACAAGAGCTTTATTCATAGCTGCCCCTCCGTCGGTTGAATAATTTGAATTTATGTTTTATTATAACACGGACAGCGTTTAATGAAAATCGCGGTCTGACAATAGATGTTTGAAAAATACAAATGAATGTGATAAAATACATACTGCAGCAGTCCGATATAAAAAATCCGGCAACAGGATCGGGGCGGCGCTGTATTTGGGAGGTTAATCAGTTATGCGGACTATAATCTGCAAGAAATGCGGAGCCGAAATAGACGCTTCTTTGGGCGAATGCCCGAATTGCGGGGCTGTGTATTACATACTGCCCGAAGAAGAAAAAAAGCTCGAGTGGGCCATGAGTACAGACACCGATATCGACGATACACAGGTTCTCGGAAACAATGAGACAATTGAGACCCGTGAAGCAGTAGGTCACAGCACGCGCGACATTATAAATGCCGACAACGACGAACTGTTCAATACCCGCGTGTGGAAACTCAGCGAGGAGCAGGAGGCGGCGAAACCCGTACGTCCGCAGGCTCCGGCTCAGGTGCGCCGCTCCAAACCGGCGCGCCCCGTCCGTCAGCCCGCGCAGACGGGAGTTTCGCGTACGGCAGGAGGAAAGACCCCGCCTCCGCAAAA
>Ga0074193_1001544_pt2 | contig 19033 bp, 26 predicted proteins | sample EPASupsiteHSE605_FD_64523 | JGI IMG/M metagenome (GOLD analysis project Ga0074193, IMG submission 64523) | Bioremediated contaminated groundwater from EPA Superfund site, New Mexico - Sample HSE6-05 | ecosystem: Environmental > Aquatic > Deep subsurface > Groundwater > Contaminated ... | reverse complement strand
CCGAGTACACGCGCCAGCGGATCGAGGTGCTCGACCTCGCGATCGAGTCGACCTTCGGTCAGCCGAAGATCGAGCAGCTGGGCCTCTCCGACTTCATCTGAGAGCGCCGGCTATATACCATCTCGTGTCCAACCGTGATCCGCGCGGGGGTAGCCAAGCGGCCAACGGCGAGCGCCTCAAGAGCGCTTCTTGAAGGAGTTCAGGGGTTCGAATCCCTTCCCCCGCATGTAGACGCAAATTCCAAAGCCCCGACTATTCGAAGAAATTTGCCGAAGATTGGCTTGATATGCCTTCTTTTTAAGGGGTGTGCAACAGTACCCTGATGCTCTCCTTCCGAGAGAGCGAGATTTCGCGAGGGGCACGACACCGGGACGTACACTTAGCGGCAGGAGACAGGCACGAGGTCGCAGTGAGCATCCTGCAGGATGCAAGGTGCGACGGTGCGGCATCGCCATAAGCAGGGACACGGGGATAATCGCCGCAGGGGCGTCGCTTTCACGCGACCGTGATCGATCGCAGGACCCTTCGCTTCGTGCGCATCCCGTCGGGATTGATCGGCGTAGAGTGCTCGACCGTGACGCCGACCATGCTCAACCCTGTTCAACGAAGGCGGACGGATCTCGACGCCCCGACTGCGGCCGATCCGTCATGACCCGGATCGGAATGCCGGCCATCCTGGAGGCGCGGCACGTCACGCACCCGTCGTCTGGGATAACCGAGCCCCCCGGAGAAGATCGCAGGTATACCGGAGGGATCCGGAGCGCATCGATCGTTGTGATAAAAATAGATACACTTAAAGTCCGTCCGCCGTATCGTACAGCATCCAGGTAAGGAGACGTGCCATGAACAGGACAGGCCTCTTGATCGCCATCGCCGCCGTCACGATCGTCGGTATCGGCGTCGGTCTTCTGCTCCAGGGCGTTCAGGTCGGGCCGCTCACCGGGAGTATCGCCCCGCCGACGCCCACCATCTCGCCTCCACACGTCCCGCCCCATATCATGGTGACGGGGAGCTATTCACCCTCCAGAGTGTGGAATGACGACCTGAAGCTGTACGACTGGTATTGGAACCTCCACAGCGTGACAGCATACGATGCGAGCCACCTCCCACCCGGAGTCTCGTTGCAGAAAGTGTCGTGGTCGATAACCGGAACGTTACAGGACGGCAGAACCACCCAGCGCGTATCCCAGTACATGGAGCGCTGGGAGGGCCTGCCTGCTGCGGGAATCCCGCCCTCGGAACTCCCTCTGACCGATTCCCACACCATAGACGACGGGTACACCTGGGTGGGGTGTTACGGTCCTGACCTCTGTTCGCCCGATGATTGGGTGACGGGACCCCCTTTTACGGCCACCTGTACCATAACAACCACCGACGGCAACTCGTATACCAGGACAGTCCCGTTAGTACGGACATAGGATCGGGAGCGCCGCACGCCGGGTATGAGGAGTGCCCGTGCTCCTCGCCCCTTCCTTTTCCTCAACCATAACAGCACCTGACGACAACAGCTCCTTCGCCTCAGTCTCGGCGATGGTCCTGTCCTAGATGGCCCTGGAGGAGATCGAGGCATCCCCGCGGAACGGCCGCACGACCTCAACGAGCACCGACACCCGCCGGTCCGTGAGCCTGCCTCCGAGCACGGATGAGCGCCGGCAAGAGCGAAGGCGACGAGGGTCCGTTCGGTAGCGATACTGACACCGCCGCACTTGAGGCCGCCAGTCACCTCGCCATCCACCAGCTCCCGGGCCGCGAGATCGGTGGCGGCTGGCTCCCCCGGAACAGTCTGCCTCACCTCGAAGTATCGGGGTATGTGCATCTCGATCCGGTCAATTCCTGATCCCGCTCCGGGGAATGGTTCAGTCGACCCTGGGAAAGATGGGACCATGCCCGCACTCAGGAGCCGGGGACGGACAAGGAAACAGGGACTGACAGATTTTATTTGTCCAGTATGGAGCGCAGCGAGATACCGTATCTCCATCTCCCGGTTGAATCCGGGCACATGATATCGTACATCCCTTCCGGCACACACCCTGTTTTTACTCTTTAACTGATGAACCGCAATATCGACACGGAAGGATTGCATCAATGCCGTACGACGTGCCACGGGACAGGATCGATGATGCAGCCGATGCCCCTGCAGACGCATTCATGGGCGCCTCCTGCCCCATCGGAAAATTCATGTTTCTGAACGAACCGGACCATCTCGTCCTGAAGAGGAGGTTCTACCGATCCCTCGTGACCTTCTGTCCCCCGAAGGTCGTGATCGGGGGGACATCCCCGCGTCTTGAATCGGTCAGCATCTGGTTTCCACCGGGTGTAGATCACTCGGAGGACGTGGACCCGGACCCATTCACCAAGACGGATCTCTCGGATCCCAGGATAATGGAAAGGATGCAGGCAGTGAACGATGTTATCGATGCGCTGACCAAAAACCTCGGCCAGGAACCGCAGTGGTATCTGCACCTGGCGGCTGTCCGCCCGCAGTCCGTCGACCGTGGATATGCCTCGCTTCTGGTCAGGCCCGTGCTGACCCGGGCCGCCAGGGAAGAGTTTCCCTGCACCCTGATCACCCAGACCAGGGAGAATGTCCGCACGTACGAACACTGGGGTTTCGAGGTAGTGAAGGAGATGGCCGTGCCGGGTTCCAGGGAAAAGTTCTGTTCCGTGCGTAAGGACTGAACAGATACGGTATTTACCGAGGGTAACCTTCTTTTTGTGTTCAACGGGAGCGATGTCGTCTGCCGGCAGAGAACTGGTCGCCAAAGGCCGTACATCCGACGTCCAGAGGTGCTCCTTTTTTCGTGAAAATTCGGATTTCGAGCGGGATCCGTCCGATCCGATCAGTGCTTTCAGGGCTCTCGAGAGATCCCCCGATTACTGTACGGTCTCGAGGCGACGCGATAATCCTGTCTCGAGTGTATCGACGGCTCGGGCGCAAGCCGGATCGATTGGAGACCCGAGAGCGCCACCCACACGGGCGCTTCGTCCATCGTCGACGTGGTCGCAATCACGAATCTCGGGGGACGGTCGTCGAGACCCCGAGCGTCGACTCCTTGCCGGGATGGGCTCGGCTCGCGTCGGTGACCTGCCGTGAAGCACCTCCAGAACACGCAACGGACATCCTGGCATAGGACCACCACCGCCTGCTCCCTGCTGTCGGCTCGGAGGCGAGGTCGACGTGCCCGATCCCGTGCACGACCGGTCGAATACAGGTCACCTCCCTACCCGTGCCGAGGCGCCGCGCAGATGGTCCGCCGACACTCCGTAATCCTCATGCGGCGGGCAGGGTGAAGAAGAAGGTCGAGCCCTCGCCCGGCGTCGACTCGACCCGGACGAAGCCCCCCAGCCGCTCGACGATCTTCTTGACCACCGCGAGCCCGATCCCGGTCCCGTCGTACTGATCCTTCGTGTGAAGGCGGCGAAACATCTCAAAGATCCGGTCGTAGTACTCCGCCTCGATCCCGATCCCGTTATCCGCGATGGCGATCTCCCATCCATCACCCTGCTTCTCGGCAGAGATCCGGATCTCTGCCGGGACATCGAGGCGGTGATACTTCAGCGCGTTGCCGATCAGGTTCGTGAAGACCTGTTCGAGCTGAGCCCTGTCAGTCATGGCCACCGGCATCGGGCCGATCGTGATCGTCGCTTGGGCCTCGCGGATCCGAGCGTCCAGGGAGCGGATGGCATCGGCGATCACCTCTCCCGTTTCGGTCGGCACAGGCGCTACAGCCTGGGTCTCGATCCGCGAGAACAGAAGGAGGTCCTCGATCAGGGCCTGCATCCGTTGTCCTCCCTCCACGATGAACCCGAGATACTCGTCGGCGTCCGCGTCGAGGCGGCCTTTGAACCGCCTCTCGAGGAGCTGGCTGAAGCTCACGATCGATCGGAGCGGTTCCTGCAGGTCGTGGCTCGCGACATACGCGAATCGACGCAGTTCCTGGTTCGACCGTTCGAGGTCGGCAGAGTATCTGCGCAGCGCCTCCTCGTCCTCGCGCTGTCCCGTCACATCACGAACCACACCCGTGATGAAGCGGGATCGACCGTCGTCGCTCCTCGTCACGGCGAAGCGTTCGGCCAGCCAGCGGTAGTCCCCGCCCCGGCGCCGGAATCGGTACTCTACCTCCCCCCTGCGTTCTGTCGGATCCGTAACAACGGCCGCGATCGTCGCGCGGTCATCGGGGTGTATGACCTCGATGAACGCCTCCCTGTCGAATTCAGCAATCTCCTCGAGACTGAACCCCGAGATCGTCTCGAAGGCCGGGTTCACGTAGTCGAAGCGTTCGCCACCGAAGGCGCGGCGGTAGATCCCATCTGTGGAGAGCGAGAGAACGCTCGCAAGAAGAGCCTGGTTCTCCCGCAACGCCCCTTCGATCAGTTTTCGCTCGGTGATGTCGCGCAAGCCGACGAGGACGTCCCCTGGCGCACCGTCGGCGTTCGGAAACGGGACGATGGCGTATTCGCACCATCCATAGCCGTCTCCGATGGGATATGAGATCTGCTTCACGAGAGGTGCCCCGGTCGTTCCGACGATCCGGACATCCTCCTTCAACGGGGCCATCGCGCCCGGCTCCATACCGATCTCCTGCCATGTTCGATTCGCACGATCCTCGGGCGGCGGCCCGAGAGACACGGCCGTCGCATCGCTCGTCCAGAGGCACCGGCCGTCGATCGACCAGAGGCCGACGTAGTGTGGAATGCGGCGGAGGATCCGGTTGAGGATCCGGCACTGCCGATCGAGATCGGCGATGGTCCGGCACTGTTCGCCACCCTGCAGGCGGAGCACCGCCACCTGCTCCTTCAGCTCTTCTTCTGCGGCCTCCGCGCCCGCGCGCTCCGCCACGAGAGACGAGACGTCCTGCCAGACGACGAGCGCGCCCTCAACCGTGCCTCCTGCCCCGCGCAGGGGTGAAGCCGATGCAAGAACATGGACGGTCCGGCCGTCTGCCCCCCTGACCGTGAGCCGGACCTCGATCGCTTCCTCGCCTGCGAGCGCCCGGCTCTCAGGGAGATCGGCCACGGTCAGGGACGAGCCGGCCGTGGAGCGAATATCGAAGATGCCGACTACGGCGGCGGAGGAACAGCCGGCCAGTGGTCGCCCCGCGAGAGCTTCGGCCCGTCCGTTCGCCTCCGCGATCCTGCCGTCGGTGTCGTGGATGAACGCGGGGTGCGGGATGGCGGCGGTAGTGAGGGAAGGGACGGACATGGAACAGTCCTGGCAGGCGGCTCCTGCGATCCCATTTTCATTGACAGAAGAAAATGATTGGCATTGTATCTCCACCGCCATATCCCTTCCGCCACGGGGGAGGGGTCATGAACGGACAACGGCTGGCGGTACCGACCCGTCCGGCGGCTTCGAGCCCGCAGAGCCCCCAAAGCCCGCAGCGGCCGACCGACCGCCGGCACCAGCTCAGTCATGACCATGACACATGAATGCTCGTCCCGTCTCCCGAGTGATGAACATCGAGTTTCTCACCCCAGGGGAATTCACCTGGATGCCGTAGAGACAGAAACGTCGGGGTTCCCGTCTCGATACGGGTGAAGAGGTCGTCGAGCACGGCCGGCGGCAGCGCACGGAGCGCGGCATTCACCGGGGGAAAGGCCATCGGCGGCTCCGCGCCGTCGGGGGATCGGGCACGCCACTCCCGCCTAGTCCAGCGGGGGATACGGTGTAGCCGTGCACCTCTGCCCGAGTGGCGTCAGGTGGTATATGATCCAGCTCCCCTGTTGCTCCCCCTCGATTAGGTCGGCCTTCTTGAGCTGGTTCAGGTGATACGAGAGCTTCGAGTCCGCGATCCCCGCGATCTCCTTGATCACGCAGACACAGAGCGGCTGGACTGCGAGCGCGAGAACGATCCTGAGGCGGAGCGGTTCCGAGAGCGCATGGTGGACGCGGCTCGCCGCAGTCAGCACCTCCGCAGCCGGCAGCCGGGCCTCGATCCCCGGCACCCCGCCCACGGCTGTGAGGCATTCGGCAACTTCCTGAGGTATCGGCATTGGTGATTTCAACATTATGTGGAATCACAAGATATAAATTTTGGGCGTGCATTCAACTATTGTTGAATTCTGTTCGACACAGGTGCATGATGATCTCAATCTCTGGCATGTTTGCCCGGATGATCTTCTCCCGGATCCTGGGAAGCAGGCTCGTACTCGGCATCGGATCTCTTCTGCTCCTGATGACGGGGGTCGGTATCGTTGTGATCTTCTTCATGTGCCGACGCATGATGCAGACGCACAACAGCGGATGCCCGTGTCTGGCGATGATTAGAGGTGACAGAAATCCACGTGATTGAAGCGAGAATGAACGGCCTGCGAGGTGGTTGCGATGGTCTTTGAGCCCTGGCAGGCCGTGGTCGACTGGTTCACCTACGGCGTGCTCGGGCTCTCGCCCGAGTCCGCGGTCGGCTCGGCCCTGAACTTCTTCCTCTTCGACACAGTCAAGATCTTCATCCTGCTCGTGGTGATCATCTTCGCGATCACCTTCATCCGGAGCTACTTCTCGCCCGAGAAGACCCGGGCTTGGCTCGCCGAGCGGAAGGGCTCGACCGTGGTGGGGAACGTCCTCGCCGCGCTGCTCGGGATCGTGACCCCGTTCTGCTCCTGCTCGGCTGTGCCGCTCTTCATCGGCTTCGTCGAGGCCGGGATCCCGCTCGGCGTCACCTTCTCGTTCCTGATCGCGGCCCCGATGGTGAACGAGATCGCGCTCGGCATGCTCTGGGGCCTCTTCGGCTGGCAGATCGCCCTGATCTATATCGTTGCCGGCGAGCTGATCGCGATCGTCGCGGGGCTCGTGATCGGCCGGCTCGGCATGGAGAGGTACGTCGAGGAGTACGTCTACCAGATCAGGGTCGGGGCCACGGGCCCGGCGGGCGAGGCTCCGTCAATGAAAGATCGACTCCGTGATGCCTGGACCTGTTCGCTCGACATCCTGAAACGGATCTGGCTCTACGTCGTGATCGGCATCGGTATCGGCGCCCTGATGCACGGATGGATTCCGGCAGGTGCGCTCGCGCAGTGGGCGGGGCCGGACAACCCGTTCTCGGTGGTCATCGCGGTCCTGATCGGGATCCCGCTCTACTCGAACGCGGCCGGCGTGCTGCCGCTCGTCGCGGAGCTGACCCGGGCCGGCGTCGCGCTGGGCACGGCCCTTGCGTTCATGATGGCCGTGACCGCGCTCTCGATCCCCGAGATGATCCTGCTCCGCAAGGTGCTCAAGCCGCAGCTCCTCGCGGTCTTCGTGGGAGTCGTCGGTGCCGGGATCATCGCGGTCGGCTACCTCTTCAACTGGATCATGGTGATTCCGTGAAGAACGACGGAATCCCCTGCTGCGCCGCCGATGCCGTGCGACACGTCCGACCGGTCGAGGTCGACGGCGTGACCGTCGGCCTTGCCATGCTCGACCATGCCTTCGCCGAGGTGCGCGACCTCGATCTCTCGAGCGATGCGGAGATCCGGGCCGCGGTGCTCAAACGAGTGAAGGTCTACAACTACGTCCCCGCTCCGGCCGCTCCGGCGTACGCCGAGGCGCTCTATCGGGAATACCTGCGATGGACGACCAAGGAGTGAACAGATGATGAAGATCGAAGTCTTTGGAACCGGGTGCGCCAAGTGCCACCAGCTCGAGAAGCATGTTGCGGAAGCGATCAGGGAGACCGGCATCGCGGCCGAGGTCGTCAAGATCGACGACATCGCCGCGATCATGGGGCGAGGGATCATCTTCACCCCGGCCATGGCGATCGACGGCGAGACCAGGGTCTCAGGGAGAGTGCCGTCCGTAAAGGAGATCAAGGAACTCCTGGGGGCGTAGATACTGTTGCGGGTGAAGCGATGACGGTCACGCTCATCACCTGTTCGGGCCTCTCGAACGTCGGCCGGCTCACGACAGCGGTCGCACAGCACGTACTGATGCGCCGGTCGGGTCGGGTCCAGTGGGTCAGGGCACAGGCCGGGCCCGCCGCGATCGCGGACGCGGCCGACGGCGCGGACCTCGTGGTCGCGCTCGACGGGTGCGAGGACTGCTGCGGTAGCCGGAAGGCGACCGAGGCTGGGGTCGAACCCTCGGTCCAGATCAGGGCCACCGAGCTCGGGATCGTCAAGGACGGCCGGGCCGAGGTCAAGTATCACGAGATCGAGACGATCATGCGAGCCGTGCTCGATACGACGGAGGGGCGATGAGACCGCTCGTGGTTGAGTGGCGTCACCTCGCCGTCGAAGGCGAGACCTGTGAGCGCTGCGGCAGCACCGGCGCAAACGTCCGGGCCGCAGTCGAGGCCATGGGTCCCGTGCTCGCGGTCCAGGGCCTCGCGCTCGAGCTCCGCGAGGTCGAGCTCCTACCCGAGGAGATCGCGCACTCGAACGAGATCCTGATAGACGGCACAGCGATCGAGGAGCTGGTCGGCGGTGAGACCGCGGCCTCGGACTGCCCGTCCTGCGGCGATCTTGTCGGCGCGCCCTGCGCCTGCCGGACGGTGAAGGTCGGCGACGAGGAGCACGAGGAGCTCCCCGAGTCGCTGATCGCGGCCGCGATCATAACCGCGGCCGACCGGCGCAGTGGGGTGTCCTGCGGCTCCTGACCTGGAAGAGCCGGAACGAGCTCTCGCCGGTGGCGGCACCCGCGTGCGCCTGCGGCGGGTCGACTGCGGTCGGAGCGACCTCCTGCTGCGGCCCGGTGACCGAAGATGGGGCGTCGGCCGGCGCATGCTCGTGCTGCTCCCCTGAAGCGCCAGCGCCCTCCACCGTGGATGCGGTCGCGCTGGCCGGCCTCGAGACCGCGACGTTCCGGATCGAGGGACTCGGCTGCGCCTGTGAGGGACAGATGGTCGAGAGGCGGGTGACGGCGCTGAAGGGGACCACGGCCTTCAGCCTGAACCCGCTCACGAACCGGATGCGGGTCAGCTACGACCCGGCCCTCGTCTCGCTCGACGAGATCTTGACGGCGGTCAGAAAGGCCGACGCCTCCACGGTCCTCGTGGCCCGGGGCTGATCCGGTCCCCCGGGTTGGAGGAGCGAGCCGCGCCCTCGCGTTCGGCGACTGGTGCATGGCGAGAGGTCGGTCGGATCGGTTCGCAAAAGATCAGTTCTTCCAGACCTCAACCATGGACTGCTCGCCATGGTACCCGATGAACGCCGCGAGGTTGTCGACCCCGACCTTTCTCGTTCGCGGCTTCAGGTCACCGGGATTGATGAAGTACATGAACCGGTCGTCGATCCCGGTCCCGGTAACCCAGTGCGGCAGGTCGTCGTCGCTATAAAACAAGGAGGACGTCACCATCAGCGGGACGCGGCCCTCGCGAAGCGATCGACGGACGGTCCCGGCGGTGATCGCTGCCCGCCGTTCCCGCACGCCCAGCCCTCTGCACCGCGACCGGCGCTCGAAGAACTGCTCCTTGAGGAGCGCCATCTCCCCGTCTCCGACTGGGGGATCGAGCGTCTCGACAAAATCGATGCCGCCGGTGTTGCTGGTGGTCCGTACGGAAAAGCCGCGAACCGCCGCGGAGAACGCGAGGCCGAACCTGCTTGTACCGGGGACGACGACGAAGGTCCCCTCCCGCCAGATGTCGATCTCCAGCTCCTTCCCGAACCGCACGGCGTGATCGAGGTACTGCATAGCCATCATCAGACAGGCCGGGCCGCACGTAACATCGTAATGCTGCCGGTACAGGGGAATCGTCAGGCGGATCGATCCGCGGTGCTCAGCCTGCACGTCCCTCCTCCATCAGCATGAACCCGATCGGGCGTCCCCGCATCTATCGGCTCCCCCCGCTCCGCCGGAGCCGGCCGAGCCGGGCCCGGGAGTGCCCCGCCAGGGCCAGGCCGGCGAGGGCGATGAGCCCCGAGGCGGCCGCGTGCCACAGCAACTCCACACCGGTCACGCCGGCGAAATACGAGACCCAGAAGATCGGGCAGAAGAGCCCGGCCAGCATGATCCCGTACCCGAACCTGACGTTGGAGCGGAGGACCCGCTCGGCGCGGCCGCGCTCGTGCGAGGGGTCGTCGCCGCAGAGGGCGTCGACCGCCTTCGTCCCGAGGAGGGTGACGGGGCAGAAGTTGGCGAGCCCGATCAGAGCCTCCTCCACCCCGACCAGGGCTATGGGGTCGCCCAGCGGGGTGCTCTCCTCCACCGATGGAGCCCCCTCGGGAGTCCTGCTCGTCTGGCTCATGGACATCCTCAATCGTCCTTCCGGTATCGGCACCCGTGGATGGTCAATGCTCCCGTTCCCGAGCGGAGCGCTGGGCATTCCGCATCTTCAGCCGTTCGATCAGGGCGAGGGCGCGCTCCTTCGCCGCCTGCTCCTTCTCGTCCTTGGGCACGGCCCAGGGCTGGGTGACCTTCCAGGTCAGCCTCCCGCCGATCGGCTCGGCCGGGTATGCTCCGGGGTCGCAGAGCATCTGGCCCCGGAACTCGGTCGGCGCCTCCTGGTAGCAGGCGCGGATCGCGGCGCGGAGGGTCGGGATGTCCTGGAACTGGCAGTCGACGAGCGTGACCTGGTCGAGGAAACGCTCGACGACCTCGCGGGGGACGTTGTAGAGGACCGGGAACGGGGCGTCCGACCCGATGATCCGGGACTTCTCGTCGAGGCCGTTCGTGAAGAGCGCCTTGAGCGCGCCCCCGGTGGCATGGCCCTCCGACTCCGGGCCGCCGAGGACGAGAAACCGTATGTTCGGGTTGCCGACGATGTTCCAGATGAGCTTCTCGACCCCGATGTTGGGGGTCTGGACCGTGCCCGAGATCGCCGCTCCGCTCTCGACCCCGGCGCGGACCAGGGCCTCGATCTCGGGCGGGATCTTGTCCTCGTCCGCGTTCAGGACGATCACGACCGCGACCGGCGAGAAGTCGTTGCCGCGGAGGTACCGCCCCTCCTCGGGCGGATAGTCGGGGTGCGGCGAGACCTTGCTGCTCGACGGCGGCTCAGTCATGGTCCGCACCCCCGAAGGTGGCATCGATCCAGGCCGCGATCTCATCGCGGATCGACCGGAAGACGGCGAGCCGCTCCTCCTCGGTCCCGGTCGCGGCCGAGGGATCGGGGAAGCTCGCGTGGACCGTCGACTTTGCCCAGGGGAACATCGGGCAGGTGGCCTGCGCCGAGTCGCAGACCGTGACCACGACGTCCATCTTCTCGCCGATGAACCCGCCAAGGTCTTTGGACCGATGGCCGGAGATGTCGATCCCGAGCTCGGCCATCACGCGGACGGCGAGCGGGTGGACGCCGGTCGCGACCGTGCCGGCGCTGAAGGCCTCGTACCGGTCGCCATACCGCGCCCGGAGATACCCCTCGGCCATCTGTGAGCGGGCCGCGTTGTGCGTGCAGATGAAGAGGACGCGCTTCATATGACCCCCTGGTCGACGGCGCAGGTCGCATCGGGCGAGCCCGGGTACCAGCGCTTCTTGAGCCAGAGGGCGACGTTGACGAGCCCAATCAGCACGGGCACCTCGACGAGCGGGCCGATCACGGTCGCGAACGCGACCTGCGAGCCGATCCCGAAGACGGCGACGGCGACCGCGATCGCGAGCTCGAAGTTGTTCGAGGCGGCCGTGAACGAGAGGCTCGCCGAACGCGGGTAATCGACGTCGAGCCTATGGGACATCCAGAACGCGACAAAGAACATGATCAGGAAGTAGATCAGCAGCGGGATCGCGACCCGGATCACGTCGAGCGGGACCTGGACGATGTACTCGCCCTTCAGGCTGAACATCACGACGATCGTGAAGAGCAGGGCGACGAGGGTCAGGGGCGAGATGCGCGGGATGAACCGGGCCTCGTACCATTCACGCCCCTTCGCGCGCAGCAGGGCGAACCGGGTCAGAGCGCCGGCGATGAAGGGGATGCCGAGGTAGATGAAGACCGAGATGGCGATCTCGCCGATCGTGATGTTGACGGCCGTGCCCGCGCCGATGCCGAGCAGCGGCGGCAGGACCGTGATGAAGATGTAGGCGTAGACCGAGTAGAGGAGCACCTGGAAGACCGAGTTCAGGCCGACGATCGCGGCGCAGTAGTCGCAGCTGCCGCCTGCAAGGTCGTTCCAGACGATCACCATCGCGATGCAGCGCGCGAGCCCGACGAGGATCAGCCCGTACATCAGATCGGGCCGATCGGCGAGCAGGAACGCCGCGAGCGCGAACATCAGGATCGGCCCGACGATCCAGTTCAGGCCGAGCGAGAGGCCGAGGACCTTCCGGTCGCGGAAGACCGTGCCGAGCTCCTCGTACCGGACCTTCGCGAGCGGGGGGTACATCATCACGATCAGCCCGATCGCGATCGGGATCGAGGTCGTCCCGACCGAGAAGCCGGTGATGATCTGCGGAACGGACGGGACGAAGTACCCGAGCCCGATCCCGATCGCCATCGCGAGGAAGATCCAGATAGTCAGGTACCGGTCCAGGAATGAGAGGTGCTTGGTGGTGTCAGCCATGATGGGTCTCCGTGATGGGTGAGTCGGGTTGCGCGCTGTCGGCAGGTGGTCGGGCCCGTCGGTCGAAGATCTGGCCGCATTCGGCGGCGAAGGCGGCCGTCTCCGCGTCGATCGCCTCGGGAGGCAGGGCGCGGAGGAGCTCGCGGATGTGGATCAGCCCGGCCGTCTCCTTGTCGCAGGTCCGGCCGAGGCGCGGCGCCCGGCAGTGGTGGCAGATCCGGAGCCCGAAGTGCCGGAGGGTCGCGGGCGAGAGGTACTGGCCCTTCAGTTCGGCCGCGGCGGCCGCCGTCGAGCCGCAGGGCGATCCGCGCAGCACCTCGAGCCGGACGAGCTTCCCGTCGCGGACGGTGGACTCGAACCGGGGCCGGCCGAAGGCGCTGGCGAAGGTGTCGATCGCATGGCACCCGCTCATGGGCTCGAGCGAGCACATGGTTTCGGGCGCGACGACGGCCGGGTTGACCTCGAGCGCCTGCCGGATGAACCCGGGACCGAACGAGACCCCGAGGACCACGGGTCGGCCCTTCTCGACCAGGGCGAGCGCCTGCGCGGGAGAGCGGAGGTACGAGAGGTAGAGGTCGGCCTCGGGCACCTCGATCGCGACATCGTCCACGACGGTCGGCGGGAGCGGGTCGACCAGCGCGAACTCGGTCGGGAAACGGGCCATGCACTGCTCGAAGGCACGGTCGCCGTAGACGCCGTCCGAGACGATGCAGACCCGGACCTGCCCGGTGGGACCGCTCGCAGCCTCTTCCCCGCCTCTCCCCGCCTCCGCGGTCGCGTTTCGTGGCGCCCTGTCTCCGGTCACGTCGTCCCCCTCAACTCCCTGGAATGCGTCAGCAGGTGCCGCCGCACCCGCAGGGGGGCGCGCAGATCGTTCCGTATTCGAGCCGGGTGAGCTGCCGGATTGTCGCGTTGCTCTCGACGAGCAGGTGATGGAACGCGCCCGGGTCCAGCACCTCCATCGCGCGTTTCAGGGCGTCCCCGAGCGCGTCGGCGCTGGCCATCACGTCGGCGTCGTTCACCATGTCAGCAGCACCCCCCCTGCCGCGCCTGGGCGAACTGCCGGCCGATCTTCGCGCTGATCCGGTCGTTGGTTTGCTTGAGCAGGGCCACCAGCGCGGCCTGCGTGGCGAAAAACGCCGCCAGGGTCTCGTTCTCCTTGACCTTGCCCTGGAGCGCTTTGAGTGCGTCGAGCCCGGTCGCGTCGAAGCCCGTTCGCTGCACCTCCGCGGTCTTGAGCTGGAAGAGGTTCAACAGATCCCGCGCCGTCTCGTCCTGTTGCAGCGCCTCGTTGGCCCGCATGAACGCACGGTACTCCTCGGTCTCGAGGATCGCCCGCGCGAAGGCCTGCACTCTCTCTTTCACGTCGCGTCCGGCGTCCTGTTCCTGCTGTGATACCTGGTCTGCCATTGGTTTCCCTCCACGAATGTCGGTTTCACGCGCCGAAGATGGCGCGGCTCATCCTCTCGAGCGATTCGATGCCCTTCAACTCCTCGACGAAGAGGGGCACCCCCAGCAGGGGCACCCGGAACCGCTGGCGGATCATCCGCACGTACTTCTCCTGCTGCGCCCGCTTCTCGGCGAAGTAGGTGTTGTTGCCGTAGCCCTCCGGGAGGAGCAGGTTGACCGCGACCATGCCCGTCTCGATCCCGACCTGTGCCTTCAGGTCCTCGGCCGCGCGCCAGGCCTCGATAATCGGCGTGTACTCGGGATAGACCACGAAGACGAAGGTGCTCTCGTCCCGGTTCCGCATGGTCTCGATCACGTGGGCGTACTTGTTCACGGTGGCGTCCGAGGTCTTCTTGGTCAGGGTGCCGAGGTCGATGAACCCCTTCCAGTCCGAGGGCATCTCGAGCAGGCGGAGGGTGTGGCCCGTCGGCGCCGTGTCGAAGATGATGATGTCGTAGCCCGCGAGGTCGAAGTAGCTCATGAACTTCTCGAACGCGGCCATCTCCTGGGCGCAGGGCGAGCGGAGGTCCTCCTGCACGGCCTTCTTCGTCTCCTCGCTCTCGTCCTTGACGGCGTCGAGGATCCGCGCCGTGTACTCGTTCCACGCCACCTCCGGGTCGATCTGGGTCGCGTAGAGGTTCTCCACGCCTCTGACCGGCATCGGTACGTTCCCGAGCTCCTGCCCGAAGATCTCGGGCAGGTGGGATGCGGGGTCCGTCGTGAGGACCAGGGTGCGGTAGCCTTTACCGGCCAGGTAGACCGCCGTCGCGATCGCGATGGTGCTCTTGCCGACGCCGCCCTTGCCCGTGATGAAGAGGTAGCGCGTTCCCGTCTTCGGCGTGAGCAGGCGGAGGATCTCGGCCTCATCGTGGAGGACGGGAGAGGTTGCCCCCGCCACCGCCGCAGTCACGGTCTGGTGGATCCCCTCCTCGGAGCCCTCGTACAGGAACGCCCCGACGGCCTCGAGCAGGGGCTGGCCGTTGATCTCGGTGCTCCGCAGCGGGACGATGACCGTCTCGATCGGGAACCCCTGGTTGATCTCCCGGACGATCGCCTGCTCCTGGTCGTACCGGGCCCGGAAGAACTCGTCCGTGGCCGCCTCTTCGGGCAAGACCCCGTTGATGACGAGGAAGCTCGTCCTGACGCCCAGCTCCTCGAGCTCGTCGACGCTCCGCCGCGTCTCGTAGATCGAGAGCCGCTCCGGCCGGAGGACGAAGACGAACGAGGTCCGCCTCTCGTCCTGGAGGGCCGCGATGGCCCGGTCGTACTTGACCTTGGACGACTGCAGGGACGCGCTCGGCCCGATGCAGGTCGCGCCACCCTTCGAGAGCTCGTCGCTCCAGCCGCTCGGCAGCTCGAGCAGGCGCAGGGTGTGACCCGTCGGCGCCGTGTCGAAGACGACCACGTCGTACTCCGGCTTGTCCATGAACTCGATGAACTTGTCGAAGGCGGCGACCTCCTCGATGCAGGGACTGTTCAGCTGCTCGCGAATCCCCATCAGGTTCTGTTCGTCGAGGATCTCCCTGAGCGGCGCGATGATCCGGTCGCGGTACTCCTCCGAGGCCGCGTCGGGGTTGATCTCGATCGCCGAGAGATTCTCGACGCCGTCGATCGCGGTGACCCGATGGCCGATCTCCTGGCCGAAGATGTCCGAGAGGTTTGGTGCGGGGTCCGTGGTGACGAGCAGAGTTCTGTACCCCTGCCGGGCGAGCCAGACGGCCGTCGAGCAGCTCATGGTGCTCTTGCCGACGCCGCCCTTGCCGCTGAAGAAGAGGAAGCGCTGGACGCCCTCCTCCGGCGTCACATACGTCCTGATCACGCGTTCACCCCCCGTGTCGGGATGCAGCTCGTGCCGTCGCGTCCTGACTCCGTCATGCCGAGCTCACTCCTGGCCGAGGAGCTTCTGGAACTCTTCGTAGCTCGGATAGCGCCGCTCGGCGACGACCTTCCCGTTGAGCGTGGTGACGGGCAGGACGTCGGGTCCCTGCGTCTTCACCATCTCGAGGATCTCGTTGTTCTCCAGGAAGACGTTGAGGTTGAAGGTCAGGCTCGCCCGCGTGATCTCGACATCGGGGCGCTCGGTCTTCAGCCGCTTCAGGTTCTCGTTCAGCTCGATCAACGCCCGATCCGGCTCGGGACCGCAGATCCCGGTCGAACAGCAGAGCGCGCCTTCGAAGATTATGATGGTATCTTGTGCCATGGTTCCTCCGTACAGGTGTCCTCGATCTCGATCCTCGGTATGTCCAGGATCTCCAGGATCCGAACCGCCTGGTCCGACCGGATCCGGTACCAGATGTTGACGCCCACGCGCCGTGACTCCAGCACGCCGGCCTCTTCGAGGATCCGGAGGTGCTGCGAGACGGTCGGCTGCGCCCGGCCCACTGCCGGTACGAGTTTGCATGCGCACCGCTCGCCGCCCAGAAGGCACTGGACGATCTTCATCCGCGTCTCGTCTGCGAGCGCCTTCAGCAGCTTGATCCGCTCTCGCACGGCGACATATTTGTAGATATGAATATAAGAATGTATAGTTATCATCGCGGAGGGAGCGCCGCCGATGAGGCAGCGCCCCGGCCCAACGGGAGTCTGCCGGTCACCGCCGGCTCTCCATTCGCTCCTTTCGTTTCTTGATCCATTAGAGGCGCGAGAACCCCTCGCGCTCGAGCTCGGCCCCTGCGCGATGATCCGGTCGCGGGCCGCGACAAGGTCGGTGATCACGCGTTTTTCGAGGGCGTTCACCTTCCGCCGCGTCCGCCCGACCTCCTCGGCCACGCGCCAGAGGGCGCCCTCGGTCTCCGCGGCTCGGGCCACGGCGCCGACTCGGGCGACAGTGAAGGAGCGAAGAGTCTGTTTTATGAATTACCTCGGATCTATCAGCGAGAGGCATCGGGGTCGCACCCACAGCTGTGACCGGCAGCGTGGAGGACGGCGTGTTCGCGTTGGCGGCAGGCCTCGCAGAGGTAGACGACGCCGTGCCGGGGATGCCGGGCCTTCGTGAAGATGGTCCCCGGGGTTCCGCAGAGACTGCACTGCATATGTGACCGCTCCCGTCGCTGTTGGTGTTTGATCACATCTGAGCATTCAAGTATTGTTAAAATATTCGGTACCTTCAAGCGTGGGAAATTCCTCCTCGCCTTCCCAGATCGAGAACTCCTCCAGAGTGAAATGGCGGCACATATCGGGTCGAGATCGACACATACGGACCTCAGATGAAGATCTCCTCGATCCAAAGAACCGATGCGACAAACATTGGAGGGGTCCTCCCCGTATCGGCGAGAGTCGCTGCCCCCCTCGTAATTCTGCCGTTCGATCTCCTCGGCCGCAGCGACGAGGAAAAAAAAGGATGGCGAACCGGAATGCCGGTCATTTTGGTTTTCTGCCTCTGAACTGGATACTGGCGATAAGCTCGCCGATCCGCTCCACCATCTCGGAGAACAGGCTCATCTCCTCCATGATCGCCGTCGCCGCCGGCTCGTTCGTGATGCGGCCGATCGAGACCGGACTCTCCTTGAGCAGCTGCACGTCCTGGAAACCGGCGGCCTTGACCAGATCGATATTGGCCCGCTAATCCATCGCTCTCGAGAGGCACCCGACGTACGCATCCGCAGATCGCTGGACTTGTTCGGGGAGCGGCTGCAGCAGGGCCGAATCGGAGATCATCAGGCGTCCGACCGGCTTCAGGACGCGAAAGGCCTCACGGAAGACCTCATGAGAGAAGAGAACGGAACCGGAAGAATTGCCAAGCGGGCGTGATACGAAACCCCTGTCCGCTAAATCGTTGGACGGCTCAGGCGGTCGGCATGCTGAAGAAGAAGGTCGTCCCCTCGCCCGGCGTCGACTCGACCCCGACACGGCCGCCGTGGCGGTCGACGATCCGTTTTACGATCGCGAGGCCGATCCCTGTGCCCGGATAGGCGTCCTTGGTATGGAGCCGCTGGAAGATCACGAAGATCCGGTCGAAGTACTCCTCCTCGATCCCGATGCCGTTGTCAGTGACCGAGAACTCCCAGAAGTCGTCCGACCTCCGGGCGCCGATGTGGATCCTGAGCGGCTCGTCCGGCCGGCGGAACTTGATCGCGTTGCTGACCAGGTTCGCAAGGACCTGCTCGAGCTGGAGCGGATCGGCCATGACCACCGGCATCCGGTCGTACGTGATCACCGCCCCGGCCTCGCGGAGCTGGAGGTCGAGATGACGCTCCACTGCGGCCAGAACGTCCACGACGTCGGTGGGTCGGAGCGCCTGCTGCACCGTGTTCACGCGCGAATAGGCGAGAAGGTCGAGGATCAGGCTCTGCATCCGATCCCCGCCCTCGACGATGAACGCGATGTACTCGTCGGCGTCCTCGCCGAGCTGCCCCTTGTACCGACGCTCGAGAAGCTGGCTGAACGAGACGATCGACCGCAGCGGCTCCTGCAGGTCGTGACTCGAGACATAGGCATAGCGCTCCAGGTCCTCGTTCGACCGACGAAGGTCCTCGGCGTACTTCCGCAGCGCCTCTTCGGACTCCATACGCTCGGTAACGTCGTTGAAGAGGACCGCCACCAGGTTGGAGCCGGGTTCGCCGACGGGGAAGGCGTAGACCTCGTACCAGCCCTGAATCAGGGGAATGGCCGTCTGGACGAAGCGTCGCGGCTCTCCTGTCCGGGCGATCGCGCCGTAGATTTCGAACCAGTGCTCTTCCTGGTCCGGGACGAGCTCCAGCATCCGCTTTCCAATTGGGTCATGCAGCCCTGTCTGTTTCTCGAACGCCGGGTTCGCCTCGAGGAACCGGTAGTCGACCGGTCTTCCGGCGTCGTCGAAGATCACCTCGATGAGGCAGAAGCCTTCATCGAGCGAGTCGAACAGCATCCGATATTTCTCTTCGCTCTCCCGAAGTGTCTCCTCCGCGTCCCGTAGTGCTGTTATATCGCGCGAGGAGACGATCACCTGCGCGACCTGCTGTTCCTCGTTCCGGATCGGGGTGGCCACCGCGTGAAACACGCGATTCGTTCCGCCGACAGGATGCTCGTAGACACCCAGCCGGACCTCTCCCGAGGCGAAGGCACCTCTCACGGCGGCGACCAGCGGCTCGATCGCCGCCATGTCGAACCCGAGATCGGCCCACGTACGGCCGATGAGATCCGCAGGGGTCGCGTCGGCAGCAGCCGCGAGGGGCGGGTTCACGTCGGCGGACCC
>Ga0074193_1002172_pt1 | contig 19037 bp, 17 predicted proteins | sample EPASupsiteHSE605_FD_64523 | JGI IMG/M metagenome (GOLD analysis project Ga0074193, IMG submission 64523) | Bioremediated contaminated groundwater from EPA Superfund site, New Mexico - Sample HSE6-05 | ecosystem: Environmental > Aquatic > Deep subsurface > Groundwater > Contaminated ... | reverse complement strand
TCATCCCGGTAATCGTAGCTGGCCACCGCTTTCCTGGTAAGTTCCTCGAGTTCCCGAATCGATATCTGCATAGTTCCGTCTCCCCTCACGTAAAAGTTATATGCTCCCTTAGATCGTGATTGCGCCCTTTTTCCAAGGTCGCGTGTCAATATTTATAACTATACCATTAGTTAACGCATAAATAGACTGTCCTTCGCTATAGGAGAAATCAATTCCCTCATGGCGACCCGGAGTAGTAACGTAACCATCAAAACCGCATGTGATTTTACTTGTAATATTTGGTTAATTATATAAAGCACTACTCATTGTCACAGAAGTACTCCCAGAAGAACTTCCACTCCCCTTGGATCCACTCCCAGTTAACCCATACATTGCGGTAAATGTATTCGAATCCATCGAGAATCTTCCGTTTCTATAACTGTAACGGTAACTTCTTGCCCATTAATAAAGGAATTACTTTGCATCGTCCCATCTGCATGAGCCCAAGAAACCATATCTCCTTCGCAAAGACCTTGAGAGTATATTCGTTAAATGGTATTGTATTCCTTTAATATTTTGTCAAGTTATTATTGGTTCTGAGCTTATTGTTCATCTTGCTTCCGGGTTTCCTGGGGGGATTTTTGCTATATCTCTAATAATGTAATATGATTAAATAGTTATATTGTTATTTTGGGCTTATAGAGCGGAAACTCAATTAATTACGAGTTGCACGCTCTTTTTATATTTATATGCGGGAAAAAATACAATGAAAAACATTAATTTACAGCATTAGGGGAGAAAAAAGATTGAATTTAGAAAAACTGAACATCATCACACCTATCCTGAAGGCTTTAACCGCTGAAGGATATACCATACCTACGCCTATACAGGAACAGGCTATACCCATCATTCTGGAGGGCAAGGATCTGGTCGGGTGCGCGCAAACCGGTACGGGAAAGACAGCTGCGTTTGCGGTTCCCATATTGCAGATTCTTTATAAAGATAAGTCAAATGTAAGAGGACTGCGCACCATCAAAGCCTTAATATTAACTCCTACTCGTGAGCTGGCAGTTCAGATTGGCGAAAATCTGGCGGCTTACGAAATACACACCAAACTCAAGCATACTGTGGTTTTTGGCGGGGTATCACAAGTTCACCAAACAAATGCATTAAGAGCGGGCGTAGATATTCTGGTGGCAACTCCAGGTCGGCTACTGGATCTGATGAACCAGAAGTATATAAAACTGGACCATATAAAGATATTTGTGCTTGACGAGGCAGATCGTATGCTTGATATGGGATTCTCACATGAAGTGAACAAAATTATAGCCCGGCTGCCAGTTAAAAGGCAAACCCTGTTGTTTTCTGCAACCATGCCGGCGGAAATTATCAAGCTGGCAGATACTATTTTGAACAACCCGGTTAAGGTGGAAGTAACTGCGCCTTCGTCGACGGTGGACTGCGTCGAGCAAACCGTTTATTTAATCGATCAGATGGACAAAATCGCTTTACTTATAAAGCTGTTAAAAAGCAGGTCCATAGATTCCGCACTGGTATTTACCCGTACCAAGAACAGAGCTGATAAGGTGGTCAAGGCACTGGCTAAAGTCGGTATAAATGCCCAGGCCATTCATGGGGATAAATCGCAGGGGGCCAGACAACTTGCCTTAAACAATTTCAAGTTAAAGCGTACCAGGGTGCTAATAGCCACAGATATAGCCTCAAGGGGAATCGATGTGCAGGAGCTGTCCCATGTTATAAATTACGACCTTCCCGATGTACCTGAAACTTATGTACATCGGATAGGTAGGACCGGCCGGGCAGGACTGGGGGGAACGGCAGTGTCATTTTGTGACAGAGAGGAAAGGGAATATCTACGCGCTATAGAGAAACTCATATCTAAAAAAATTCCGATCATAAAGGATCAAGCAAATTTGATGAGTGATGCTGGGGAGGGGTTCATTTGAAACAAGATGCAATAATAGGTGGAATCATGGGAGTTATTATAGGTGACGCTTTAGGATTGCCAGTCCAGTTCATGACGAAAGCAGAAATAAGGAAAAATCCCATCACGGATATGACGGGAGGAGGTATATACGGTCTTGAACCGGGTGCGTGGTCTGATGATAGTTCTCTAACATTATGTCTGGTTGAAAGTCTGTATAAGGTAGGTTACAATCCTCCGGATATTGCTCGACGATTTGTTCGATGGTATCGTGACGGCTATATGACCCCGTTGGGTAAGTCCTTTGATATAGGCGATACTACAGCAATAGCCATGAAGAGATTAATCTATGGGGTTGCTCCATTTAAAGCGGGCCCCACTAATGCAGAGAGTAATGGAAATGGAAGCCTGATGCGAATTCTCCCAGCAACCATTTTCTTCGCCCATGAAACCGATGACGTTATGATTCGAAAGATTTGTGAAGTTTCCAAGATAACGCACGGACATCCGCGTAGTCAATTAGCGTGTTGTTTATATTCTCTGTTCGTGAAGGAATTGCTAACCGGGAGTAGTCCCCCAAAAGCCTATGAAATTATGAGAATGAAATCTCAAATCATGTTTATAGACCCCAAATTAGGTAAGCAGTTAAGTCATTTTAAGCGTATTATTAGCGGCGAACTTCCGAATCTTTCTGAGAGTGAAATAAAATCTGGGGGCTACGTGGTTGAATCCTTGGAAGCTGCTCTCTGGAGCTTTCTCACCACATCGTCGTTTAAGGAAGCAGTGCTCACATCAGTAAACTTAGGTTGGGATACTGATACAGTGGGAGCAATTACTGGTAGTATGGCTGGCGTATATTATGGGTTTTCGAACATTCCCGATCATTGGCTGAGGAAACTATTAGACTATGAAAAAATCCTGAGTCTAACTAATCAATTTGCAGAACGGGTACTACAAAAAAGGTGATTCTATTTAGTGCTGTTTACCTTCCCATTATTAGCCTAATTGAATAGATTTTTCTTGACATTTATTAGCTGGTTTAGACGGAGCCGCCTCCGATTACATGCTTTCAAAATTAAATGCGTCGTCAGCTCGTTTCATTAGCCCCATCATTAGTACTAGTATCCCTAGGGAAATTATAAATAAAGGAATAAATCCAATAACTATTAAATGTCGGGCGAAAAAACTGATAGAAGTAAAAATTAACATCACTATCTTGACATAGAGATAATATTCCCACCTACCTTCAGCCGTTGAAGACAATTGAAAGTCCTCATTTGCCAGTGCCATTTCAACAATTCCAAAACAAAGGTTGTAGATTAGTTTTAAGTCCAGGATAGTAATTAAGAAGCCTACAAGAATAAATAAAAATACTTGTGGATTAATAGTAAATTGTTCAATTGGTGTCTGTACTTGATATATGTCAAATAGAGAAACTATGATAAGAGGCAATGAATATTTCCTTACAAAATAAAAGTGATTGCTCTGCGAGATTAAACCTCTTGCACCAGTGTAAATTAACCAGTATCCTATAGCATCTGGAAGAATATCAAACCCCTGAATCCGAAAGTCGAAGAAAAAAAGGAAACCCCAAAACATTTTTCTAAATCCAGACAGAGTAATCCCCTCCACGCTCTCTTATTAACCTTTTGCACAAGAGCAAACATCCATTCTTTTACCATTATTCTCCATCATTCATATGACTTCCTGCAAATATTATAAATTTTTACAATTATGTCGATGGCCACGTATTATTGCCTCCAGTTTAATAATGCAAAGAAAAAACGGCGTGGCCATCATAGATATTAGCTTCGTCGTTTATTTGTCAATCTTCCTATTGGGGCGGTTAATTAATACCATAGTAAATTATCTACCTACTCATATCTCCAACCCCTATCAGTATTTTTATCTTTATTTTACTATTTTGGGGTCGTATTCTAAAGGCAATGGCGCGTTTTTGCCATATTTACGGTTCCAAATTTCTTTACAATTAGACTTGTTGTTAAATAGATACTGCTTATCGAATTACTATTACAATTGATTTTAATATCATATTGCCCATCTCTATTCAAAAAACCATCTTTTCTACAATCGTCCTCGGCAATAACTTTTATGCCGAGACTCTGGGCCGTGGTTGTGCGAAGCAAACAAATTCTTTAGCACATAGCATTCCCATAAAATGCAGGATATTCCATTGCCTGGTCGAAGTATTAATCAATAAAAGATGAGCTTTATTGATTAATGCACAAAGAAATGAGGATAATGAATGTTTTCTAAACACGGAATACTCTTTTTTACATATGGATATCCTAGCTTTGTCATCGTTATAGCTATTGGCGTCGGGATGTTTCAATATTTATATAATAGAGCAGCCAAGAATGAAAAAGTCAACACCTTAATTGGCAAGATCCCAGTTAAACGTGAGTATCTTAAAAGGACCATTAAAGTTTTAGCCTATATTGGTATTCTTAGTTTTGCTTATGTTTCATCATTGTGTACTGGTACGGTCAAGTCAGATCTTAATATTGCGCCTCTCATTGAAGTAAATATTGACCGGAACTTTACAGACCTGGAAGTACTCGGAGAACGCTTGAAAATTGATCCGAAGCACTTGCGACTATATAAACCAGGCAAATATGCTATGTATGAGGAGCAAGCCAATATTCCTGGGCAGAATAACTATGGATCTGCAACTTTTACGCTGTGTAGAGACCGGGATGCTGCGCGGAAGATGTATGATTCGAACCTAGAGATGGTTGTCTCCAAAAATATTTTACAGGAATCTGGGAACATAGGTGAAAATAGATATTATCTTACTTTGATACATAGTGGTGGTCGCGATAGGGTGCTCGGAGAGGATAATTTTTTAGGATATTGCGATTTATCTATTTTGAAAAACAATCTAATTATTGATTTACACCTTACATATTATAATCCCTCCGAATCGAATCTGTTAACGCTGTTGGACACCCCGCTTTTTCACGTAATGAGTTCTGCCAGGGTGCCTAATCCGTTGGCTGATGCTTTGATCCTGGAAACGGCTGCTAAGCTCTATGCGATACCTACAGAATGAGCTTTACTTGAGCATATTCATAAGAGCTTGTCGGTGCTCTTTGATGTATCCGATAATGATTTTCACAGCTTTACGAACGATGACAGTATCACCTATTCGGACATGATGCTATTCTGCCTCTCGGAGCCGCTCCACGATACTTTGCTTGTCAGTCATGGCATACGATACCAAAGGAATCATCACGCCAAGCACAAGCAGGAAAGGCAGCACGATTAAAAGCGGCCACAGAATAAAATGATAACTGAAAAACCACAGCAGACCACAGAAGGATTTGACAATCAACAGTGAAAATACCGTACCGAAAACGAGCGAAAGCGCACACGTGCCAAGCGTATAATAGAAGCCTTCAAACATCAGCATCCTGCGCAGTTGCTTCCGGGTCATGCCTATGCTTTGCAGCATTGCAAATTCCTGGCGCCGGGTCAAAATGCTGGTGAGAATGGCATTGACAAAATTGAGGATACCAATCAGCCCGATGATGAAGCTGAGTGCGCCGCCAATCATGACAACGGTACGCTGCATACCGGAAAACTCCTTTACTGAGGTAAACTTAGAGGTGTAATTCATGACCGGTTCCATCGAATCGGTGTAGCTCTGCAAAAATCGCTCCATAGTCGCTTCTTGATCAGCGGAAACATTGCAGGCATAGCTCATGACGGCGGGCTGCATTACCATTGTTTTGTAGATATCCGCCGGGAGATAGAAGTTATAGTCCCAGCCGCTGCGGTCTGAATTGGAATAATGTTTGATAGCCACATGCCCCAGCACTATAAACTCCTTTGTCGTGTACTCCCTGCCGGCAAATGTTTCCGATGTCCCTTTAAAGTTGTGAAGTGTGACCGTATCACCAACCGCATAATGGATTCTGCCCATTTCCGGGACATTGTTGTCATCCAGCGGGACTCCCTCCAGAATGTACTTGCCGGTGGCCAGCTTGGCAAAATCAAGCGCGCCGTCGATCAACTCCAGCCGGTGAAGCGGCAGATCCTCAAGACCATAGACCGCAGCCATGAAGTCGCCGTAGGAGTTGATGTTATAACCCTGGGTTGTGTTCTTTTCGTCTTCTGTTGCAAACAGTTCCTCTCTGCCGCCGTACAGGCGCCCCCCCTCTTCAAATCCGGGCTGTGCTTCCACCGCCTGGATAAAGCTCTCAGTGGTTTGATTTTCGGGACCGTAGAAGTCATTTTGAAAGTAGTCGGCGTGGGCAATAAGAAAATCGGTATCCGCAAATTTGGAGAGGAACTTATCCATATCAATACTCTGAGACAGCGTAAACACCGTATTCAACAGCACAAGGCTCAGGGACAAGCTGATGACGACCAGTACGGTGCGTCTTTTGTTGCGCCCTAAATTGGCCAGGGCCATACGGGGCATTTTCCCGCCGGCGGTCGATTTTTTTACTTTGTAGTTCTGCTTTGTATTTCCGTCCGTATACCGCACTGCCTCCACGGGTGAGACAGCGGCGGCTATCCTGCCTGGCTTAAAGGTGCTGATGAGCACGGTAACCAAGGCGAACAGCGCCGAGCCGATGAATATCAACGGGCTGGGCGAAACAGACACCGCACTTCCGGCATAGGTGGAATTGTTCATAATGAGGGGAACCAGAGATTTGCCGGTAAAAAAACCGGCAATCAGTCCGATTGGAATTCCTATGGCGGACAGGATCAGTGCCTGTCTGCTGATAATCCGGCGGATCTGAGTCCCAGTTGTCCCGATGGTTTTTAGAAGACCATAAAAGCGGATATTCCGAATAACGGAAATCTGAAAAATGTTGTAGATGATCAGATAGCCGGTAAAAACGATCAACAGTAAGCCGGAAAGCAGCGCAATCAGCGTGCCCGCGTCCATACCAAAGTTTGTGGAAAGGTACGACCAGTTCACATTATGTTCCAGATAATTCGGCGTATTTTCATCCAGTGAATAACCGCTATCGGTAATGACTTTTTCCAGCTTTCCCTCCAAATCGAGGCTGCTTTTGAATATGATAGACGCGTTGATAGCACCGGTGAGAGAATTGTCCTGCTTATAGGTATTTTGCAGTTCAGCCGGATGGGCATCGACATAGGCACGGGAGGTAATGATCTTTCCCCCATTGAAAACCGGGTCACTTTCCCACCAGCCGGCAAGGATAAACTCGCGCCGCACTTCTCCGCCCCTGATCTCAAGTGTCAGTGTAAGCGGTGCGCCCACCTCAAGGGGAATGCCCAGAAGCTGCAAGGTCTTGGTGTCAGCAATGACTTCGTTTTCAGCTACAGGTTTGTGTCCGCTTGTGGGTTCGGAAAATCCCAGCTTCAGCCCCACGTCATCGTAATACCAAAACTCGGTATGACGTTTTAAAAACTCTTCGTTTTCCACCCCATCGCTCAGCATACGGTTATAAGCAATTTCTTTGATCAGCGGATGGTCTTTGACGTTGTCGAATTCCTCATCGGTAATATATTTGAGCATAGCATGACCGTCACCGCCCGCCTGCCGCATGCTGGCCTGCTGCATACTCTCCACCGTTCCGATCCCCATCGTAAAAATTGTGGTAAAGAGTAAGGCCGTGAGTGCAATGGCCATGATGGCAATCAGGTTGCGGGCTTTATTGGCTCGATAGCTTTTGTCGGCTAAATTGCGAATCACTTTTTTGTTTTTCACCTTGATCATTGGCCTTCACCACCCAAGATTTTTCCGTCTTCAAGGCGGATGATGCGGTCTGCCAACTGGGCAATTTCCTCGTTATGTGTAATCATGACAATGGTCTGGCTGAACTTTTCACTGGTGACCTTTAACAGCCCCAGAACATCCTGGCTGGTTTTGCTGTCAAGATTTCCTGTCGGCTCATCGGCAAGAATAATGGCAGGCTTAGCGGCTAGGGCACGGGCAATGGCCACACGCTGCTGCTGACCGCCGGAGAGATTATTCGGCAGATTATGAAGTTTACTTTCTAAACCAAGTGTTTTGATGATTTGATTCAAGTATTCAGTGTCCGGCTCGCTGCCATCCAGTTGGATGGGTAACACAATGTTTTCATACACATTGAGCACCGGCACAAGATTATAATTCTGAAACACAAAGCCGATTTTTCTTCGGCGAAAAATCGTCAGTTCTTCGTCTTTCAGCGAAAAAATTGCCTTTCCATCAACGGTGACTGTGCCGCTGCTTGGACGGTCAAGCCCGCCCAGCATATGTAGCAGGGTAGACTTGCCGCTGCCGGATGTACCGACGATGGCCACAAACTCCCCGTTCTCCACGGTGAGGTCTACGCCGTCTAACGCTTTAACCGTTGTATCCCCGCTGCCGTAATATTTTTTCAGGTTCGTTGTTTCCAGTATTGTCATTTTGTTTTCCCTCCAAAAGAAAATAGCCTGTATCGCAGTTGCCCACAATACTGACTATACCAAACCAATCTTTCCACAATATTTCTGAAATCTAACAGTTTTGCAAGATTTACTTTACCCTAGGCAAAAAAATCGAAAAGGTAGAACCACTGCCAAGTTGTGATGACACCTTGATATAACCGCCCTCAGCTGAGACGATCTCTCTGGCCAAAAAAAGCCCAAGGCCAACGCCTTCTTGATTGACCGCGGCTCCCGAGCGGTAAAAACGGGTGAATATTTTGCTTTGTTCCTCCTCGGCAATCCCCATCCCATTGTCGGTAATATCAATACGGCAGAACAGCTCATAGGGTAGGACTTTTAAGGTAATACTCCCGCCACTTGCAGTGTATTTTATGGCATTATCCAGAATATTATAAACTGCTTCGGTCGTCCATTTCAGATCAAAATAGGCGCTGCTCTCCGTATCTTCCAGGACAACGGAAATGCCCTTAGCCTCCGCCTTTGGCCTGATTTGTACCCGCGCTTCGTCCAGTAACCTTTGTAGGGCTACCTGTTTTGGTAAAACCGTAATAATACCCGTTTCCAGACGTGATGTTTTCACCAAAGCACTGATGAGGAAATTCAGCTTTTCCGCCTGCGCAGACAAGGCTTGCACACAAACGGTACAGTCCTTAGGCAATTCGTGTTCACTGAGCAGCTGTGAATAGAGTAGGATATTGGCAATGGGCGTTTTGGTCTGATGAGAAATGTCAGAGATCAGCCCTTTTATTTTATCCTTTTCCGCCAGCATATTCTTGGAAGATACCGCACAGATAGAAAGATACCGGGCCAGCTTAGCTTCCACCGCGGACAAAGCAGATTCATCAAAAACACCTTGGGCAAAGCTGCCGTTTATAGCTGTGTCCAACATATCCCCAATCTTTTCAAGCGTTTTCTTTGTCCTTTGGTGGTAAAAGATAATCACAATCGCAGCCACGAATACCGCAGCAATGGCAATCCCGATACAGGCGTAATCAAGAGTGTTCATATCACTTTACCGCCCAGGTGTAGCCGATGCCATAGACCGTTTTGATATAGTGCGGTGCAGACGGAAGTTCTTCCAATTTATCACGCAGTCTTTTTATGGTAACAGACAGGGCATTTTCGTCAACATACGCTGCCCCGTCTGTCCAAATCCTGTCCACCAAATCTGAACGGGAAATAATTTTTCCTCTGTTTTCTATCAAGACCCGGAGCAATTTCTGCTCGGTTTTGCTGAGTTCAATGAGTTTGCCATCCTTCAAAAACTCCATCTTTTCAAAGGAAAAGGAAAACGCGTCAATCTGTACGCTATCGGAAAGTTGCTGTCTGCCCTTTCTCAGTTGGACGCCTACCCTTGCCCGCAGCACCATCAGGCTGAAAGGTTTTGTGATGTAGTCATCCGCACCAAACTCAAAACCTGTTACAATATCCGTTTCCAGATCATTGGCGGTCAGGACAATTACAGGTAAAGCCAACGTCCGGCGAACCTCAGCTAAAAGGTCAAGGCCGTTGCCATCCGGTAAATTGACATCTAAGATCACCAAATCAAAGAAGTTGCCTCTCAGCTGTTTCTTGGCGGCAGCAATATCATACACCTGCACAAAGGTAGAGTGATCATCTTTTAAAGCAAGGACAATGCCGTTGCTTAGGGCGGTATCATCCTCGACGATTAAAATGCGATTCATCATGCATCTCCTGTTTTTAGATTATAAAAATAATTAGAATCTCATAACATATATCCAAGCTTCGTATTATTAGCCTAATAGGTATATGATAATCGAAAATTCTTCGATGGTGACAACAACCCCGTCCCCTTGTCATTCATTAGACATAATGGGAGTACACGACCTTGTTCATCGATCATTAAGGTAATTATCAAATTTGCTTCACTTTCATATCCAAGAAAAACCTTCTGGAAATCTTTCTGCAACACGATCCCATTCAGGTGAGAATTCTGGGTCAATACATGTACTGAACGGTTATAAGTGAAGCTAAGAAATATAAAGATGGAAAAGGCTCGTCCCCGGCAACACCTGAGCCCTGACGCCATTGAGGTGATTTTCCATACTATTATTGCATTAAAACAGATAAAAATATAATCTCAACTAGTCCTTCATAATTGACTTTCCCACTCATAATTAGTTCTCTTCCACCACTTGATATTGATTCAGCTCTGAGATTATCATAGACAATTTCAGAAAAATGAAACTCATCTTTTAATGCATGGAAATAAGGGTCTGTACCCTCATTGATTATCTCCCCGCTTCGGTCAATGATATGTATTGGCACACCCTTTACATTAGAAATTCTGCATGCATCCCATATAATCAACTCCGAATAAGAAGATTCCGGATTTTCCTTTATCTGGCCTATATTCAAGCCGTATTCAAGCATGTATGGTACATAAGATTGAATCATCTGCTTATCCCAATACGTCCCAACATTCCAACATATCACTATATCACAAGTATATTTCGACAATGTTTGTTCTCTGAACTGTGCGTCAACGATGTCTCCTTCAAGAAAGATCACATTTTCCTCTGCATACCCACTATCAGCAATCAACTTTTTGGCTGCCATGATACACTCAATATTTTTATCAATTGCAACTACTTTATGCCCACAATTAAGAAGAGCAAGGGTACTATATCCTGTACCGCAACCGATTTCCATAACAGTTTTGAACTCTGTCAGTTTTTCGCACATCCACTGATAATATTTTTTCTCATAAAAGAACTGTGCGCTGGTATTCCATTGCTCAGCATATTGTTTTATTTCGTTCATCAAAAACATCCCTTCGAAAAGTAATCAATTATTCATATTTTATGCAACACTTCTTATACTTTTTGCCACTCCCGCAAGGACAAGGCTCATTTCTTCCAACCTTTCTATGATTTTGATGTTGAAAACTTTCTATCCTACTTTTTGCATATTCGACGCTCAATTCTTTTAGTCGGTCAATATCAGCAGGGGGTATATCGCTGTAACTGCATTGTTTTCCCTTCGCATCGAGCAGCTTGCCATCCTTATCATAGTCGAGGTCAATCCACATGATAGGCATTGACTCATCGCTAAGAATGGCAGACAAGACGTAATCCTGGCGTTCCTTTGTGCTCATGTCTTTAATACCAGGAATCGCAACGAACAGACAATACTTTATTTCACCGAAGGCTGACATTACAACCATTCTGCCGATTTCAGGTTGTCTTTTAAGTGCATGATGAATAGCTCTGCAAAAATCGTCTTTAGCTTCTGAGGATAAGTTTAAGAGGAAATGTGCCGCATCTATCCTGTTTTCGTCTGTCCCTCGTTCTAACACCCGGATTATTTCTGTTATTTCATTAGGCATGTCCTGTTTGGGCTTTGTTGGATTTAGTTCCGGCAGATACAATCTGCAGAAATAGTTATCCAAATCTTCTCTGTAGCCATGCCAATTTACCATGTGCTCTGCAAGGAATTCGGATGCTGTGATCGAATACATATTGTGTTTAATATACATGCCTAAGTGATCAAGCTCATCCCTCATTGCAATTTGAGGAATATCTATGGCAATCTTCCGTTGTTTCAGAAAATGCAAAAAATAAATTGGCGAATCGAAATAGTTTTCATACGACAGTAAATCATCATACGAAATTACTATTGTTTTGCTTGAAAGCGTGATAAAGTTCAGCTTTTCCGCTCTTGCTGCAAATTCGTTAAAATTATCAACGGTTACAGAAAATGAATAGACCTCCTTGTAATCCGAGAGTCTGCTGATTTCAAATTTCTTGTGTTTTTCAGCGTCGTAAAATGGAGCAGGCTGGTGCTCATTTATGTACCTTATAGTTCGGCTGCATTGAGAATCAGCTTCTTGGGCGAGCTTCGTATAAGCTTTTATATGGGCATCAAAGTCATTGATCGGCGGTGTCTGTGGGAAGGAGCCCGCTTTTACTTCAATGATAAAGAGGTAATTTTCATATGTAATAAGCAAGTCATTTTCGTTCATCTGCTTTAAGGAAGCACCTACAGGGTAGTAATTCCCTGAATAAGCAGTCGCTCCAGGAAGTAAGTTCAGAAATAACATCTTTACCATATCTTCGCTTGCTAAGTTCTGACGTTTACTCCATGTATCCACATACTCAGGTTTCAGTCGGAAGATTTCCTTCTGCAAAGCTCGATAAATATTATCGAATAAAGAATAGTAATCAAATCCGTATGAAATCCCGTTTATTTTTATAAACGGTTTCTTCTTGGTCGGCAGTTCCATGATTGGCCAGCCCGAAAACTCTGAGCCGTCAAAGAAGGTTTTACATTCCCCAATGCCAAAAGACAAAGCATCGATCAATCTTGCATCCCATCCGGTAACGTGAGAAATGTTGTTTAAAGCTTCTCCGAATACTTTCTCAACTATGGGATTCATTACATCTCGAGCTTCATCAATTACTGCCTCGGAGGCTGATTCCAAATCAACGGTTTCAAATAACTCGAACTTATTCGCCATGTCCATCCAAGCATCCGCTAAACCCTGTGACATAGAATATTCAAGTTTTTCGAGTCCTTCAATTATTTGCTCGGCTGTAACGCCAAACAATTCCACAAGTATATCATTATGCGGAGGCAAAAGTTTTTTGAGAGGCTCAAGTTCAAATACCTGATAGCGATTACCTCTAACAAGATAGAGCATCTGAGATTCTACAATGTAGCACATCATCTCATCAGAAATCTTGCCGGTATCTTCTTTATATACCGACCAGTAATGATAAAAATACACGAACTCTTTATACAAATCTTCTATGTCCGCAAGAATTGAATGCCATCGTTTATCTTGATCCTCTTTGGATTCTGTATTATCAAAATGATTTTCTGTTGAAACCAAAATGCTTTGGATGTATTCCTGAGCTCTGATAACCATATTTTCTTCGCTCGTATAATCAAGCTCGGAAAACTTATTCATATGGGACAGCATAGCCATGTCTTTAGTGAATTTAAGTATCATTAAAGGATTACAGATAGATATTTCATCTCTTATCTTTTTAACCTTTTCATCTATGCGATCCTTAACTTTCGGGTATTCATCTCTATAAAACGCACGAATCTGAGCGTGCTGTTCAGGCGTGCTCAGATTACGCATAGACACAACTTTTCCATAACGAGCAAGCTCAAATAGCCCGTCATTATAATAGTCATCAGCTTTAACTAATCTTTGCTTCTTATGTTTCTTTTTACTCATGACGTAAATCCTCCTTTCGCCCTCCAGTTCCTTAGTACTTCTTTACTAAATACTTATATGAGCCATAGCCGGCTTAGCTTCCCGTTATTGCTATAACTGTTGTTATCTTAAACTACCTGTTATTAGCCTTAGGTGTTGTTTGCTTGATACTCTCTCTAATCCAACGCATCTTTTACTTCTATTTCTCCACAAACAACATCGGGGCTATGCTTAGCTCTAATTTCATATTCTATTTTTGAAGGATTAGATTTAAAGAGTAGTAAAGATGGAGTGGTAATGTTTGTATTTTGTTTTAGATAAGGAATATTAAACGAGAGAACATCGTAATCTTCTGTTTCAAAAAAGTTATAACAAAAAATATTTTTAATTTTACGCTTATATAAGCTTTTTTCTTCACTGTATATCTGTTCTACCGATTTCCTGTTAAAGATCAAATCAGGTATATCTTTTAAAGGTGAAACGCTAAACAGCGGATAATTTGAATACGCATCAATAGAAACTGTTTTTTTCATTGTAAATAGGAGATCTGCGATGTAATGTTTGTTAAAGTCATTAATAAATGAATGACCAGGCACTGGCAATTCAGAAAATTTGAATATATGACCTTTTGGTATTTTTAAATGCACATCAATATCTTCATCATAAGATTTACCATTATTGCTTACAATACACTTTATAAACCATATACTTTGTAAATTAGTAAAGAATTCTGTATATTCATTGTATTCATTAATTTTCCAATACAAATCCTTTATTGAATTGTATTTTTCCTTTTCTTCTTCTGTCCCGATTAAAGAAGGAGCAGTACTGCCAAACATATTTGTATTAATGGATACCATGGGCTTTTTTAAACTAGCAAGGTAAAAGAAACTTTTTGACAATGTTATATCATGCATATCTGAATAACCCACGATACAATCTTTAATTTCGTCTATAATTGTGACAGGTACTTTATTATCATTTAATTGCCCCGATAATTTAGCAATTAACCTATCATTAGGATTCATTATTTCTCCTTTTGGCTTAATCTCCACTTCTGGCAATACTATGCTTGTGATCTTCTCAAAGAGCTCTTCTATTTTTTCTTCCTTGTTTTTAAAGAGCTTAGATTCCATCCATTTTCCCTTTACAATATGCAAAAATTCCGACGGCTTATTTTCAATAACGCCACGTACGGTTAGCTGCGACCGTTCTACTACGGTTGTTTCACTGCTCGTCAAAATACCTAAGAAATGTTTGCTAATATGATTTAAAAGTAACCTGTTAAATTCATTTATATCTGAATATGTCCAGTAAATTCCTTTATCCTTATATTTTTCTTTAAATATTTGTATTTTCCCATATTGCTCGATATTAATAACCGAGGGGTCAATTAATTTACTAGAGAAATAGAGGAATACTTGTTTTCCGTTCTTTATCATTTCTTCTATTTCTTCCTCGGTTCCCGACTGATAATTGTCTGTAGGAGTGCCAAAACGTGTCCAAAATACAGCTACTGCTGCATCACAGTCATTAATAAATTGTTTATTTAGCAAATCTTGTGGTTTTCCCCCAGATTGAGGATAAGAATCAGTAGACCAATGATGAGTAAGAACTTGAATATTATTTAAGGTGCCATACATTTTATTAAAATTATCAACAACATCTCGAATTATAGATATTTCTTCTACTACATCACCGGGGCAAGATATCAACAAATCATATGTAGTTACCCCTGTTCTTGGCATAAATATCACTACCTTTAATTTTAATTATGCTCTTTTATCTTTGTAGATCTTAGCTTCGCATTATAGACATTAGCTACTCTTTATATTAAACAAGTTCTAATCCAGATCATCCATCTTCCTTAGCCCTTCTGTACTCCGTCTATCTCGTTCCAAAAATCATTTTCATGAATTATTAAAATACTTTTTCCAGCTTTTCTGAGGTTAACAGCCTGTTCAACTTTTCTTCCATAACAAGAAAAAGCCCACGCTGGATTACCTTCGTTGCCTACTATTAAGTAGGATGTATCTTTAACAACGGAGTTTTTAAATCTTCCGCCAACAGATTCAATTAGATTTTTTATTTCTGCTCTTGTTTTTCTTGAAGATTCCCCGGTGAAACAGAATATATTTTCCTGGAAGGTAATTGAAGGGTGAACGGCACAAATGCCGGTTATATTAAGGTTTTTCCTAAGTTCTTGGAGTTCGTAATCATTAAGGTTGTATGATGTACGGGTATCAATAAATTCACTAAAAAACGTTTTCAGCATATTTATTTCGTCACTAGTAAGCATCCCGTCTCTCAGAACTACGGTTAACAAGCTATATAATTCATCATAGGGGTAAACCCCTCTTAAATGAGTATTCTCAGAAAGCCATTCCTCAAGTTTTTCAACCTCACGTATTTCTAATTTGTTATCGGCAAGAATTCCATGCAATAGTCCATGGAGTCTTTGAATGTCACTAGTTATCAAGTCATAATAAATGCTTTTAGATGTGTAATTATTACATACCCAAAGTATATCTATCTTTTCCTCTACGGAAAGAAAACCATCTGTTAGTGCATCTTCCAATATAACTACCAGTTCTGAAAGGGGATGATGTTTAAGAAGGTGTTGATGAAGCTGATACCAGTTTTCTACTTCTGCTGCTTCATCAGTATTTATTATCCCATCAATGGCTATTCCTTTAATAAGCCCTTCAAGTTTATGTACAGCCTTATCTATTTCTCCTTTTTTTGTAAATGAACTAGGGCTTTTTTCTTTAGCAATGGGACGAGGGTGGGTAGATTGTTTTGGAGGATGATAGAAACCAGAAACGAAGCTACCGTAAGAAAAACCAAGAATAGAAGATAGTTCTTTTAAGCTTTTAGCCTGATTGCTGTTTAAAATATAAAGCGCTATTTGAGCACAAACAAGGCTATCCTCCATAGCATGGTGATGTTGGAACTCAATATTAAGCAGATCTGCAATAACATTTAAGCCGTGGCCCCTCCGGTCGGGCCAATGCTTTCTGGACATTATCAAGGTACATCCACATCTAAGCTCCGGATATGGTATAGAATAGTAGTCGAGTGTGGAACGCATGACACTCATATCAAAGCTAGCATTATGTGCAATTACAAGCCTGTTCTCGAAATAGTGTTTTATGGATGGCCAAAGCTCATCGAATGTAGGTTTGTCAAAGACATCTTTCTTGGTTATACCGTGTATTTGTATGTTATGTGGGTTAAAGTATAACTCTGGTGGGCGTATCAGATGATAAGCTTGCTCTATAATTTCCCCGTTGCTTACAACGACAATTCCGATTGCACAAGCGCTTGCCCGACTCTCATTGGCAGTCTCAAAGTCAATCGCAGTAAATTCCATACTATTAGTACCTCCCCTGTGAAAGAGAAACAATAACTCTGTTTACCGCTATTCACCATCATTCACGTAATTTCCTGCTATATTTCATAAAATTTTACATTTATGTCGATGAACGAGTATCTCATTCCAATAATATTTTTATATTAATGAACTTTTTGTGTCTTAGCGGTGTCATACTATTTGGATAGGGATATATTATTCAATTTGGTGGTGAGAAAATTTTTGGCTGAAGACGAGTTCCTAAGACTGTTAAAAACCGAAGAAGGTAAGCTCTTTCGCATCGCTTTGGCTATACTGGGCAATGAGCAAGATGCATGGGATTCCTTACAACTGACTGCATTGAAAGCCTGGAATAAAAGAAATACTTTAAAAGGAGGCACACCTGCATTTCCTGCCTGGATAAAGAAAATTTTGATCAACCAAAGTCTCGATATATTAAAAGCCCGTAACCGTCAAATTCCTATTGACCCACTGGAAATGATATCAATCATCGATCTGTCGGTTACACAGAACGAACAAGCTTTCAGTATAATCTGGGATCTAGTTCTGGAACTGGGATCAGAACACCGTAAAGTAATTGCCCTTAGGTATTTAGGTGATTTATCTTTGATAGAAATAGCCAGTGAGCTTGGAATCTCCCTGGGAACAGTAAAGTCACGTTTGAACACTGCCCACACCCGATTGAGACAAAAGCTACAAGACAATAGTGCGAAAGGAGAGAGTTAAAGTGGATTCTGAACCACGTAAAATGGAGTTATGGATACAAGGGACTTTAAATAGTTGGGCCGAACAGGGGACTTTGTCACGAGAAAGATCTACCCAGTTGCACCTTAGTATAGCTAAATTAGCCCAACAGGAAAGAAAAAACCGTCTTACCCGTAAGGCTTTTGAATTAGTGGCAGGCATTATAATAACCTGCATATGGTTGCTGTTTGCAAGCTGTCCCGTTGCAGCTGCTTCCTATATGAGTAGCCCTATACATTCAACCCTTTCTCCTCAAATCAGAGTGGTTAGTATATTGGCGATTTTGATTTACCTTCTCTTAAAACATCAGTTTCAGTATCAAACAACAAATAGCAATTTCGAGGTGAATTATGACTAAAAATATTCGTGAGACCCTTAAAGAATTAATTGGAATTGTAGTAATTGCATTTATTCTATCCATGGTTTTAAGAAGCTGGGTTGTCGAAGGTCGGATTGTACCTTCTGAGTCAATGTTGCCTACCATTCAGGTTAACGATCGCTTTCTGCTAAACAAAGTAACTTACCATTTTAAAGACCCTCAGAGGGGTGACATCATCGTTTTCCGCCCACCTGATGAAATTGGTGCTAAAGACGATTTTGTTAAAAGATTAATCGCTATCCAGGGAGACAAAGTTGAGATTAGAAACGGGCAACTGTATATTAATAACCAGATTCAGCAGGAACCCTATCTGAACACAGCTATGAATTATGATTTTGGTCCTGTCATCGTTCCGCCTAATAGCTATTTTGTTATGGGAGATAATCGCAACCATAGTTTTGATAGCCATCTTTGGGGAACCTGGCTAACCCGTGATAACCTTATCGGAAAAGCTTTTTTCATCTACTGGCCGCTAAATCATTTTCAAACCCTTTAATGATGAAATGCTCATTATTACGACAATAAAACAAGACGGCTCCTGGAAGGTTGATTGGATCAGGGTTATGTGTAGCAACAACATAAACTTATAAAGGAAGACTATGAACTAAATACGAATTTACTAAAAAATACTTTTGAGTAGGAGGTTATTTTTAAATGTATGCTTGGAATTATTGGGGTTCAATTATTGCGGTGATTTACCTGTATGTCAATACCGTTTCGATCATTAAAAAAATTAAAAACGACGAGGATACTTCTTCAAATACGCTTGTTGGAAGTATTCTATCTGGATTCATTTTGCTTTCGATTATGACTATCAGCATGCGATAATAACAATCATTTGCTACACATAATTAACATAATCTTAAGTGAATGGAATTACATTTTTATCATATCATTATCATCAAATTTAAAGTTAGGCCCCCAAGCCACTTCCCAATAATAACCATCAGGGTCTGAAAAATATGCGTGAAAGCCACCCCAAAAAACGTCTTGCGGCTCTTTGACAATAGTT